>Ga0209510_1001010_pt1 | contig 34063 bp, 26 predicted proteins | sample BiotimSIPDNA_FD_185749 | JGI IMG/M metagenome (GOLD analysis project Ga0209510, IMG submission 185749) | Anaerobic biogas reactor microbial communites from Washington, USA - Biogas_R1 time_0 SIP DNA (SPAdes) (version 2) | ecosystem: Engineered > Bioreactor > Anaerobic > Unclassified | place...
AGTTCCAGACGAGCATCTCGTGCAGCTTGTAGATGCGGTCGAACTCATACTGAAGGTAGAGCCGCTCTTCGTCCGGGGCATAGGCCACCCACATATCCCCCGCCTCGGTCGAGTGCTGATCGGCCGCATTCAGACCCGAGCCGTCGACGGTTTGCTGAGGCGTGGATCCCTCATCGGAAAGCCCGTTGCTGACCGCAATGATGTTCTGCACCGGATAGGCAAAGGGCTCGGCGGTGAAGCTCCAGACCTCGCCCTTGAAAACGGTGCTGTCCGGCGGCGCGTTGACTTCGTCGATGCGCCAGTAGTAGGTCTGCCCGAAATCGAGCAAGCCGGGCGGGTCGAACGTCGTGGCGGTCTGACCCTGGCTCAGCAGCACGTCCATCGGATTGGCCCGGGTGGCCTCGTTGACGTCGTCGAACGCCGTCCCGAAGTACACGTCGCGCGTCGTGGCGGTCTCCATCGGGTCCCAGGCGAGGACCACGTCTCTCGGGACGTCGATCGCCTCATCGGCCGGGCGGGGATTGATGGCCATGTTGCCGCCGTAACCGGCCATGACGATCAGGATCTCATCGATGGGCAGCGCCCGGCTGTACAGACGCACGTCGTCCAGCAGGCCGTGCAGGAGACGCCCGGTCGCCCCGGAATTGTCCCCGATATAGAGATCGGAGCTGCTGCTGTCACCGATCTGGCCCGTACCCGGACTGGCCACGTCCAGCACACCGTCAATGTAGATCCGCCCCTCTGCGCCGTCGTACGTGGAGGCGTAGTGGTGCCATTCGCCGCCGGTGATGATGACCGTTCCATTGAAGTATCCATTGCCCCCGCCGACCGAGGTCCCTGAAATGCCCATGTGGGTGCCGTTGCCGGTTTCGCCGCCCCGGCTGGCCCGATAGGCGCCTTCGCCCTTGGCCAGGAAGGCTTCCCAATTATTCGTGAACGCTTGGACCTGGAGCCAGAACGCGATCGTGATCTGGTCGCGGATGTTTAGCGACTCCCCGCGCCCGCAATTCAGATAGTCGTCGCCGTTGAACTCCAGCGCGCCGCCGAGGATCCCGGGGACCCACTGGGGATCGCCGACGAAGACGCCGTCGTTGCCGTTTCCGCTGGCATCGTAGGCGGTCGTCCCCGCCATTTCATCGAAAGGCCACCAGCCGGCCAGGTCCGGTTGAGGTCCGGCGTCGAACGCCAGCGCCGAACCGGCCGGACTCAGGATCAAAAGGCAAATCAGTGCAAGAGATAATCGCTTCAACATGAGACGTCCTCCTATAGACAACGTGAACCCTGTGAATCGCTCCCGGCCACACACCAAGAACACTCTCTGGGCGACGTGTCAGGCAGTCCTCCTTCCCCACACGTCGGCGCCGGCGAAGCCGGCTCAAGCATCTTCCCTCGACAGGAAGACCGTGAAGTACCTTGCTGCTCACCTCCTTCCTGAAAAGCGCCTGTCAGAGCGCACCGCCATCGCGCGGGACGACCAGCCGCAAAGTAGACGTGTTTCGACGTGCAGCACCGCTCCGGGCCATATCCGCTCCTCAGCAGACTGAAAACTGCGTGTTTCTAAGGCCAGATGTGAAGGCCAGACCAGAAAACCCTTCACTCTATTTATAGCATATGGGAGGGGCAGAATTCAACAACAATCCAGCCGCCACCCGCCGTCCATGGCCGACGGCGGCTCCGTGGGGAGGCCTCGGGAAGGGAAGGGGCCTGTTCTCGCAGTCCTGAGGTGGATCGCGAGGACAGGCCCTGTGGACGCTTTGGCGTGCGATGCATGTCCTGGGGTGCAAGCCGTTGGCCTACGGAGCGGCCGGGCGGCCGTAGCCGATGTCATCGATGTAGACCACGCCGGTGCCTCCGGCCGTCGGGGTGTTGCGGTCGCCGACGCCGATGTACATTTTCATGACCTGGCTCAGATTCACCTCGGCCAACGCCTCGAACGGGATCTGCCACTGGTTCCAGCCCGTTATCGCCGTTGCCGTCGGGTTGGGGTTCTTCACGACCTGGATCTTCCCGGCGGCATCCTCGACCGCCACATAGAGCGATTCGGGCGAGTTGCCCACGGGTTGAGCCACGCCGATGTCCGCCGTTTGCCATGATCCGGTGACGCTGCCGGTGGTGGAGACGTTGGAGAACTCGGCGCTGGTCGGAACGGCTGTGTCATGACTGGTCAGGGCCAGGCCGATGTAGACGTTGCCGCCCATCGAGATTTCCAACGCCGGGCTGACGGCGATATCGACCCACGTCGCGCCGTCGGCCGAATGCTGCGCGGTGAACGTATTGGCCGTTCGCGTGAGCTTGACCCAATAGGGGGCGGCCAGGCCCGCAACGTCTGTGTTGGCGCTGGCCTGTCCGGCGACGGGACGGTGCTGGAAGCTGATGCCGTTGTCGGGCGTCACGCAGACGAAGGCGTGCTTCGAACCGGGTTCGAGCGTCTCGCGAATCATCACACCGGCCTTGGCCCATTCGTTGCTGCGTTCCAGGCGGTCAATGCGAGCGACGATCGAGCCGTTGCCGCTCAGGCTCCGGTAGGCGAAACGGAACTGATCGGCGTTGTCCCAGATGTCGTTGCCGATGGCGCTCATGATGATGTTGCCCTGCGCGTCTTCCACAAACGCAGGCGCATTGCCGCGCACGTAGAGAGCCAGCGTGTTCGCCCCGTGGACCATCCAGTTCTGAGCGGTCTGGAACTCGCGAACCGTCTCGGAGTACCACGGCGCATTGCCGTTGTCGTATTGCAGCGGCATGGACTGCCGCCCGCTGCGCACGATGGTCTTTTCGGCGAACGGCGCGTTCAGATAGCCGACGGTCGAACCGGTGTTGTTGATCCATCCGTCGAGCCATGTGTCGAAGATGGCCTCGCCGGCGTCGACGTCGTCGGTATAGGTCTCGAACCCGTCGATCGGTGCGAACTCCTGCGTCGAGAAGCGCCACAGGCTGCTTTCCCATGTGGGGATTGTCTCGGCCTCGTTGACCTCGACGACCTTCCAGAAGTAGGTGTTTGCGAATTCCAGATCGGTGGGTGCCAGACGGGGCTGGCTCACCGTGTCGACCAAGGCGAGCGACGCCTCATCGACGCCGAGATAAACCTCGTGCACGACCGCTTCTCTTCCGGTCTGCCATCCCAACACGGTGTCAGGGGCCACCTCGGCTGCGCCGTCGGCCGGTCGGGGATTCTGCGCATAAGTGGGGATGTGCAGGAAGCGGACCTCGCTGAGGCCGTATTGCCCGGTCGTGCCGTGGCCGCTATTGACGGTCAGCCGGACATACCTGGCGGGCACACCGCCGAAATCGATCGTCGTGTTGGCCGCATACGTGGTTTTGGCCGTTCCCTTGGCGAACTGGAAGTCGCCGAGCGCCGTCCACTCGGCGCCGTCCTCGGAGTATTCGATGGTCACGTCGTTGATCCCCAGGCCGAGGATCAATTCAAACTGCACGTTGTAGTTCCAGACCAGCATCTGATACAGCTTGTGGACCCGCGGGAACTCATAGTGCAGCCAGGTCGGTTCGCCCTCGACGGCGTCGCAGAGCCACATGTCGGCGGCGGCGATCGAGTGCTGGTCCTGCGCGTTCAGTCCGGAACCGTCCACGGTTCTCTCGGGTCCGGCTCCCTCCTCGCTGAAGGCGTTGCTGGTGGCGACGATGCCCTGAATCGGATAGGCGAACGACTCGGCCGTGAAGGTCCAGACCTCTCCTTTGTGAATGGAACTGTCCGGCGGGGCGTTGACCTCGTCGATCCGCCAGTAGTAGGTCTGGTCGAAATCCAGACGCCCGGGCGGATCGTACGTCGTGGCGCTCTGGCCCTGACTGACCAGTACGCCCAGGGGGTGGGCCCGATCGGCGTTGTCGACGTCTTCGAACACCGTGCCGAAGTACACGTCGTGCGTATGCGCGAATTCGCCGGGCGACCATTCGAGGACCGCCTCGCGAGAGACATCCGTCGCGCCGTCGGCCGGGTCGGGCGCCGAGGCCTTCTCGCTGCTTCCCTTGGCCAGAACGGCGGTGCCCCACGAGGCGGGAATCTGCCAGTCGGCGTTGCTGCCGGCGAAGGTGGAGACCTGGGCTTCCCGTGTGTCGCCGCCGTCGTCGTCATCGTTGATGAACACATCGATCCCGATCAGGTCGTCCATCACCGGCGCCGCGTCCTGCAGCGACAGCCACGGGAACCTCATCTCGATGCGCCACCCGGTGTCGGTGTTCACCTGGGCGTGCTCCACTCCGTCGAGGCTGGTGTTGGTGCCCTGGATGTCCGTGGCGGTCCAGCCGAAGGTGTACTGCCGGCTGGTGCCGGCCAGCGGCGAGCCTGGATTCTTGGTGTTGCCGCCGTCGAAGTAGAACTCGGCGCTGTCGTCCTGGTACGCATTGCTCGAATCGTTGACGAGCGCGTCGTCGTTGACGTCCACGATCACATAGAGGTACTCACCGTCCCACATGGCCCGCCAACTGCCCGAGCAGTCCTCCGGCGAGCTGACGGTTCCATCGATGGTGGTGCTGATGTACTGCACCGAGGCGATCGACCAGATGGGATCGACTTCGCCGTCGATGACGGGGGGCTTGTTCACGGATGGGATTTCCATGTCCCAGACCTGGGCCGCCGCCGAACCGGCCAGTCCCAGGATCAGGACGAACGAACAGATGATTCTTCCGCACATACTGGGTCCTCCTTTCAATCAGCCTGTTGCATCGCGTTGTGCTGCATTCACTCGTGACCGACCTACTTGTGTCCCTAAGGGGCGAGACGCGGGCAGGGCACCTCCTTTCCGAAATGACGATCGCCGCGATAGTGGAAAAGAACGTGGGAGCCGGATGCGGGCAGACACTCTACACTTCCCCCCTTGTGCCATGTGTACAGCAAGACACATTGCATAAGGGCCTCCGAGTTCGATTCACCGCCGGGCGGCTCGCTTCACACCCTGCGGCGCCATCGTGAACCCACACATCCGTACCTTGCTTATACCAGATTCGGCCGCCTCAGACAACCCGATTTGTCGGGCAATCCGCGATCTATTCTCTGGATCTCGCCCTTGGGAGCAGGGCGTTGCCCCAGACCCGCTGCGTCCGGCGCGCCACCGTCCTATCGACGGCCGTCCGACGGCTGCAACGAGGAGCGCACCACCAGGGCCACCCAGTCCTTGTCGCTGTCGAGGGCGGACTGGCCGATGTTGACGATGCCCGGGCCGGCGGTCATCGCCAGCGTTCCGATCTGCAGAGGGCCGCCTTTTCGAGGGTCGAACCACCGGATGCGGAAGGGCTCCGTAGCCGGGCCGAGGTCCAGATCGGTCGTCCCGCCCGAGGGCAGGTAAATGGCGTACACCGAGCCCGGCTCCGCGAGGCAGTAGTGGTTCTCGCCGGATGTCAGCTCGTCGTGGCGGTTCATGCGAGGGAAGGGCAGGTCCCGAAGGAACTGCACCGCGTATCGCGTCAGGTCCCACATGTGGTCCCGGCTGCGCCAGCTCTCGCAGTTCAGATCGTTGTGCGCGAACCGGTAGCCGAAATACCATTCGACGCCCGCGCCCCCGGCCATGAGGTTGGGCCAGAGGTGTTTCGTCCGCACCTCGTCGTGCGCGTAGTCGTCGTTGTCGGGCTTGACACCCGTGTGGGCCGGGCCGATCTCGTCGAGACAGACGAACCACTGCCGTCCGGCCGCCTTCGACGCTTCGAGCCACTTGACCGTCTGCTGGTGCGTGTCGTTGGTCTGGAGCGAAACGCCCTCGAAGTCCGGGAAGCCCAGCAAGGGCGTATAGACCTCGTCGTACCGCCCCGGATACGTGTGACAGACGATCGGGTGATCGTAAGGGTCGATGTCGCGAATGTACTTGCAGAATGCCTTGCGCTGCGCGTCGGTGTTCGTGTTTTCCTCGCCGAGGTTCCACACCAGGGCCAGGTGATGGCTGAACCTGGCGATCAACTCGCGGTAGTAGAGCTTGCGCTGCCGGCCGAGTTCGCCCCCGTCGAGCCCCTGGTCGTTCTCGGTCTCCTGCGTGACGACGTGGAGCATCAGGCCAAGCTCATCCATGTACGAGAAGACGATGTCCCACTGGTCGAGCTTGCTGCAATCGAAACGGTATTTCTCTCCGGGGTCGGTCCACATCCAGACGTCCTGGCCGTCTCCGCCGTCGATGTTGTAGGTCAGGAAGTAGACGCTGTTCATGCCTTTGGAGGCGAGGTAGTTCAACGCGCCGATGATGGCCTTGCCCTTGCCGTCCTTCCAGGTCGGGTCGCCCTCGCGCCAGTCCTGGAGGTGCGGCTCATAGCGGTGGATGAACTTCGGGCCGCCCGCCTCGCCTTCGCGTCGCAACTGCTCGGTGTCGTAGGTTCCGTCGAAGTCGGCGTAGGCCAGGAAGTTCTCGGGACTATCGGCTCCGGCCTTGAGGAACGACTCGCCGGTCTGCGCGAATTGCAGGTATCGCTGTCCGCTGTACCGCAGCATGCCCTTGGCCCGCAGATCGGGGGCCAGCTTGTCGGTCGGACCGACGACGAAGGTGCCGGTCGCTCCATCGAAGGCGGCGGGGGCCCCCGCATTGGGATCGGTTATGATGGCGATGTCCGGGCCGGTCCGAAAAGAGGCCGTGTATGTCCAGAGCCCCATCTCGTCGGGGACGAAGTGGACTCGCCAGCGAGAGCCGCCGTCGGCGCTGCTGTGTGCGGCGTGGCCGTCCGCGGCGTAGTAGCCCGGCACGAGGACGCGCCTGTCGCCTCGGGAAAAGGTCACGTTCAGACGGTAGTCGAGAAAGGGATTGGGATCGGCGCTCTCGCTCGCTTCGGGCCCCTCGAAGGTCACCGTGACGGTGTGCCACTGCTTGAACTGGCCGCTCAGAGCGATCTCTCGCTCCTGGGGGCGGGTCGTGCAGCCGGCCGCCAGGGCTAGGCAGACGAGCAGGGCGCCGCCAAGGCGCCTCGTACCCTGCGATTTGTTTCTGGTGGACGCCGCGAATCCCCAATCCGCGCTGCCCCATCCGAATTCCTGATGCAACGCCATCCCAGAACTCCTTACCGGACGAGTAATATATGCCATTCCAGCATGGTATAAACCCCAACGGGGGCCCGCAACACAATTCCGCACGCCGTGCAGCCATCCGATGGACGCATGTGCCGCGGAGAGAATCGCCTGTTTTTCCATTGCATTCCGGCAAAGGCCCGGTCATAGTGACGCAGGTGCGGGAGGGGTTTGGAACTTGCAGAACGATCGACTTGCGGACGATGGGTTCATCGCGGATTGAAGGGACTTCGCCATGAAGAAGGGCAATCGCATTTCCAGACGGGACACACTGGCCGGCATGGGAGCACTGGGCGCTACGACCATCCTCGGATCGAAAGCGGTCGAGGCAAAGGACTCGGCTCTTGCCGGGCGAATCCATCCGGCGATTGCCGAGAAGGTGTCGGACACGCCTCTGATCGACACGCACGAGCATCTGCCGGAGGAGAAAGACCGGCTGGCAGCGGCGTCGCGCGACGAGGGGGACGACTGGAGCGTGCTGCTGAGTCACTACCTGGACTCAGACCTGGTCGTCGCGGGCATGTCGGGCGATGCGTACGATCGGTTCTTTTCGCCGAAGACCGACGCGGCCGAGAAGTGGCGATTGCTAAAACCGTATTGGCCGGCCGTCAAGAACACCGGCTACGGCCAGGCGGTGCGGATCGCGATGCGCCGGCTCTACGACGTGGACGAGTTGTCGGCCGCGACCGTCGAGAAAGTACAGGCCGGCTACGAGAAGACGCGGCGGGCGGGCTTCTACCGGCGCATCCTGTGCGAGATGGGCAAGATCGAGTCGTGCCAGGTGAACTTCCTCGGTGCGCCGTTTGGCGAGTCGGATATGCCCACGCTGCTGATGCAGGATCTCAGCATTCTCGGCATGTACGCGGGCCCGAATCTTGACGCGTTCGGCAAACCCACCGGCATCGAGGTCGGCTCACTGGCCGACTGGCACCGCGTGATCGACTGGTGGTTCGCCAAATACGGCAAGTACGCCGTCGCGGTCAAATCGCAGGATGCCTACCACCGCGACATCAACTACGAGCAGGTGCCCGCCGAGAAGGTCGAGGGCATCTTTAAGAAACGGCTGGCCAACGAACCGCTTTCGGGCCAGGAGAAAAAGGCGATGGAGGACCACCTGTTCTGGTACGCGGTCGGCAAGGCGACGGCGCACAAGCTGCCGATCAAGCTGCACACGGGCTATTATGCCGGCCAGAACTACATGCCGCAAGGCCGGCTGCTCCACAACCCCGGCTCAGCCAGCGACCTGTGCCGGGCCGCGCCCGATACGCCGTTCGTCTTCATGCACATCTGCTATCCCTATTACGAAGAGCTGATCTCTGTCGCCAAGCACTACGCCAACGCACACATCGACATGTGCTGGTCGTGGATCATCAATCCCGTCTCGGCCAAGGAGTTCCTCAAGAAGTACCTCGTGACCGCACCCGCCAACAAGGTCCTGACCTTCGGCGGCGACTACATCCCCGTCGAGCCCGTCCTCGGCCACGCCGCAATCGCCCGACAGGGCATCGCCCTGGCGCTGACCGAGCTGGTCGAAGAAGGCTGGGTCTCCGTGGCCGATGCGCTGGAACTGGCCGACCTCATCATGCACAACAACGCCCGCCGCATCTTCCACCTCCCCGAGAAGACCAAGGCCCTCCAGAACGCTCCCTGGACGTGAACTTGCGCTTGACTCGCGCCTGCATCCAGGCTATCATCATACAAAAGGAGGTAGTCGCCTGTGACGATGAAAGAACTCATTGAAGCGGTGGTCTCGTTGCCTGTGGACGAGCGAGCTATCGTTGCAGACGCGGTTCTCCGCAGCCTGGACGCCCCCGAGTCGGAGATCGACCGCAAGTGGGCGCAGGTGGCGCAGCGTCGCCTCGCGGAGGTGCGAGCGGGAGAGATTAAGCCGATTCCTGGTGAGCAGGTTTTCGCCAAAGTCTGGAAGCGATTCGAGACATGAACTACCAGTTTCATCCGGAGGCCGAGGAGGAATTCCTCGGGGCCATCGACTGGTACGAGGATCACGAGAAGAACCTGGGTTTCGACTTTGCACGAGAGGTCTATGCCACGATTGGACGTGCTGCCCAGTGCCCCGATGCCTGGCCGGTCCTCGAAGGAAGCGCGCGAAGGTGCCAGATGAGGCGATTCCCCTATGGCGTGCTCTATTCGCAGGAACCGGACGGCATTCTGATCCTTGCGGTGATGCACCTCCGACGCGATCCGGGCTACTGGAAGCATCGCCTCGGATAGGGCCGTCAGCTCCGCCGGCTGGATTCCGGCCTGGATTCCTCCTCACCCCCCCGTTGCATAGGTCGGCGCGATGTACTATTATGGACGCCGCAAGCGAAGGAGGATTGAGTGATGCGATATAGCGAAGACAACGGGTCGTCCTGGGAGATACACATGGATGGATTCCTGTCGGCTCTGGTGATTGCCACTCCTTTTCTGGTTCTGCTCAACTGCATCATGCTCTATTCGCTGGTGCGGAAGTCGAGGCGTTTTGAACGGGCCCTGGCCCGGTTCGAGGACAGGGGCCGCCTCAAACTGGAACGAGACACGATGGAAGCCCTGACTCTCCTGCGAACCGGCAGGGCCGAAGAGGCCAAGGCCATCGCCGACCGAATCGTCAACGCGTGAGACACAGGGTTTGAAGGTGGGCAGTGCCCACCCTGCAACGGCTGATCCGGGGCGGGATCCGCGCTGCGTGAATCCGACGGCCGAGCGTGGCGTATTGCGTCTTCGAGGCCTCGTTGGGCCGATGGGCAGCGAAGATGCACACTGGCGGTTCTGGGCGGCCCTTTCACAGATCCTCTCGCGGAGAGGTTGCATTGACGGGTATGCCATGTTATTGTCTTGCTTATGCGTGATGATATGTGTCGGGAATACGATTGGGATAGATCAAAGAACGTCCGCGGCAAATACTACGGGCGGCTGTTCCTGGAGGCGGCCGGGATTGCCGTCCTTGAGCCCGCTGAGCGCAAGGGACATCGTGCCAACGATAAGAAGAAGGAGAGGATGGAATGCCGACGATTTCCATGTTCTATGGGATTCTCATTCGGATGTTCTTTCGCGATGCCGAGAAACACCATATGCCACACATTCATGCCGACTACCAAGGCGTGGTCGCCGTGTACTCCATTCGTGACGGAGCGCTTCTGGCAGGTGAATTGCCTCCGAACAAGCACAAGCTCGTCGTCGCATGGATCGAGATTCACCAGGACGAATTGCTTGCCAATTGGAGCTTGGCGGTGAACGGCAAGAAGCCGTTTCCTATCAGAGGGCTCGACCAATGAGAATCAAGGAAGTGTGTCCGGAACCGAATTGGGTCTTGTCGATCGTTGCAGAGGACGGTCGTGTTGGCCGGTTTGACGTCAGTCGCTATTTGAACGATGAGGCGTTTGCAGATCTTCGTGACCCAGGCGAATTTCGGAAAGTCTCTAACGGCGGCTACTTCGTCGAATGGGACTGTGGCGCAGATCTGTCGGCCGACACGATCGAAGCGCACTGGTGTGTCGTCCGCACTGAAAACCGGAGCTCTTCATCTCATGTAGATCAATCTTCTCATTCTTAGAAACGGATATCTACAATATGTGATGAGGAATGGCTCAGCAGGATCAATGATCCATTACGCAGAAAGAACACGCCTGCCCCCAAGCGACCTGTTGAGGCGATATCGAGACTGTCGCAGGAGAGGGGTGTGCCAATGCTCGATTCCCCAGAGGCGATGAGAGTATTGGAGTGGTTTGAGTCGTAGGGTGTGCATCGCACACCGTTTCCAGGTGAAAACGGGCGGTGCGCAGTCTGTGGCGGAAGGGCAGGTCAGGCGAGGTGAAATGGGACGCGCTGTCCAGGGAGGGCCGTATGGACGCGCAGACTACGCAGGATGATGTAATCCATCTCATTGTGACGGATCGGTTTTTCGGCGCGACCAAGAAGAGCGTCGATCCGTCGGACACGAGCATTCATGGGGGCACGCTCGACGGGATGATCGACATCTTCTGGTGCAACAGCCTGTAGTATCCACAGTAGTCGTAGGGTGTGCATCGCACACCGTTTCCAGGTGAAAACGGGCGGTGCGCAGTCTGTGGCGGAAGGGCAGGTCAGGCGAGGTGAAATGGGACACGCTGTCCAGGGAGGGCATTATGGACGCGCAGATTACTCAGGATGATGTGATTTACTTCATTGTGACGGATCGGTTTTTCGGTGCGAACAAGAAGAGCGTCGATCCGTCGGACACGAGCATTCACAGGGGCACGCTCGACGGGATGATCGACATCTTCTGGTGCAACAGCCTGTAGTATCCACAGTCCAAGAGAGCGACGCGGTGATCGCTCAGCGGATTTTGTAGCTGATGGACATGCCGTCGTTTTTCTCCATCGAGGCGCGGATGATGGTGGTGTCGTAGTCGGGGCTTCTCTGGATGTAGTCGAGGAAGTCCTTCATGGCGCGGGCGGAGGCGATGACGTTGTCACCGACCACGACGGCGCCCTTGGCGAGCTTGGGTTCGAGGATCTCAAGGTACTTGAGATAGTCGCTCTTGACCGCGTCGAGAAAGACGAAGTCGATCGGGCCTTCGATCTCGTGCAGGGTCTTGAGGGCGTCGCCCTCGATGCAGGTGACGGTGTTCTGCAAGCCCATCTTCGCGACGTTCTCGCGGGTCTGGCGGACCATTCGCGGATCGATCTCCAGGGTGTAGAGGTGGCCGCCGGTCCGCTCGAAGGCGATCCCCATGTTGATCGCGCCGTAGCCGCTGGCAGCGCCGACCTCGACGCCCCGCTTGGCGCCGGAGGCCTCGACGAGGATGCGCAGCATCATGGCGTCCCCGGGCGCAGTGTTCAGGCCCGTCCGGCGGAAGTTGTCGATGAACTGCTTGCGAAACTCGTCGCTGGGCCTGGCCTGCTCGGCGGCGTAGACCACCAACGCGGCGAACGAAAGAACGACAACGACCATACCGGTGACCACCCAACGACGACGTCCCATACAGCACTCCCGAATCAGTCTGCGACTGACCACTTCGCACTTCACACTTCACACTTCTTCACACTCGGCCCTATGGCCGTCTATGTCAAAACGGCCAGGGCGGCGTTGATCGTCTTAACGGCCTCGTCGATCTCCTCGGTGCTCTTGAAGCCGATGACGACGGCGTCGGTCAGGCCGGACTGCATGGCGAATCGAATCGCGGTCCGGCGATCGGCGGCCTCGGTGAAATCGCCGTCCCCGATCATCTTCATCCCGATCACGCCGTGGCCGTTCTGACGCATGATCCTGATCTGCTCGATCACTGGCAGCACGTGCGAGGCATTGCTCGTGGCGTTCCACGTCAGGGCCGGCGTGTCCATGTGCGCGCCCTGGGGATTCAGCCGCACGAGGTTGACGTCCACCCAGTCCAGGCGAGCGGAGAGTTCCAGCGCCGGCAGGCTATGGCAGGAGACGCCGTGAACGCCGATGATTTTCTTTTGCTTGGCCTCTTCCAGTGCGTCCATGACGCGCCTTCGCTCGTTGTCCCAGTCCGGCGTGACGGTGCAGTGGGTCAGCACGCTGTCGATATAGTCGGTCCCCAGCTCCTGGCGGAAGCGATCGAGCACCTCCAACGGCTTTTCCGGGTTGCCGCTCATCTTGGTCTGGATGAAGAACTTCTCTCGCGGCAGGCCCTGGATGGCCTGGCGAATCCACTCGTGGGTCTGATAGGATTGTGCGGTGTCGAGGTAGGTCAGGCCCCGATCGTAGGCGTATCGGATCAAACGGTTGAACCCGTCGTGGCCGAGGGCCCGCTGGACGTTGCCGCTGTTGCTGCCGCAGCCGACGCCGAGCCGGCTGAGCTTCAGGCCCGTCCGGCCCAGGGCGACCTGGTCGGCGGCCGTCTTTCGCGCCGCCCCGGCCGCGCCGGCGGTCAGAGGTGACATCGCGATGCCTCCGGCGATCGCGGCGGTCGTGGCGATGAATTGGCGTCGGGAAATCTCCGGGCTATACATAGGTGTGTCCTCCCAATGGCACGATGAAGGGCTCCTTGATTGCTGTCGTCCCGCTGACATCGGTCCGGCGGGACACGAAACGTGACGGCGCCATAATCGCAGATCGGGCCTCGAACTGCAACGGCCAACGCATCGTTCCCAGAGAATACTGACGACAATGCGAAAGGTTCATCTCAGCCGACCGGATCGTGATAGGGCGGTCCTTCGGCCAGGGTCGCCATATCTCCGGCCGGGGGCGGGGATTTCCGACGAGACCCGAGCAGCGGCGGCAACTGCACGACCATCAGTCCGGCCAGCATCAGGGCGCAGCCGGCCAGGCCGCGCAGACCCATGCGTTCGTGAAGGATCAGCCATCCGGCCACGGCGGCGAAGACGGTCTCAAGGCTCATAATGATCGCCGCGTGCGCCGGCGGCGAGGTCCGCTGGCAGATCACCTGCAGCGTGAAGGCCACCCCCGCCGAGAGAACCCCGCCGTAGAGAAGGGGGATGGCGGCCGCGCGGATCGCGTCAACGGCGATTGGCTCGCCGAGCAGGGCGACCAGCAAGCTCAATGCCGAGCAGACCAGGAACTGCGCGCAGGCCAGACGCAGCGGGTCGCCCCGTTTGGCCAGATAGCCGATCACCTGCACGTGGATCGCCCAGAACAGGGCGCTGCTGAGCACCAGCAGATCGCCCTTGGCGATGGTGAACGATTCGCCGACGCTCAACAGATAAAGGCCCGCCACCGTCAGGCCGACGCCGAGCCACAGCCACGGGCCGCAGCGGTGGCCCAGGAACAGGCCCATCAGCGGGACCAGGACGACGTAGAGGCTGGTGATGAACCCTGCTTTGCCGGCGGTGGTGTATTGCAGGCCCATCTGCTGGAGCGCCGCCCCCGCGAACAGGGCCGCGCCGGCCAGGACGCCGCCCCAGAGCAGAAGACGTGGGCTGCCCGTCCGCGTGCCCGGCAGGCGAAGAGCGGGCCAGAGGATCAGGGGCGCCAGCGTGACGGCGCCGAGCAGAAAGCGCAGGGCGTTGTACGTCATCGGGCCGAGATGGTCCATGCCCCTGCGCTGCGCGACGAAGGTCGTGCCCCAGAAGAAGGCGGCCACCAGCAACAGCGAGTCACTTTTGAGCGTCTTGGTTTGCATAGGCTTGCTGCACCTCGCGCGGCGAGGTCCGCCAGAGGCGGATCGCTCCTACCAGATCGGCACGCCCAGCTCCTTGAACTGGGCGGCGTTCAGGAAATGCGCGGTGATCCAGAAGACGGTCCACTGTTCGACGTAGTTGCCGCGTACGCCGGTGATGTCGCCGGCCTCCAACTGCTTGCGGAAGTCACCGTGTTGAGCGTAGTTTGTGTGGTGGGGCTGCTCTCCCTGGCTGCCGAGGGGATCGATGAGCTGGCCGCAACTGCGGACCATCAGCAGGGCGGTCGTCTTGAGGTCATCGCGGTCGAGGTGCCGGCCGAGGCGGTAGATGTCCGGGGCGATGAGCACGCCGAAGACGTCGATGTGCTGGTTCTGAACGGAGACGGCGGTCCAGCCGCGAGTCTTGAACCCATGGTCGCGAAGCCGTCCGGCCGGCAGGTCGATGTCCCAGACCACGACATACGTCAGCACCACGTCGCCGGCGTGCGCCGCCCACGTGAGATACTCACGCCGACCCGTCAGCTCGTACAGGGCGAGGAAGCCCTGCAACGCGGCGAACGCGCCTTCCTTGTCTTCGCAACTGGCGTCCAGCGTACCGCCCCAATAGGGCTCGCGCATGTTCACGTGCCGCGAGGCGTACACCTGGCCGGCTTTCACGGCGGCGGCGCGGTAGGCCTCGACCTCGAAGAGCCGGTACGCCTGACACAGCGGCGCGATGAAGAACGCTTCGTTGGTGGATACGGGACGCCATGCGTCGGACAGGATCCGCCGAGCGTGGAAATCGCAGGCACGGCGCAGGAACTGCTCCCATCGAGTGACATCGAGTCCCTCGCTCTTGCCCAGGCGAATCGCGTTGGCCACGTTGAGCATGGCCTGCCCTTGCGAGAGCAGTTCGGGGTTTCCTCCGCGAATCCACTGTCGCTCGTCGGCGTTGTACCACGTGCAGAATCCCTGATCGTGGAATTCCGTCGTTGCGACAAAGTCGAGCGACTTCTGCACCATCGGCCGGGCGTTGGGGTCGTTCAGTTCGTCTGCCAGGACCTGAAAGGCATAGCCACACGCGGCGGCCTGGCCGCACCAGCCCAGCACGAAGAAGTTGCGGTCGGAGTACTTCCGGAAGCCGGCCGCCGTTTCCGTCTCAAGCCACCGCGTCTTGGCGAAGCCGTACTTCGACCGAATGATCTCCGAAAATGTCGGCATTCCGTCGAGGCTGTGAGGAGCGAAGAGTTCCAGCGAGGCACGCGTGGGATGCTGGAAGCCTGAGCCTTCGGAATCGACGTCGTAGGCCTGGAGGTAGAAGGTCTTCTCTACGATCGCTCCGGCGGGAACGTCGAGGTAGGCGTGCTCGTACGGAAGGAATCCGTTCTGCGTCGCCTTGACGACGCTCTTGCGGCCGTTGGATGCGCAGGGTCCGGACAGCAGCGCCAGCTCGGTGCCGTTGTCCCGTGCGGTCAGACCCAACGACCACCACTGGTCCGGCCGATGGCCGAAGGGCGCAGGCGACGGAAGGCTGTGCAGAGCGGCTCCCGTGCGTCCCGACGAGTCGGGCCATTCGATGCTGGCGTAGGGCATGGGGAAGCGATGCTCTTCGAAGAAGGCGATCTCGCCCGGTTTACCTTCGTAGACGGGGACGCGTCCGCTTCGGGCGCCGGAAGGGTTGCCATGATAGAGAATGCCCGGCAGCAACACCCCGGCGCCCGTGCCGGGGCACTGGAAGCGGACGGACAGAGTCGTTCGCTTCGCGGTGTCCTCTCCCTGCCAGGTGAAGCGGCGCACGCACTGGATGAGGTTGCCTTCCATTCGATACGCATCGCGGAGCAGCCACGTGCCCGACTTGGTGTTCAGCTTGCCCGTCAGGATCGTCCAGTCTCCCGCACTCTGCATTTCCGTTGGCCCGGCGTGGGCCCAGTCGGCGGGCCAGCCGTCCTTCCAGTCGGTTGCGATCGACCAGAGCCCCTCAGCGGGCGAGGTCAGGATTGTGCGGCCGTCCAGCACGACGCGTACGCCGTATCCGGAGTCACTGCGCTCAAATCGCAACTGAGCAGCAGCGCCCCAGACGACGCTTGAGGTCAGAAGGCTCAGACAGATGGCCGTGATGAGTCGGCGGGTGTGCATACGACAGTTCATTGGGGGCTCCTGAGAGGTCGTCGGCCGGGGTACTCGGCTATCGCCAGACGACGGGCAGCACGATGTGCGACGGATGCTCGGCGTTGATATAGATCGTGTTCGTCGCCACCTCGGCCTTGTCGTCGGCGCCTGAGGGCCGGCCCGTGTTGGGGTTGGGCTCGAAGCGGGGCGCGTTGCTGGACGACAGCGCGACGCGCATGCGATGGCCGGGACTGAAGACCAGGCTGGTGGCCCACAGGTCGATCTCGAACTCGTAGATCTTGTCACGTTCCAGCGGCTCGCTCGTCTCCATCGAGTTGCGGTGGCGGGCGCGGACGATCCCGTCGAGCACGAGCATGCTCCGGCCGTCCGGATAGACGTCGCAGAGCTTCGCGGTGAAGTCCGTGTCCGGGGCGGTCGACGACGCCCAGAGCTTGACCGTGACCAGCCCGGTGATCTCGATGTATCTGTCGAATACGGGCGAATCGAACAGCAGAACGTCGGGCCGGCCCTCGACGGGCCGCTGGTCCATGGGGCCCTTGGAGATCGTCAGGTTGGCCCCGCCGATCGTGGAGACGGGGTCCCTCGGATCGTACTCGTATGACAGCGAGCCGAAGAGGTCCTGTGGCGGGCGGAGCCGCAGCCGCTTGTCGGTGTGGAAATAGATCTTCCTCCTATCGGCCGGGAGGGGCCAGTCGTCGGCGGTCCGCCAGCGGTTGCCGGGCGTGTTCGGGTCGCCCGGATCGCCCATGACGTAGTACTGAATGACGGGGATTTCTTCGATGCCCCGGCCGTCGTTCTTCAACCAGACGTCGAACCAGTTCCACATGTCGGCCGCCTGCAGATGGCCGGTGTTGGGAAAGACCAGGTCTTCGTTGCGTCCGTGGCCGTAGGGTTCCATTACGAGGCGGCACTTGCCGCGTGCGCCCTGGTCGCCTTGCTTGTGGACCGTGACGAAACTGTTGAGCGTCCCGGCGACGAAGATGTCATACCAGCCGCCGACGTACATTGTTGGGATATTGACCCGATCGGCGACGCTTTCGCAATCGAACGCTCGCCAGAAATCGTCGTAGTCCGGATGCGCCCGGAACAGTTCGAGGTTCTTCGGACTGAATTCGCTCAGAGTCAGCCAGGTTTCCAGCAGGGCCTTGCGAAACGCGCCGCCCTGATAGGCGGCCTGATGATACATGCTCGAGAACGCGACACTGACGTAGCAGCAGACCAGATGCGGCGGCCGGCTCGGGGCCATCATGTTCAGGGCGATGCCGGGGGCGCTCATGCCGAAACCGCCGACCTTGCCGTTGGACCATTCCTGTCGGGCGATCCATTCGACGGTGTCGTAGCCGTCCTGGTGCTCGCCCCAGCCGCCGGCCAGGAAAACGGGGTAGTCATCGCCCTCGGAGTCGAACCGCCCGCGAAAGTCCTGGGCGACGAGGGCGTATCCGCGTTCGAGGGCCTGTTTGGCGAATCCCTGGGCGCCCTTGCGGCTGTAGGGCGTGCAGATCAGAGCGGTCGGCCACGGCCCGTCGCCGTCGGGGACGTAGACGTCCGTGGCGAGCCGGACGCCGTCGCGCATCGGGACCATGACCGTCTGCGGCGATTGCCCCCGCGCGATGGACGCTACCGCTGCGATCGCCAGGGCGGTTGCGATAGCTGCTGCGATCCGATATGGCGAGCCCTTCATGCGAGACCTCCCATCTTCTGCTGCATCCCTACTCGAAGCCTTCGCGGGGTCTGGAGCGAAGCGATCCTGCGCCGCGTCACCACAACCTCCACTCTACCCGTCAGTGGGAACCATTCTACGTGCCGGCCCTGTGCCGTGCAATGCCGCCCTCGTCCCGAAATCCCGATATTCTCGGGCCTCGGCGATCTGCTGATCGCGCGGGTACGTCTTTTTGTTGTCACCGGACGGGGGAAGGGCTATGGTAGGGAGTCGTAAATCCAGCGGCAAGACTGCCATGTTCTGCAGGGCCTTTCTTGAGAGGGCGGCACATGACTACGGGCATATCCATCATTCTGGTTGCGGCGATGCTGGCGCAGGCGGACGTCGTTGGGCTGCCGCAGGCCCACGCGCACAACGATTACCTCCACGATCGACCGTTGCTCGACGCGCTGGCGCACGGCTTCACGAGCGTTGAGGCGGACATCTTTCTCGTCGGCGAAGAGCTTTGCGTCGCGCACGACGCGCCCGAGATTCGCCCCGAGCGAACGCTCCAAAGGCTCTACCTCAATCCTCTGCGGGAACGCGCCAAGGCCAACGACGGACGCATCTACCGGGACCACGCGCGGTTCCTGTTGCTGATCGACATCAAGTCGGCCGCCGAGCCGACCTATCGAAGGCTGCACGAAGTGCTCGCCGAATACCGCGATCTCGTCACGTCCTTCGGGCCCGAAGGACGGAGGGACAGAGCGGTGCTGGTCCTGATCTCGGGCAATCGGCCTTTGGAGCCGATGCGTTCGCAGCCGGTCCGCTACGCCGGCTACGACGGCCGCCTGGCGGACCTGTACTCTGATACGCCGGCCGAGCTGGTCCCGATAATCAGCGATCACTGGGGCCGCAACTTCACCTGGCGGGGCGAGGGGCCGATGCCCGACCCGGAGCGACAGAAGCTCAGGGACATCGTCGAGGCCGCCCACGCCAAAGGGCGCCTGGTGCGATTCTGGGCCACGCCCGACGCCCGGTCTGATGCGCGGGAGGCCCTGTGGAAACAACTGCTCGCGGCCGGCGTCGATCTGATCAACACCGACGATCTGGAGGGATTGCAGGCCTTTCTGCTCGCGCATGGACGCTGACGGTTTCATCCAGATCGAAGGGCTGACCAAGGTCTATTCGTCCGGGCCGGTGGAGGTCGTCGCCTTGCGCGACGCCACAATCTCGATCGGCCGGGGGCGGTTCGTCGGCGTCACGGGGACCTCCGGCTCGGGCAAGTCCACCCTGATGAACCTGCTCGGCGGACTCGACACGCCGTCAGCCGGCCGCATCCGCGTCGATGACCGATGGATTTCCGACCTGAGCAAGACCGATTTGGCTTTGTTTCGCCGGTATACCATCGGGATGATCTTCCAGTCGTTCAACCTCATCCCGTCGTATTCGGCCGTTGAGAACGTGGCGTTTCCGCTGCTGTTTGCCGACGTGGCCAGGAAGGAACGCATTCGTCGAGCGACCGAACTGCTGGCTGCGGTGGGCCTGGAAGCGCGAGGCCACCACCTTCCGTCGGAACTGTCCGGCGGCGAGCAGCAGCGCGTCGCCGTCGCGCGGGCGCTTGTCAACCGGCCGGCGATCCTGCTGGCCGACGAGCCGACCGGCAACCTCGACAGCCGAACGTCCCGGCAGATTGTCCGAATGCTCTTCGACCTCAAAACCGAGCGGGGATTGACCATCGTGATGATCTCGCACGAAGAGGCCTTGCTGCGCGAGTTTGCCGACGAGCTGATCCGCCTCCAGGATGGGGCGGTCCTCTCGCACGAGACGTTGAGGGACCGCCCATGAGAGCGAGCGATTACGTCGGACATGCCTGGGCGAATCTGTGGAAGAAGAAACTGCGCACGGTCCTGACAACCGGCGGCGTGGTGATCGGCGTCGGCTCTCTGATCTGCATGTTCGCGTTCGGGCAGGGCATTCAGCGAAACATCAAGGACCGATTCAACGAACTGGAACTGTTCAACTACATCAACGTCACGCCCAGGAGCGGCGGCGGTCCGCGTTCGGCCCGTCTTCGCCGCCATGCGCGGCCGCAGCCGGCCGGCGATCCGAACGAATCGGTTGCGGTGCTCGACGACGATCTGCTCGAAGAGCTGACGCAGATCGAGGGCGTCGAGGCGGCCTATCCGGAGATGCGGTTTCCCGCCCAGATTCGTCTGGGTTCCAGAGAGCAGTTCACGCTCGTCCAGGTCGTCACGTCGAAGGCGTGCGGTTCGGCGCTGGTCCAGTTGCGCGCGGGCCGGGCGTATGCGAGTGACGACGCGAACGAGGTGATGGTCAGCGATTCGCTGCTGCGCCGGCTGAACGTCACGCAGCCGGAGGACGCCGTCGGCCGCGAGATCGAAATCCGCACCGTCGTGCTCGACTTCAGCCTCCAGAGCCTGGCGCGGATGGCCTTCGGGCGAGGCGATCAGAGGCTGCCTGTATCGAATCGGGTCTATTCCTTCACCATCGCCGGGGTTCTCGAACGGATGGGGTTCGGCGGCCCGCTGCCGATCCGCAGCGATGCGTTCGTTCCGCCCGGGGCCGCCGCCGGGATGCGCAAGCTGGTTCTGACCGGCGTGTCGGACCTCTTCCAGTTGCCGGAAGAAACGGCCGGCTATTCCGCCGTGACCGTCAAGATCGCCTCGACCCGCCAGGTGATGTCCGTCAAGGCCAGCCTCGAAGAGCGCGGCCTGCGGACCTTCGCGCTGATGGACCAGCTTGAGGAGATGCAGAAGGGCTTCATCATCATGGACATGTTCCTGCTGGCGATCGGGATGATCGGCATCGCCGTCGCCTCGCTGGGCATCGTCAATACGATGGTGATGTCGATCCTCGAACGCTATCGCGAGATCGGCGTCATGAAAGCCGTCGGGGCGACCGACGGGGACGTGCAGCGGATCTTCCTCTTCGAGTCGGGCATGATCGGCCTGCTCGGCGGCGTTTTCGGCCTGGCCCTGGCGTGGGCGGTGAGCTTCGTCATCAACCAGGTCGTCAACGGCTTTGCCGCGCGCGAGGGCGTGCCTTTCATCCAGTATTTCAGCTTCCCCTGGTGGCTCTGCCTGAGCGGTATCGGCTTTTCGATTCTCGTCAGCCTGCTGGCGGGCATCTATCCCACCCGGCGGGCCGCCCGCGTCGATCCGGTGGTCGCCCTGCGGCACGATTGACGCTCCCGACGGGGGCTTTGCTCAGACGATTTGCCCGGCTTCGGTGTGGATGCTCTCGGCCTGATGGGCCCGCTCCTCCAGACCGCGTTCGAGGTCAGCCGGGTCGTAGAGGAACGTCTGAATCCGCGATCGCACGCCATGGAGCGTCGCACCGGTGTTGTGGAACCGCAGCCCCTGTTGAACGAAGTTCGAATGCGGCCTGTGCGTGTGGCCGTAGTAGACATCCTGCACCTCGGCGAAGCGAGGGCCCAGCTCGGCCTTGAGATACGTAATCACGTCGGCGACCGGTCGATGTCGCGGCGACAACTCGTGCACCAGACGCGGCACGCGCAGGCACGCGAACACATAGTACGCCGTGTGGACCCATGCCTTGTGGGGCGGGCCATGCCACTTCGCTCGATAGGCCGCCAGCGTCTGGGGCGTCGGCGAGTTGTGCACGTCGCCGTGCAGGAACACCTTCTCGCCGACCTTCAGATAGAACGGGTCCCACGTCAGGTTGACATGCCGGGCGGACAACCCTTCGAGCAGCTCCGCATAGGCCGGAAGACTGTCGTGGTTGCCCATGATGAACACGAATTGGCAATGCGGGTGCCGGCCGACGAGATCGCCGATCCAGTTCTCCACGAACCACAGCGACTGGCCAAGGTCGGGATAGATGGACCACTGAAAGTCGAAGATGTCGCCGTTGAGGACGAACAGGCCGGCCTCTGAGGCCGCCTGGTGCAGGCCGGGCATCCTCCGTCCGGCTGAACTGCGATTGGTCAGCAGGTGCAAATCCGAGACGGTATGGCCTATCGTTGTCTGCATTTCCCCGTTGATACGTCGCCACACCCGCCGGGTTCGGGACCGCCATCCCATACCCCGTGGGCGAAAACCACCATTATAGCGAATCCAGGCGAGGCCCTCAATCACGATTTGGCCCAAACGCACGTTATGGGTGCACTGCACGTTTGTAGGTAGGTTCCTGCCAAGTCCAGGAAGGAATCTTGTCTCTTCGACTAAGGGCTTGCCCCGAGCGCAGCCGAGTGGGGCGAAGCCCGCACGGAGAAATCTGGCCGAGGACAAGGCAATGTCCCATTCGCAGCCAGATTCCTCCACTGCGCTTCGCTTCGGTCGGAATGACAAAGTCGATTGCAGAGCCCCCCAGGATCTGCCTACAAACGTCAAGTGCACCCGCGAGTCATGGGCCGACTCCCAACTGCACGGTGGGTACGGTCCCTCGCGGATAGCAGCCCATTGAGATCGCCGGGCTGTTGGCCGGGACTCGCAGGTCCAGAGCGAAGGGGTTTGTGAAAGAGAGCATTGCGACCCGGCTGCCCTGGTCCAGCCCCAGCTTGGATCGCACCTCTTCGAGGTTCCGGTACCTCTCGTGCCGTTTCCAGGTGACGCCCCAGTGGAACAGGCCCTGACCGGCGGTGGGGCAGTAGAGGTTGTTCTCGAACGTCAGGTTCAGGTCCGCCAGCGAGCGGTCGCCGGCCTGCTCGCTCTGCATGGCCTTGGGCCAGTGCCGTTCGTCGCCGATGTCGAACCAGCCCCAGACCTGGGCGTCGCGGTTGAACGCCAGCACGTTGTGGCGAACGATCTGGTCGTGGTTCCAGACGGGCTCCGAGCCGCCGTCAATCTTGGGTGTCGAGCGCTGCTGTTCGCGGAGGCTGAATCCCTCCTTGTTGCCGATCAGCAGGTTGCGCTCGATCGTGCAGCCGGGCGAGCTGGACAGGCTGATGCCGGCGGCGGCGCCCCAGGCGCCGGGCGAATCGGCCAGGCCGTTGCCGACGATGACGTTGTCGTGGGCGTGCAGGCCGTAGCTGATCTCGTAGAAGATGCCCGCGTCTTCGTTGTCGGCGATCAGGCAATGGCGGACGATGCAATCCTCGTTGCCGATGTCGAACCAGATGCCGTTGCCACGATTGGCGACGAACGTACTGTCTTCGAGGATGACCCCGCGTGCCAGGCAGATCTTGTTGCCGCCGGCTTCCCAGCCACGATCGAATCCTTTGGTGTTGTTGTTTCGCACGGTGCAGCCGATCATCCGCAGACCATGCGACCGGCTGGCGCCGAAGCCGAGTTGGCCGTTATGCTGGAACGTGCTGTTGCGGACGGTGATGTTCTCGCCGGTGAACTGAGCGCCGCTGGCGTTGGTGTACTCGAAGACGCAGTCCTTCACGGTGATGTGATTGCCCGCGAACTCGACGGCGCCCTGCTGGGCGCGGTTGGCGGCGTAACGGAAGCGAAGGCCCTGCACGACGATGTGGCTGCCCTTGACGCTCAGGATGCGGTCGCGCGCGGACGCCTCGACGGCGACCTTGTTGCCCGCAATGTCACGATCGTCGTAGCCGCAAACGAGCAGACGCTGTGCGTCGAGATCGATGCAAAAGGTCCCGCGCGTGAGCTTGTCGCGTTCGAGGACCTGCCGCAGGGGATAGCCGCCGACGAAGACCTGTTCGCACCGACCGATGAGGCGATGGAACTCGTCGCCGGGATGGGTGTGATTCTTGTTCCAGGACACAAACCTGTGTGGCCAGGGCGTGCTGCACACGTCTTCGTTCGGCGAGTCTTCCTTCGTCCAGTCCGTGATGCGGTCGGCCCCCGTGAGGATCACGGTCTGACCCTCGGACGCACGGATCGTGATGGGCTGGTCCTCTGAGCCGCTCCTGTCAATTCGGACGCTCTCGCGATAGATGCCTGCATGAATGACGATGGTGTCGCCCGGCTGGGCCCGCGAGACCGCCTCCGCAATGGTCCGCACCTGTTCGTCCGAGGCGATCCCCGGGATCTCCTTCGGTGCGACAGTCCAGAACCTGGCCGAGGCCGGCGAGCCGCCGGCCGTGACGATCAGCAGCAGATACCCCCAGAGAACACGGTTCAAACGCTCGATTGCCTTGCAGCGGTTGGTCATCGGGTCCTCCTAACGAGGTTCGCGGATCAATCGGACTGTCTGCCCGGCCACAAGTCGGAAGATCAGGTCGGTCTCCGCAGTGCGGACGTTGTTCTTGTCCAGCCCTTTAACGTTGTAGGTTGCCTCGCCGAAGGGGTTCTCCAGCCGGCATGTCCCGCTCGCCTCAGCGCGGATTTCAACGAACGTGACACGACCGGCCCGGCGTTCGGCCGAGACCACGAACGCGCCTTCGGCGCGGAGCTTGTCGAACGACACATCCTGCCAACTGTTGGGGACGGCGGGGAAGACGCGGATCGTGCCGCTGTAGCTCTGCAGGAGCATCTCCTGCAAGCCGGCGGCCGCGGCGAAGTTGCCTTCGAGCGTGAACGGCCGGTAGCGGAAGCTGCTGTAGCCTTTGTCCGTCTGGTCCCCGTTGCAGTGGAAGCTGTTGCGCAGACAGAACGCCGTCGAGAAGATCTCCAACGCCCGCTCGGCCTTCTCGCCGTCGCGGGCCCGGGCGGCCAGGCTGGCCAGCCAACTGAAACTGTAGCCGGTCCACCAGGACGAGCCGTGTCGTTCCAGATCGGCCAGCGACGCCTCGAGGATCGCGCGGTCGCGCGGCCCGTTCTCCCAGCGGACCAATCCGAGCGGGTGGATCGCCATCAGATGCGAGAAGTGCCGGTGCGAGCCGGGCAGGGGGTAGTCCTTGGCGACGAGCAGCTTGCGATCGTTCGGGTCCAGCGCCAGATCGGGCATCTCGGCCAGGACGGCGCGCCAGCGCCGGGCTTCCTGCGGGCGGTCCAGTGCATCGGCCAGCTCGGCTGTCGTCTCGAAGTTCCAACGGATCAGCGCCAGGTCGTAGTTCGTGATCGTAGCGAACCAGGCATCGAGGCGGTTGTCGTTGATCTCCGGCGACGAACTCAGCGGCAGGGTTCGCTGGCCGTCCGGACCTTTCTCTGTGACCGCCTCCAAAAACACCGAGACGTCCCGCAGCCAGGGATAGGCGCGGTCGCGCAGGAAGTCGCGGTCCATGCTGTACCGCCAGTGGAGATAGAAGTGGTGGGCCAGCCACGCAGCGGTGGTGGCCGAGTGGGTGTACTGATGCCAGCCGCCGATCTGCTCCTGGTTCAGGTCGGCCGTCATCGGAACGTTCAGGCCGGGCAGATCGAAGAAGCGTTTCGTCCAGGCCTCGGCCGTCGGCCTGGTGTCCCAGAGCCACTTGACGAAGCCGGCGGCACCGTCGAGCCGGTTGCCGCTGTAGGCCGGCCAGTACGAAAGCTCGGTGTTCAGGTCGTGGTGGTAATCGCCTTTCCACGGCGGGATCTTGCGGTTGTCGGCGGTCCACGGGCCTTGCAGCGTGATCGGCGGCGTGTCGGCGCGGGCCGCGGCGCCGAACTTGTAGGTCTCCAGATACCACTGGCGTTCGATGATCGGGTTCGGCACGCGAACCGATGCACCGTCCCAGTAGGTCTGCCACCACGCGGCATGCTGCGCGAGCGTCTTTTCGAAGCCCTGGTCGATGGCTCGGACGCAAGTTTCTCGCGCGCGGGCGAGCGGATCGGACGACTCGTTCGATGCCGCGATCGACCAGACGCCCAGCCAGCCTCCGTCGCTCGGCCGCCACATCAGCACGACGGCGAAACGGAATCCGCCCCAGCCTTCCTGGGCATAACCGGTCCAGCCGTCGCCCTCGTGGATTTCGGGTGCCTTGTAGCGCAGGGTGGCCAGGTCGCCGGCGCTGATCTTGCCGGCCCCGGCTTCTTCGGTGATCTCGCCCGAGAACGGCGGCGCCAGCAATGTCACTTCCTCCGGCGTCGCGCCGGCGAGGCGGATCATGCCGAACGGCTCGGTCGCGTGGACAAAGACCTCGGCGAGGCGTCCGCCGGTGAACTTCGCGGTGGTGACGGCCTTGGCCAGGTCCAACGAGGCGCTCTGGAACGTCGCATCGAGCGACAACTCGATCCGTCCGGCGGGAATCTTCGTCGGGCCCGGATGGCCATATGGATCGTCGTACAGTCGGTGCAGATCCTCGATGCGACCCTCGCGGACCCACTGCCGCATCGTTGCATAGGCGTACTCCTCGGTGTGGAACTCCGGGACCGGCCGAAGGTCCCACAGGTCGGTCCGGTCCAGCGAGATCCGCAGCGGCGCCCCGTCGCCCCAGACCAGCGCGCCGAGCAGCCCGTTGCCCAGGGGCATCGCCTCGTCCCAGACCGTCGCAGGACTGTCGTAATGAAGGCCGTGCTCGGGCCTGGGGGCCCCGAAGACGGGCGACGTCAACACGGTCAGACAAAGGGCCAGGAACCGCAGGGACGAGGCATGCCTGGCCCCTGCGCCTTCGGTGCGTTTGGATCGGTGTGCGGGGCATACTCTACCGGCTTTGTTCATTCAATGTCCTCACTTTCTCGCCCGAGGCCCGGACGTTTTGCCCGTCATTGTAGCGGCATGTCCGGCATCCGCAAAGGGGGTGTCGGAGTTTGCGATAGACGGCGTTTTCGCAGGTCGATAGAATCGGGCCGTTCGTTTCGAATCAGTATGAGTGTGATTCTTGGGAGGTACTTCGCTATGGTGCGAAATCTCGTGTGTCTGGCGGTCGTTTCGATTCTGCTCGGCGGATGCGTCTACGTCGAGGAGTGCGAGCGAGCTTGCGATGACGACTGGGCCCGTGTGCGGCCGGCGGAAGGGACCACGGCCCCGAGCCGGCTTCTGCGGCACGTCGTACTGTTCAAGTTCAAGGACGATACCAGCGCCGGTGACATCCGTCGGATCGAGAACGCCTTCCTCGCGTTGCCCAGCCGGATCGGTGCGATCTACGGCCTCGAATGGGGCACCGATGTCAGTGTCGAGAACCTCCACAAGGGGTTCACGCACTGCTTCATCGTCAGTTTTCGCAGCGAAGCCGATCGGGCGGTGTATATCCCCCATCCGGCGCACCAGGAGTTCGGCGAGTTGCTCGGACCGCACCTTGACGACGTGCTGGTAGTGGACTACTGGGCGAAATGAGAATCATCGCCGGCACAAAGCGGGGGATGCACCTTCTGTGTCCCAGGACACAGGACACCCGCCCGATCACCGACCGGGTCAAGGAGTCGCTGTTCAACATCCTGAACAACTACGGCCTGCTCGCCGATCAGCGCGTCGCCGATCTGTTCAGCGGCGTCGGCTCGCTCGGACTGGAGGCGTTGAGCCGCGACGCGGCGTTCGTGACATTCGTCGAGCAGGACCCGAAGATCGCCGCCTGTCTCGAGAAGAACATCGCCAGCGCCGGCTTCGTGGCGCAGTCCCGTGTGATCCGCGCCAACGCCTTTCGCTGCGGGGCGCCCCCCGATGCGGCCGGCGCCCGATGCGATCTGGTCTTTGTCGATCCGCCTTATGCGCTGAGCCGGGAGGCCGGCGAAGGCTCGCTGTTGGCGAAGTTGTTCGACGTGCTGGCCGGCCAGGTCGCCGACAAGGGCGTCGTCGTCGTGCGGACCGAAGAGGGTGTGCCGCTGCCGGATGCCTACGGAGCGTTCCGCGCGATCGATCGACGGCACTGGGGGAGCATGTCGATCGTCCTGTATCAGGTGCAGGGCGATGACGAATAGGCGCGCGGCCATCCAGATCGTCGAGCGTCTGCGCGAGAAGGGCTTCCTCGCCTTGCTGGCCGGCGGCTGCGTGCGTGACATGCTGTTGGGCCGTCGGCCGAAGGACTACGACGTGGCCACCGACGCCCGCCCGGAGGACGTGATGGTCCTGTTCGACCGCACGCTGAAGGTCGGCGCGCAGTTTGGCGTGGTCATCGTTCTGCTGCGGCACGCCCAGGTGGAGGTGGCGACATTTCGCAGCGAGGCCGGCTACCAGGACGGCCGCCATCCCGACCGCGTGGCGTTCACCGACGCCGCCAGCGACGCCGCCCGCCGGGATTTTACGATCAACGGCATGTTCTACGATCCGATCGAGGAGCAGGTCATCGACTACATCGGCGGCCAGACCGACCTCCAGCGGCGGATCGTGCGGACCATCGGCGACGCCGACGAGCGGTTCGGCGAAGATTACCTGCGGATGCTCCGCGCGATCCGGTTCTCGACGCAGCTCGATTTCGCGATCGAGCCGGAGACGTTCGCCGCCATCGGCCGCAACGCCCGGCACATCACTCGCATCAGCGGTGAGCGAATCGCCACCGAGTTGGAGGCGATGCTGGTGCACCCCAATCGCGGCGCCGGGGCCTCCATGTTGCTGGCGAGCGGACTGGCCGAGCAGATCTTTCCCGGCCTGCCTGTCGATCGTAGGGGCGACGCATGCGTCGCCCTCACCAGTGCGGTGCACACCCTGCAGCGGCTGCGCAAACGGGTGGACTTCCCGTTGGCGCTGGCGGCGTTCTTTTGCGGCTGTTCGGCTGAGGCGGCGCTTCAGATGTGTCACGTACTCAAGCTCAGCCGCAATCAGACCCGGCACCTGCGATTTCTCCTGACGCACCGGGGCCGCCTGTTGGATTGCGAGATGGCCCTTTCGTCTCTCAAGAAGCTGCTGGCCCAGCCCTACTATCGAGACCTCTACGAACTGGAACGGGCGACGCAGAAGGCCGCCGGCAACAAAGCGGCGCTGGCGGCCCTGGCGAAGCTGCATCGGCGGGTGCTGTCGCTTCGCGGCGTCAACGTGAGCCCCGCACCTCTTCTCGACGGGCACGACCTGATCCGTCTGGGCGCTCGGCCGGGTCCGCAGGTGGGCCAACTGGCCGAGGAGCTGTACATCGCCCAACTCGAAGACTGCCTCCACACCAGGGGCCAGGCCGAACAGTGGGCGAAGGACTGGCTGGCGCAGCATGATTTGCCCGGCCAATGAGACCGCCGGGGTCGGCCGCTCAGTCGGGCAGGAGGATGTCGGTCGGTGGGGTGCCGCCGGCGGGGCGGGTGAACGATTCGCCGTAGGCGGTGAATCCGGGCACGAAGCCGCCGTGCGAGAGGAAGAACCAGCCGTCTTCGAGGCCCATGAACCGGTCGAGCCGGTCGGCCTTGCCCGTCGGGTCGTGGCTGAACCGCGCGGTTGTCAGTTCGATCCACCGGCCCTCGGCCGTGCGGATCCACTGGTTGCCGTAGCGGGCCTTGCGCCGCAGGTGGCCGTTGGCGCCGCCGAAGTTCTCGCTGAAGCTGTAGAGCCCGCGCATGTAGCCGCCTTCCTTCGGCGCCCGCCAACTGGAGATCAGCATCCACCGCTTGGTGTCGGGGTGGAACCAGTAGCCTGAGTAGATCGTGTGCGTTTCATCGGTCGGCTCGGCTGTGACGAGGAACCGCTGCGTCTCGCCCGTCTTCCACAGGTACTTCAGATGGCTGTGTCCGCCGGTGCCCTCATTGCCGAAGTCGCCCGCGTAGACGCCTTCGCCCTTGCCCATCAGCGTGACGCGGTTCTCGTCGGCGACCTTGTCGCGATCGATGGCCTCGTCGCCGCTGTCCCAGACGCTGAAAATGATCCGCCGCTCGGTGGGGCTGTTGACCTGCATGCCAAAATACCCGCGATGCCAGCCGCACGCCATGTAGTACGTCCAGATCGGCTCCTCCAGCCCGACCATCTCGCAGTAGAACGCCGCCACCTTCACGTCCTTCGCGACGGGATAGACCAGGTGCACCGAGGCCGCGTTGCGACGAGCGTTGAGATTGAAGTGCGCCTCGCGCGTCGCCGGCCCGTCGAGGACCAGCGCCTCGATGTCACCGGCCGGCTCGCCCGGCGCGTTCAGCGATTCGAGCGTGAAACGCTGATAGCCCGCCTCGGCGACCTCGAACGAGCCGAATGCTGCGGTGACACGCTCCTCTCCACTGCCCGTTACCGTCACCTCGCGCGACTGGCCCGCGACGGTCAGACGCAGCTTCGACGTCGCGCCCTGCTCCAGTCGCAGCGCCACGGCACAATCGAGCGTGCCCGGCGTCTTGATCTGCCCGAACCACAGGACCTTGACCGCCGGATCGGTCCATCGCGTGACGCCGGAACGCTCCGAAATGCGCGCGCCGCGCACGTCCGGTTCGAGATAGGCCGTATATGCCGGCACACGCAACGCGCCGACGGCCGGCCCGGCCAGCGCCGTCAGCATAATCACGAGCAAAGAACTCTGTTTTCTCATGGCACACCTCACAACACTGTATGTCAACCACCACGCCATCCCATTCTACTGCCGGCCCATCCCTCCTTCAACCCGCCCCCCGTAGGGGCGATGCATGCATCGCCCTTGCCCGCGAATGCGGATTGTCTTGACGCGATGCGGTGGGGGCGGTATCAGGGGCATGAACCCGATGCGTTGGATCGACACTGTGAAAGGGACAAGGCCATGGCGCGCGTGCTGGCTGTTGTGATTGTGGTGCTGCCGCTGCTTCTCGGCGGGGGGGCGCCGTCTGCCGAGGCGAACCGGGCGGCCATCGAGGACTGTCCCTTCGCATTCGATCCGAGTCTCGTCGTCGGGCAGTTTCTCGGCTGGTTGCGCGTCGAGGTCGGTCAGACGCTCGACCACACGCGGACCTGGTCCGACCCGGACGGCGATCCGGCCCGCGCCGAACTGCTCGACGGGCCCGACGGGATGCGCCTCTACAGCAGGCCCAAGCTCAATTCCTACACGCTGCTCTGGACGCCGAAGCGGCCCCAGGTCGTCGCCGTGGTCGTGCGCGTCACCGACGAGCCGCGCACCGGCGAACCGCTCAGCAGCACCGGGACGATCCTGATCCAGGTGATCGCGCCGCAAAGGCGGTCTGCACCTGGTGCCTGCGGAGGCCGGCCGCAGTAGTTGTTGCGATAGACTACGTGCGCGATCGTCGCGTCATTGTGGTGGCGGCGGTTGCAGGCCGAACGCCTCGATCAGCTCGTCGATGATCTGCCGGCTCATCGCGACGTGGCCGCCGATGGGCTGGGCGTCGAGCACCGCCTCAGCCGAACACTCGAGCACTTCGAGCTTGTCGAACGCCGCCAGCACGCTGTCGCCGACGACCATGACGCCGTTGTTGGCCAGCACCGCCGCCGGGCTCTGCAACGTCAGGGTCCGCGTCAGCCGGGCGAAGTCGTTGTACACCGTCTCGAACGGCAGCAGACCCACCTCGCGTACGAAGACGTAGCTTTCGGGGATCGTGTACGTGTCGATGGTCTGGCGGCAGACGCTGAAGGCCATCGCGTTGAGCGGGCAGGCGTTGACGATCGCCATCACGTTGGGGTGGGCGTCGTAGATCGCCGTGTGCGACAGAACGGCCCGGCTGGGGTGCTTGCCGAACTCCTTCTTGCCCTTGCGGATCATCACGATCTCCTCGGGCAGCACGGCGTGGCGGTCGAGCGGGTACGGCGTGATCAAAAACTTCTCCGCGTCGATCCGCGCCGAGAACGTCCCCGTCGTCATCGTCAGCAACCGCTGCCGATAGCCCCGCTCGACGAACCGGCAGATCTGGTTGCGCAGCTCCTTCTCGTGGATCGTCATCATGCTCGGATCGTACTCGAACGCCTCCAGCGGCACGTCGCTCTTGCCCTGAAGCTGTAACTGCTGGTCGGTCAGGTACGTCGGCTCGCCGAGCGTGTGGGCCTTGATCAGCACCTTGCAGCACATCTCGAGCGTCTCGAACTTGCCGAAGGCCTCCTGCAGGTTCTGGCCGCCGCAGCAGACGCCGTGGTTTTCGAGGATGACGCTGTCGAACCCTTCGGCGTACTTCTGCGCGATCTTGCGTCCGAGGTCCTCGCTGCCCGGCACGCCGTACGGCGCGAACGCCACCGTCCCATTCGACCGCCACGCCTGGTGGAACAGCCGCGTGTCGGGCACCTTGTGCGCGATGCTGAACGCCACCAGCGCCATCGGATGCGCGTGGACGATCGCCTTGAGGTCCGGCCGGATCGCATAGATCGCCTTGTGGAACGGATACTCCGAACTCGGCCGGTGCAGACCCTCGACCCGACCGTCCGCACGCACGCACATAATGTCGTTGGCCGTCAGCGTCCCCTTGTCCACGCCCGTCGGCGTGATCCAGATGTCGCCGTTCTCGTCGAGAATCGACAGGTTGCCGCCCGAGGTCGTCGTCATCTTGTACCGGTAGATCCGCTGCATCGTCAGCACCAGCTCGTCGCGCGGATGGAGGTATTCATACTTCATCATCGGTTCCTTGCATTGTGTTGTCGAAATCTGCCCGTTCTCTATACCGCCGAACGCCCCGCGCCGCAATGCCCTGCAGCGCCCGTTTGTAGTGTGCCCGCGAGGGCATATCCGCACGTCGCGCGTCCCCGCCATACGTGATGGGTGCGTGCGACAAAGAGGGGTGCACTTCACGTTTGCAGGTAGATCTTCACGGGGGTGCTACGACTTTGTCATTCCGACCGGAGCGCAGCCTTCAGCCCTGAGCGAAGTCGAATGGGGCAGTGGAGGAGTCTGGCTGCGAATGGGACATTGCCGTATCCTCGACCAGATTACTCCGTGCGGGCTTCGCCCCATTCGACTTCGCTCAGAGCCTGCCCTGAACGCCGTTGAAGGGGCAAGCTCTTGGTCGAAATGACAAGACCTCCTCCTGGACCTGGCAGGAACCTACCTATACGCGCGTACTGCACCCGACAAAGAATCGCGTCGGCTTTTCGCTTGACACGCCCGCCGCCGGGGCGATAATGGCAATTAGGTTGTGGGCGCCCCTGAGAGCGGGGGGGCGGTGTGGGCACTAAGGCTCCTGGTTGCGAGCAAGGAGAACGGAAGCCATGGGCGAGAGAAAGCGAAGCGGAATCGAGCGGGCATTCACACTGGTCGAGTTATTGGTCGTCATCGCGGTGATCGCGCTGCTAATGGCGATCCTGATCCCGGCGTTGCAGCGGGCGCGGCGGCAGGCGCGGGCTGTGGTCTGCCAGGCCAACCTGAAGCAGTGGGGTGTGCGCGTGGCAGCCGGCAAAAGCGCGGATGACGCCAGCCTGCGGAACTGGGACAGGATCGGCAATATTCACAAAGCCTGGGATTTCGTGGGCGATGCGCCGTCCCCGGAGAATCGCTCGCGGGACATACGCTTCTGTCCGATGGCCACCACGCTGGTGGACGATCCAACCGGCGGGTGGCCAGAGTCGCCGGGTGTGATGGTGCTGGGCGACGGCGGCACCTTCCGGGCCTGGGGCCACATCTACGTGGAATACGGTACAACCAAGTGCGGCAGTTACGGCACGAATGGGGCGGTCAGCGCCACCAGCATAATAGGTAAGACGACAGGAAAGGAAGGGCGTTCAGTCGATGTCTATGGCCAGGGCCGGTTTCCCGTCATGCTCGATAGTACATGGGTATGGACGGGGTCCAGGGCGGGCGTTGGGGACGGCGCCGATCCTCCGCCCGAGTCGGATGCGATTCCCGTGGCCGACTACGCCAAGGGCAGTTGGCAGTCGTGCATCAACCGCCACGACGGCGGGGTAAACTGCCTGTTCTTCGATGGGTCGGTGCGGAAGGTGGGCCTCAAGGAACTCTGGACGCTCAAGTGGCATCCCGACTACGACACCGCCGGTCCCTGGACGAAGGCCGGCGGCGTCCAGCCCGGCGACTGGCCCGAATGGATGCGGGATTTCAAGGACTACTGAGATGAACGCGCCACCGATTGTCATTCCGACCGGAGGGCCGCTGCAAGCGGCCCGCAGCGGAGGAATCCGCCTGCGAACTCAGCGCACGTGCCGGCTCTGGCCAGACCCCTCGACTCCGCTTTGCTCCGCTCGGGGTGACAAGAGAGGGGCGCGCTCCGCTCCGCATGATGAAGAAGGTCAGGGGTGCGCTCGGCGCGACAAGAATCCCGGCCACAGGCTGTCCGTCGCCGACCGTCGCTGTGCCCCTGGACGAAAGCCGGCGGCGTCCAGCCCGCCGACTGGCCGCAGTGGATGCGCAAGTTCAAGGACTACTGACGCGTCGCTCGTCGCTGGTCGCTCGTATCTCGCAGGAGCAGAGACGATGGTTGACAGCCCGATGAGCACCTCGACTGCAAAGCGCGCTCGACCACGACCGTGTCATTCCGAGCCCATTCGGGTTCCTCAGGGCAGGCTGCGCCGAGGAATCCGGCTGCGAACTCAGCGCACGTGCCGGCTCTGGCCAGACCCCTCGACTCCGCTTTGCTCCGCTCGGGGTGACAAGAGAGGGGCACGCTCCGCTCCGCATGACAACAAAGGTCCCAGGCGTAGGATGGGCTTGAGCCCATGCGGAAGGGAAGGAGTGTGAAGT
>Ga0209510_1001011_pt1 | contig 34056 bp, 26 predicted proteins | sample BiotimSIPDNA_FD_185749 | JGI IMG/M metagenome (GOLD analysis project Ga0209510, IMG submission 185749) | Anaerobic biogas reactor microbial communites from Washington, USA - Biogas_R1 time_0 SIP DNA (SPAdes) (version 2) | ecosystem: Engineered > Bioreactor > Anaerobic > Unclassified | place...
GAAGCCAGAGGCCAGGATTTTAAGAAAATAGTCAATAGCATTTAGAATAGGATTTCTGCCTCTTTATATGTAATTCTGTGATGAGCATAATGGGTACAGCCGCAAACACAAGCCACAGGAATAATTCACTAGTTGACCCATAAAGGGTCTTGACGCCTTGTGTAGGTATATCAGATATCATAAGCCGCTCGTCAGTACGAAAGTAGTTTTGATAGGCCAGTGTATTTCCGTAATAATCGGCGGAGATTGAAGAGCCACTATTAGAGTGGCGTATTACAGAAAAACCATTCTCTATACCACGTAAAAAAGCTACCCTCGTATGGAAATCATCAATTTTGCGTGTATCATAGGCCGGAACAATCATAATATCAGCACTATGAGCTTGATGTATCAGTGCCGGATAGTCCATATCGAAGCAAATAGCCGTAGAGAGCTTTCCGTAGGGTGTCTCGATCACCGGTACGACTCTGTCACTCTCCGATGGGTACCAGGATATAGATTTTTCATAACGATGCAGCAGTTCGCCTTGCGGGCTTATAAGAAGAGCAATATTTGCGTTATAGGCTGTGTCATACCTGAATACAGCCGCTGTTGGAATGAAGTATACATTATTATCTATGGCGAATTTTTTCGCACGGTCGAGGAAAGCGGGATAGTCATCTTCATAAACCGGAGAGCCGCCCTCAGACCAGAAAACGATTTTTGAGCCGAAGTCCGACGCTTTTTTACTCAGCGCAAAACATTCATCAGTAATTGCAGTCATAGCGGCTTTTTTATTCTGCGCATCCGAACGAGGCGTATTTGCGTCGGTAACGGTAGTCCAGTAATCTTCATCATGAGTGACACAAATCGAAGCAATTTTAACAGTATCGCTATCAGCACGTGCCAGGGACATTCGTAGTGAGCCAAAGATTATCGTTGCCAGGAAAACAGCTGCAATCGTCAATGCCTGAAATTTGATGGGCTTCAGGTCACTCAGGTTATCCACAATTAACATTACAAAGGGAGCAAACATAGCACACAAAAATCCAAGCGCATAGCTGCCAAGCAGGGATGCAATTTGAGCTAGCTCTAAAAACTGAGCTTGCGTGTATGCAAGAGAAAAAGTCATCCCAAGATTCATGAATGTTACAAGCCAGTCAAGAATGGTGACCATGCATGGAAACAAGACAAATCTAAATACTGTTTTCATTTTAGGAGTAAAGTAACGATCAAGATAGAGCGGTATGATTATGGGAAGGCTTACCACAAGGGCAAAGGCCAACTCAAGCCAAAGGCTCATGTCCCAGCCACCATGTAAAGAAAAAAAGCGTGCAATTATTATGATTGCTGTGATGGGAAGTGTTTCCCTTATTTTTTTACTTCTTCTGAAGCTATACATTAGCATAGGCAGCGACAGCCATGGTGCTATGGTTATACTGTATTGCCATGCATAGAAGAATACTAGTAGTGAACCAATCACACCGATAATATTAACTTTTGTTTTACTCATATAACATATCCTCCCATGGCATTATGTACCATTTTATAGCATTTAGCGATGTAGGTCAATATAATAAAAGATGAAAACATTAACAAGACAAAGGAAATCTATTTTCACTTGTCGAATAAAGTATTAAGATGATAATATTACTTGCTTAATGGGGGTTATAATGAAAATATCATTTTTAGGTGCAGCAAGGACAGTTACAGGCTCCTGCTTTTATATTGAAACGGATCGGTACAGGTTTATTGTTGATTGCGGACTATTTCAGGGAGGTAAGGAACAGGATGCTTTAAATGATGAGCCTTTTGCGTTTAACCCTGGAGAATTGGATTTCGCCTTATTAACACATGCACATATCGATCACAGCGGCCGCATTCCAAAGCTTTATGTAGATGGCTTTAAGGGTACCATATATGCGACAAAAGCAACAACTGAGCTGGCTGCAATAATGTTACCGGACAGCGGACATATACAGGAATTTGAAAATGAATGGGTCAATAGGAAAAGGGAAAGAGCAGGTCTTCCTCCGGTAAAGCCCATATATACGCAGCAGGATGCTGAAAATTGCATGGAGCATTTTGAAAGCGTTCGCTATTTTGAAGAGGTGCAAATAAATGACCAGATTAGGGTCCGCTTCAACGATGCAGGGCATATTCTCGGCTCGTCCATTTTGGAGCTTTGGGTTAAGGAGGACGATAAAGAGGTTAAGGTTGTCTTTACCGGAGATATTGGCAATAATAACATGCCGATATTGAGAGATCCAACCATCATCGAAAGCGCTGATTATCTTATTACTGAATCCACTTACGGGAATAGAACCCATATGAATGTGGAGAACAAGGTTGAGCGTTTTGTTGAGATAATTATTAGCACAATGAAGAAGGGCGGCAACATTATAATACCGTCATTTGCGGTCGGAAGGACTCAGGAGATCCTTTATGAAATTTTTAAGCATCGAGAGGAATATGGCGATAGACTGACTCAACTGATGGAGATACCTGTTTATGTTGACAGCCCGCTGGCAACCTCTGCAACTATGGTATTTAGAAACAATTTGGACTGCTATGATGAAGAGGCCAGAAGCTACATCGCTAACGGAAGCAATCCCCTTGATTTTCCTGGGCTTCATTTTACTAAAACCGCTGATGAGTCCAAGGCTTTGAATGCGAGTGAAGGAAGCAAGATTATCATATCTGCCAGCGGCATGTGTGATGCGGGAAGAATAAAGCACCATCTTAAGCATAACCTTTGGCGGAAGGATTCGTCCGTAGTATTTGTTGGATATCAAGCAGCCGGAACTCTTGGAAGAAGACTTGTTGATGGTGCAAAGAAGGTTCGTATTTTCGGAGAAGAGATTACTGTCGAATCCAGAATCGAAATGATTGAGGGCTTCTCCGGACATGCTGACAGAGATGGGATATTAAGCTGGATAAGTAAGTTTTCAATTAAGCCTCGGAGGATATTCCTTGTACATGGCGAGGATGAAGCTATTGAATCATTTGCTGGATTAATCGAAGAGAATCTGAATATTGAAACATGCATACCCGGACAGGGCGAGTCCTTTATTGTTAACGAGAAGGGTGTATTTGCTGCTGCTGGATGGAAGGATGCCAGGGCTGCCACTGTGGTACCATATGACTATAAGAGGCTTCAGGTTGTTGCCATGCTTGATAAGATCAGGGATGAACTGGAGGAAGCTTCTTCTATCCTCAGGGATGATCTGAAGAAGGAAAAGAAGGATATCGAGATAGAAGAAATGATGAAGAAGCTCAGTAAGTTTGAGAGAGATCTTGTAGAGTTGATAAGATAGACCTGCAGCAGTTATGTCAATGACCGTAATAGGTATAGCGCACTGCTGAAAATTACAACTAATGGGAAGAAATATGCCTAAATAACCTTATTTTATAGACGGTTAACCATAAAATGAGCTACAATAAGGAATATTTACTGAAATTGTACCCCATTACTTGCAAAAGTTAGCAGTGCGGTCTACTAGCAAAAAGCATGGTACAATATAGGCTTGATTATTATTACAGTTTTATAGTATAATTATTGTAATTTTTAATATTGCATTTGTAGAATGGTTAAAACGGTAGACTTTATTTTAAGAAGGGGAAGGATGGTAGGATATGCTTAAGTATGTTTTTTTAGGTCTGTTTGTTGTCTTAATGATTTCCGTCGGGATTATCAGCAGAAAAAAGGTTAATAGTGTTCAGGATTTCTTTCTTGGTGGTAGAAAAATGGGACCGTGGTTGTCTGCATTTGCCTATGGTACGACCTATTTTTCAGCGGTCATTTTCATTGGTTATGCAGGAAAAACGGGATGGGAGTTCGGCGTTTCCACAACTCTGATAGGAATAGGTAATGCATTGATAGGAAGCCTTCTGGCTTGGATTGTGCTGGCAAAGAGGACAAGAAGAATGACTCATGAATTGAATGTGTCAACTATGCCTGAGTTCTTCGAAAAGCGCTATGACAGTAAAGCGATGAAGGTTGTAACAGCTTTGATTATCTTTGTTTTCATGGTTCCATATTCGGCTTCCGTCTACCAGGGTCTGGGATATTTGTTTGAGAGGACCTTTGGAGTGCCTTTTCTATACTGCATGGCAGCAATGGCAGTTTTGACAGGAATATACCTTCTTCTTGGCGGCTATGTTGCCACTGCCTTAAATGATGTTATCCAGGGAATAATCATGCTTATCGGCGTTACTTTTATGATTTTCTTTATTATGTCTCACCCGGCTGTGGGAGGACTAAGCGGCGGCTTGTCAAAATTGTCACAGATACCTGAGGTTGGAACCGGACTGGCAAGCCCTTTCAGCTCAAATCCTGTGGGACTCATTGGACTAATTATTTTGACCAGTTTGGGAACCTGGGGTCTACCCCAAATGGTTCATAAATTTTATGCTATCCGTGATGACAAGGCGGTTAAGACAGGAACGGTTATTTCTACTGTTTTTGCCTTGATTATTGCTGGAGGAGCTTATTTTGTCGGAGGCTTCGGCAGACTCTTCCTTGATAATAATATGCCAATTGGAGCCAGTGGCAAGCCAAATCCCGATATGGTAATGCCAATGGTTCTTGAGATGGCATTACCTGATGCCTTGATTGGTGTTATAGTAATTTTGGTGCTTTCAGCCTCTATGTCCACATTATCCTCAATCGTTCTTGTATCCAGTTCTTCAATATCAATGGATTTAGTTAAGGGAACTCTGTTTCCTAAAATGAAAAATGAAAATGTGATGCTTCTTATGAGGATTATGTGCGGGATATTTGTTGTATTGTCCTTTATGGTTGCAGTAACGCCCAATACCATTTTGAGCCTTATGTCATTTTCCTGGGGAACAATAGCCGGCGCTTTTCTGGCTCCATTTATCTATGGGCTGTATTGGAAAGGAACCACAAGGGCAGGAGCCTGGGCCGGGTTTATTTCGGGCTTCTCAGTATCTGTTATAGGGGCAATAGTTACTAAAATGAATGCGGCAGTTGCTCCAAGTATAGGTGCGGTTGCTATGATTGTTTCGCTTATCACAGTTCCTGTAGTAAGTCTGATAACTGCAAAGTTGCCTGAAAAGCATGTTGAAAAGGTCTTTAAGGACGGTTCGGCAGTAGATTTGAAAGCGAAAGCATAATTTGACTGTTTCTTTACAAAATGAACATTAGAGTTTAAAATATAGTATAATAAATTAGGGCTGAATAAGAATTCGCAAAATCCTTTTGTGATTAAATGATTATTCAGCCTTGATTTAATATAAACTATAAAGTACTAGACAAGGGGAGCAAAATGAAAAGACTGATGCTGGGTAACGAAGCAGTTGCTGCAGGTGCGTATGAAGCCGGTGTAAGATTGGCATCAGCGTATCCGGGTACGCCGAGTACTGAAATAACAGAGAGTATTGTAAAATATCAAGAGATATATGTCGAATGGTCTCCAAACGAAAAGGTGGCTTTGGAAGTCGCGATAGGAGCATCAATAGCAGGTGCGAGGGCGATATGCTCTATGAAGCACGTAGGACTCAATGTGGCGGCAGATCCGCTATTTACTGTGTCATACACAGGAGTGAACGGCGGTCTTGTTATTATGGTTGCTGATGATCCAGGTATGCATAGTTCTCAAAACGAGCAGGATTCGAGGATGTACGCTTTGGCATCAAAGATTCCAATGCTTGAACCATCTAATAGTCAAGAGTGTAAGGACTATGTTAAGAGTGCCTTTGAAATAAGTGAGAGATTTGACTGCCCTGTAATTGTGAGACTTACGACTCGTATAGCACACTCACAGAGCATTGTGGAAACTGCAGACAGGGGAAATCACGAGCTGAAGCCCTATGTGAAGGATGCCGGTAAATATGTAATGATGCCTGCTATGGCCCGGAAAAGACATGTTGAGGTCGAGAAAAGAATGGCTGCTTTGAAGGATTTTGCCCATGAGACCTCTCTTAACACAATCCAGTGGGGAACTACTGATGTTGGTGTGATTACCTCAGGTATTTCATATCAGTATGCACAGGAAGCATTCGGGGATGTTTCATATTTGAAGCTGGGCATGGTTCATCCACTGCCTTACAAAATGATTGAGGATTTCGCGTCAAAGGTTGGAACGCTCTATGTCATTGAAGAGCTGGAGTCATTGTTTGAGGATCAGATCAAAAAGCTCGGAATCAAGGTCATAGGGAAGGATAAGCTTCCTGTTATTGGCGAGTATTCCGCTTCCTTGTTGAAGGAGAAGCTACTTGGAATTGAGCAGAATAAAACATATGAAATTGATAACGAGTCTCCCGGACGTCCGCCTGTTATGTGCCCTGGATGCCCTCACAGAGGAACCTTCCATGTGCTGAAGAAGCTGAAGCTTATGGTTACGGGTGATATCGGATGTTATACCCTGGCTGCACTGCCGCCGGCGGATGCTATGGACACCTGTGTATGTATGGGAGCTAGTGTTGGCATGGCTCATGGCATGCAAAAGGTAAGGGGAGAGGAGTTCGGGAAGAAAACCGTAGCTGTTCTTGGAGATTCTACCTTTATTCATTCGGGAATAACAGGCCTGATTGATGTGGTATATAATAAGGGCTGCTCTACTATTATAATTTTAGATAATTCCATAACCGGTATGACTGGACATCAAAACAATCCAACTACCGGCTTAACCATAAGGAACGAACCTACAAAACAGGTGAATCTGGAACTCCTGGCAAAAGCAGTTGGCGTTGACAGGGTGCGAATTGCAGATCCCTTTGAATTGAAAGAGTTTGAGAAGATTGTAAGGGAAGAGGTTGAGGCAGATGAACCATCGGTTATTATTGCCCAAAGACCCTGTGCGCTTCTTAAAGGAGTTAAGTACGAAGGCCCACTGAGAATAAACGAGGATTGCAGAATGTGCAGAAGCTGCTTAAGGATAGGCTGCCCAGCTATTGTTGACAAGGGTGACAAAATAGAGATAAACAACGCTCTGTGTGTGGGCTGCAAGCTTTGTACGCAAATGTGCAGCTTCAATGCTATTGTAAAGGCCGGTGACAAAAATGAGTGATTTAAATATTATGATTGTAGGCGTAGGAGGACAGGGAACATTGATGGCCAGCAGATTGTTGGGAAATGTTGCAATGCAGCTGGGCTACGATGTTAAGGTTTCTGAAGTACATGGAATGTCGCAAAGAGGCGGCAGCGTGGTCACATATGTCAAGATGGGCAAGAAGATTTATTCACCTATCATTGAGAAGGGTGAAGCTGACATTATATTGGCCTTTGAAAAGCTGGAGGCACTTCGCTGGATTGATTATTTAAAACAGGGCGGTGCTTTGATACTGAATGATCAGCAGATAGACCCGATGCCGGTTATTACAGGCAAGGCTATATATCCGGAGAGCATTATAGAACGATTTGAAGATGGCGGAATTCGCCTGTTTAAAGTTAATGGTCTTCAAATTGCTGAAGAATGCGGCAATACAAAAGCCGTCAACGTAGTTTTAATTGGCCTTCTTGCAGCAACAACCAGTATCGATAGAGATATATGGGAGAAAGCAATGGAGCAAGTAATTCCACAAAAGGTAATTGAGGTTAATAGAAAAGCCTTTGATAAAGGATATCTTTTATCCTAATTTAAAAATCAGCCTGTTAGCTTTTGCGTGGGGCGGGTTGACCCGTAATCCCTGAAAGTTATTCTCATGGGAGAATTAGATGGGCACATAATAATTTCAAGGAGGGTTCTGAAAATGTATTGGAACCAAGCACGGGAATGCATGCCCAGAGAAGAAATGCAAAAGCTTCAGGATGCACGGCTTATCAAGACTGTAAAGAGGGTATATCATAATGTGCCCTATTACAGGGAAAAAATGCAGAGTAAGGGGATTGAGCCGGGCGACATTAAAGGAATCGGTGATCTTTCCAAGCTTCCATTTACTATCAAGCAGGATTTGAGGGATACTTATCCCTACGGCCTTTTTGCGGTGCCGCTTAGTGAGATCATCAGAATTCATGCATCATCAGGTACAACAGGGAAACAGACTGTAGTAGGCTACACAAGAAAGGATATTGATACCTGGGCGGAAATCATGGCGCGGACCCTTGCCAGCGCAGGAGCAGGCAAGGAATCAGTTATTCAGATTGCGTATGGGTATGGCCTTTTCACAGGTGGATTTGGCGCACATTACGGTGCGGAACGAATCGGTGCCTCCGTTATTCCTATTTCCGGAGGAAATACAAAGCGACAAATGCAGATAATGAAGGATTTTGGGACAACGGTGCTTGCATGTACTCCTTCATATGCAATGTACATGGCCGAGGAGCTTGAGGAGGCCGGAATAGATCCGAGCAGCCTAAAGCTAAAATCAGGCATATTCGGTGCCGAGCCATGGTCAGTTGCTATGCGAAACGAGCTAGAAAAGAGGCTTGGAATTCTGGCGATCGACATATATGGACTAAGTGAGGTAATGGGTCCTGGTGTTGCTTCAGAATGCCCATGCAAATGCGGTCTACATGTCCAGGAGGATCATTTTATTCCTGAAATAATTGACCCTGAAACACAGGAGGTATTGCCACATGGTGAGAAGGGCGAGCTAGTCTTCACTACCATTACTAAGGAGGGCTTACCCTTACTGCGTTACAGGACCAGGGACATATCTTCACTGAATTATGAAAAGTGCGATTGCGGCAGGACAAACGTAAGAATAAGCAGGATATCAGGACGTACTGACGACATGCTGATAATAAGAGGCGTAAATGTCTTTCCTTCTCAAATTGAAAACGTTCTGCTGGAATTAGGGGATACTGCACCTCATTACCAAATCATTGTTAACAAGGTCGGTAGTCTTGATGTAATGGAGATTTGGGTTGAAATGACGCAGGCCTTATTCTCTGATGAGGTTAGGCGAATCGAGGACCTGGAAAAGAAGATAAGGAAGGAAATAGAGAACACGCTTGGACTTAGTGCCAAGGTGAAACTCGTTGAGCCTAAGTCCATTCAAAGAAGCGAGGGTAAGGCTAAAAGGGTCATAGACAAACGTAATCTGGATCAATAGATCATTTTAGGAGGGATGAGTCATGTTCGTAGAGCAGATATCCATTTTTTTAGAAAACAAATCCGGAAGACTGGCAGAGGTGACAAAAATACTTGGCGAGAATCATATTGACATAAGTGCGCTGTCTATAGCAGATACAACTGATTTTGGCATTCTTAGACTTATTGTTAATAATCCTGGCAAGGCTGTAGAGATTTTAAAGGAAAACGGATTTACGGTCAGTTCAACAAATGTAATTGCTGTTGAGGTTGCAGATAAACCTGGAGGACTTTCGAAGGCTTTGGAGGTTTTACACGATGCAAAAATCGGCATTGAGTACATGTATGCCTTTGTTGGCAAGACTGAGGAGGATGCAAAGGTTCTTTTGAGAGTTGATTCTCCGGAAAATGCGGTAAAGGCCCTTGAAGCAAATGGGGTCAAGGTGCTCACAGCCAATCAGGTTTATAAGCTTTAATACTAGCATAGGGGATACAGATATTCCTGGCTGGTTGGTCTCAAATAGTCTGTATCCCCATGCTCCTACAACTTATTCAAAAAGTATTTGTACACACCATATTTGAACTTACCCATGTCATCCTTTGCAGCATTAACAAAGGCTGTATAGAAATCACAAACCAGCTTTTTCTCCCTTTCGGCAGCTTCATCACCTTCTACAGCCACATTCGGACCGTATCTATATTTGACAAAGATATTTGTGATGCTCTTGAATCTTACTGACCCGAAATACATTCGAGCGTCGACCCTATCGGAATACTCGGACGGTGTTTCTGAGGTTTTCAGCCCGAGCCTCTGATAGCCCAGTACTTTCACGTAATAATTGTAGAATCCAATCACACAATCCTTAACAGATAGATTGGTCAACTTATAGAGCCTATAGCGGCTTGACATCACATTGAACAGTATCCAGGCAAGGAGCAGAATTAGCAGGGCTCCGATGGATATCAATATGATAGTATTTGTTGAAGGTCCTGTGGATTGCTGAAACTCATAATTATACTGTCCAAAGTCTCGATTTGCGTATCTCTCCATCATTTCCATATATTCCAGATAGGATGTATCGTAACCCGTTCCATAGCTTACATCTGTAATTCTGGTGGAATAGAAGCTGGATCTAAATGGTGATGTGGGTTCAAAGGCTAGCCAGCCATAACCCTCAAAGTATACCTCAACCCACGCGTGGGCCTGCATATTTGTGACTATATAATTATTGGGATACCCCTTAAGCGGTTCGGGAGGGAGCATATAGCCCTCAACATATCTTGCCGGCAGACCGGCACATCTTGCTAATATTGCCATTGCAGATGCATAATAGGAGCAATACCCCTCCTTTTGTTCAAATAGGAAGTAGTCTACGAAATCTCTATCTCTTGGTGTAGATCGGACATCGAGGTTGTAGGGAAAGCTCGAGGCTAAAAACTGCTCAATAGCCTTTGCCTTAGCGTAATCGTTATCCTCTGATTCTACTATTGAAGAGGAAAGATCAATTACTCTTTGGGGTAACTCCTCTGGAAGCTGAAGATACATATCATATATCAAATCGCTTTTCATTTTAAGGGCTGTCAGAGAATTGATGGATCTGGATAATTCATTGACATCAATTTCGGCATCAGCTTTGGTGTCAGCTTCGATAACTGAATAGGCTCCGGCAGTTGTATCGCCATCCGAACCTGTGGCGGAGTCTAAATCTGTGTCAATTTTGATATTATCATTGCTTAAGTCATTAGTCTTCGACATATTGACTATGGACTCATTTAGTAAAGACTCAAGCTTTTCTATGGCCTCGGCATACAGTCCTCTCTTGCTTTTTTGTATGATTTGGACAAATTCCTCCGTACCGATTCTAGGCGCATAAGTATTCATTGTGTATGAAAAGCCTTTAGAAAGCCTCTTATCAGACGAATAATCACCGGTATTACTGGTAGATCCTGAAATCGAGCCGCCCTCAGGATTGAATATATTTACGTTCGAAGGTACAAACAAGGATTTGGTTTTAATGTTTAAAAAGGTAACTGACACTGGATTGACCGAGAAATAATTATCAAGAAATTGGTCATCCTCTGTAAGTATTTTCATTCCCTCTATCATTTCATCATAATCATTGTACAGTGGGGAGTAGTCATACCCTACTTCAGTCAATTCATCTATACTGTTCATCCATCTGCTGCCGGTGTACAAATCTCTGGAAATACCCTTTAAATAGACTCTGTTACTTGAGAATACATCCAAAACGTTGGTCCTATCGAGAGTGACTTTTCCACCGAGTATATTGCTCCTATCACCAAAGCCTGAGGAAGCTGAAAGAGAAAAGTAATCAAAGACCTCATAATCGAGATTTACCTTGAAGTAGTTATATACTGAGAATATCTTTTGATCAAGCCATTTCCATTCAATAGGCTTATCGCTTGCCTGAAAGGAGGAAGCGAGGGCAATGACTAATATGCATAAAGGTAAGCTCCACATTGCCAGTGAAAAGGGTTTGGCAAATTCATTGGGCCCCGCTGCTGATTTCAAGTGGAAAACATGCTTGCAATATGCTAAAAGTGCTGCTAGTAAGAATAAATAAAAGGGCACAAACGATGCTAAAATGTCGTATGACCATTGAACGGCAAACAACACAGCACCTGTAGCCAATATTACAATGAAAGAAAATTTCTTAACGACAATGATATATGCAAAAAAGGATATCAGAATGCATAAAGCCAGCGCTGTGATGAGCTGATATGTTGCATTGATGAATTCAGAGTACATTATGAATTCACTAAGCCAGGAAAAGTAGTCATCAAAAAACAGAAGGAAGGCTTCTTTCCGCTTGCCGAAAAAGGCATAGATGACTGTGGCTATTATTGCACAGCCAACTAATATGCATGAAACCAAAGTGGTTTTCTTATTATAAAGCATTACAAAGAAAATAATCATGCATGTAAAAATGATTAGCAGGATTTTTCCGATGGGATATGCGAGGCACAGAGAAGAGGTAAGTGCAAAGACAAGGCTAAATGCAAGTAAGAGTGCCAGTAAAATATCTTGTGTTTTTTCAATAAATCTTCTAATAATCATTCATTTACCTCCTTAGACCCTGCGTTCCAGAATTTCCTTTGTATTATCATCTATATTCAGGCGGTAGCAGCTGACCCCAATTTCCGGAAGAGAGGTTAAAATATTTTCAACCTCTGGATTTCTCACACCGGTTATTGTTTCAGGGGATGTGTATACCAGACTAATACCAAAGCCTGCGCTGCAACCCTTATATATGCTGCTATACAATTCATAATCGAGATTTGAAGTAAAAATCAGTATATTTGTCTTCTCTAAAGCGCTGTTTATGTAAATCTCTAAAAGATCCTTTACAGGAACGTATTCGTTAAACTTTACCTTAGCCAATATTTCAAAAATGTGGTTGAACATCAGGTGGTTTTTTGCCTGAATGCTTCTTAGTTTGTCGTTGTAATATACCAGATTGACAGGTATCCATTTTTGAAGGCAATAATAGAGAACTGCTACGATGGATTCGATTAATTTATCTTCAAGCATGATGTTTTCTTCCATACGGTAGGGGTTTGTGTGCAGATCAAGCAGCATAATGGTATTAGTCTCTGAGGTATTCTGAAACTTTTTGACCATTATTTCCTGGGTCTTTGCACTCAGTTTCCAGTGGATTCTTTTCAAGCTGTCCCCATATTGGTACTTTCTCACATCGCTTATTGTAGTCATATCCTCATCGTTTGTGTTCATTATTGATCTGGATTCGGACATGAAATCAGTTTTAAGTGCGAAGCTTTCCAAGTGGACAATCTTGGGATAAACAGTGACAGATCTGGGCTCGAAAACTTTATATTTAATCTTGAACAAGCCAAGAAGATCTTCAAACTCAACTGAGCTAATACCTATCTCATATTTGCCCCTGTAATTGCATTGCAGCTCGAAGAAGTGGTTTGTGCCGGAAAATGGCCTTAATGAAAAGCTCTTAACTTGAAACTGGTTTTCGAAAATCGTTTGAGCCCCATAAAAGGTTACTCTGATATAAGGATAGATGAAAAAGTCTTCATTGTTTATGCTGAATATAAAGTTGACCTTGTCACCTTTGGTTACGAAATTTTTGTCCAGTTCCTGACCATATTTGAATCGCAGGAAAATCACAAATATATATGCAAAGGACACAAAGGGCAACACAATAACAGTATATAAAAGCATATACGGAATTTTGCCGCCATTGAAATAGGCATAAATTAGAGCAGCGACAAAGAGACAAGCATAGAGAATTCTACTTTTTTTCATGTTGGCTCACCACCGGAACATTAATCCTACCCACTATTGCACGCAAAATTTCTTCCGGACTAATCTTCTTCAACTTTGCTTCCTGCTTTAATATCAATCTGTGGGAAAGAACTGGAATTACCATTTTTTTAATGTCATCCGGCAGCACATAATTTCTATCATTGTAAAAAGCCCATGCCTGAGAAGCCCTGAAAAGTGATAAGGAGCCTCTGGGACTTGAACCAAGAGCAACATCCGGATGCTTCCTGGTCTGGCTAACGATATCAACAATGTAGTTATTCAGAGTCTGGTCTACATGAATATTTTTGACTTCTTCCTGCAGCGCTAAAATATCCTCGCTTTGTGCAACGGGCTGTAGGTCATCTAGTGGACTCGAGAACTGGAATTTTGATAAAATGTGGCTCTCTTCGCTGTTTGTCGGGTATCCTATAGAAATTTTCATGAAAAACCGGTCTATTTGTGCTTCGGGAAGGGGATATGTGCCCAGATATTCTACCGGGTTCTGTGTAGCAAGCACCATAAATGGCTGCGGAACTTTGTAGGTGATGCCATCAACTGTTACCTGGCATTCTTCCATGACCTCAAGCAGACTTGACTGTGTCTTGGGCGAAGTACGGTTGATTTCGTCAGCAAGAATGATATGGCTCATAATAGTACCCGGTCTATATTCAAAGTCGCTTGTTTTCTGATTGTAAACGCTATAGCCTGTTATATCAGACGGCAATACATCTGGAGTGAATTGTATCCTTTTGAAAGAAGAATTTAATGATTTTGCAAGCGACGAAACAAGGCTTGTTTTACCTACTCCAGGGACATCTTCAATTAGCACATGGCCCTTACATATAAGAGCTATTACTGCCAGCTCTATGGCATACCGCTTTCCGACAATAACTTTCTCTACATTGTCAATGATATTCTTGAGAACCTTCACTGAGTCATTCATAAGCTGCACCCCTCCAGTTAGATAGAATTTACACTAAATAAGTATTTTCTTCTATATTATACTATTTTGTTAACAGAATAAAGAAGTTTTTATACGTTTTATATTGAAATTAGTGTGTTTACATTTAAAACGCGCTATTGATATAATATAGGAGGCTGGAAATATAGACTACCGGATGGGAGATGGCAACTTAATGAAAGCAGAAATACTCGCTGTGGGAACGGAACTTCTTATGGGCCAAATTGCAAATACCAATGCACAATACATATCATCAAGACTTCCTGATGTTGGTGTAGGCGTATATTATCATGATGTGGTGGGAGATAACCCGGAGAGGCTAAAGCAAGCCCTAGCGCTTGCCATATCTCGCTCGGATGTTATTATCCTGACAGGTGGCCTTGGCCCCACACAGGATGACCTGACAAAGGAGACAGTTTCTGCTGCTGTAGACAGGAAGCTGGTTTTGGATCAGGAGACCTACAACAATATAAAGCAATTCTTTCAGAAGAGAGAAAAACCTATGACCCAAAATAATATGAAACAGGCCTATCTACCCGAGGGAAGTCTTGTTATTAGAAACAAAAATGGGACGGCACCTGGCTGCATCATTGAACAAGATGGAAAGGTAATTATTATGCTTCCTGGTCCTCCGTCCGAGATGAAGCCAATGTTTGATGAAACCGTCATGCCTTACTTTGCTGCCAAATCTGAGTTTAGACTGGAATCAAGGTTCTTAAACATATTTGGCATAGGAGAATCAGCTGTTGAGGATGCGCTAATTGATCTTATAGCTTCTCAAACCAACCCTACTATTGCACCTTATGCCAAAGATGGGGAGGTTGCATTGAGAATTACCGCAAGGTATCCTAAGCATGGCAATGACGAAGATTTAATAACGCCTGTTGAGAATGAGATACGTAACAGATTAGGGCAGTCAGTATATAGCAATGATAACAGAAGCCTTGCTGAGGTTGCCTCAAAGCTGCTATTGGAAAGTGGGATGACTTTAGCATTGGCTGAGTCTTGTACAGGAGGGCTTTTAGCTTCAAAGCTGACGGATATACCGGGAATTTCAGCTGTTTTTGACAGGTCTATCGTCACCTACAGTAATCGTTCAAAGGTCGAGGAGCTTGGAGTAAGTCAGCAAACGCTTGATTTATATGGAGCTGTTAGCGAACAAACAGCCCGGGAAATGGCTGAAGGTATCAGGAAAGCTTCAAATACAGATATTGGGATATCGATAACTGGCATTGCCGGCCCTGCTGGTGCTACAGCGGAAAAGCCTGTTGGGCTGGTATACACAGCACTGTCGGATTGTAATGGTACTGATGTAAAAAGGTTGGATTTGTGGGGAAATAGGAACAGAATAAGGTATACAGCCTGTCTTCACGTGTTTGATATACTAAGAAGATACCTGCTTGCTCGTGGTAAAGAATGATAATTAGCTTGGGAGGATATTGATTTGACAAATTCAAAAAATGCCAGTGTCTCATCTGCGGCGATTATTGTCATGTCTTCCCTGATTTTGAGCAGAGTAACCGGCTTCCTCAGAGAAACAATGCTTTCATGGAAGGTTGGACTTAACTGGGTTCACGATGCTTATGTGGCTGCCTTTACAGTGCCGGATGTGATTTATACACTCTTGGTCAGTGGTATGATATCCGCAGCTTTGGTGCCTTTTCTTTCAGGCAAGTTGGAGAGAGGAGAGGAGAAGGAGGGCTGGGGAGCAGTAAGCTCATTTCTAAATGTGCTTACTGCCGGAACAATTTTTTTGTCTGTACTTGGTATTATATTCTCCGAACAGGTTATTCCATTTGTTGCACCCGGGTTTGCTGAACAAAGCCAAAGCACACAGGAGCTAGCGATTAAATTGGCAAGGATACTTTTCCCCTCAGTATTGTTTATAATGCTTGCAGGGGTATGCAATGGGGTGTTGAATTCCTATAAAAAGTTCGCTGCCGCCGCATACGGGCCTTCTATATACAATGCTGCATGTGCTCTGAGCATATATCTTTTTGCAGATGCAGACCCTGAAAGCATGATCAAGGCAGCCTTCGGAGTGAGTGCCAGTGCTCTGATATATTTCTTGGTGCAGCTTGCATTTGCATTTAATAAATTCAAATTTTACAGACCCCTGATAAATTTTGTAGACAAGGGCTTTCAAAGACTTTTTAATCAAGCTGTGCCATCCTTGTTGTCCTCTTCTGTAGCACAGTTCAATGTAGTTGTTTCTACTGCGTTTGTCAGCCTTTCAGCTGTTGAGGGTAGTCTTGCTGCATTTAGGAATGCCAACACTCTATGGCAGCTACCTTATGGCATTTTTGCAGTTGGAATAGGAACAGCTGTATTGCCCGCATTATCCGGGAAATATGCAACCGGCGAGAATAAGGAATACAGAAGTCTACTTACAAGATCCCTCACTTCAGTCCTATTTTGGGCTCTACCGTCGGCCGCCGGTTTTATCATGCTTCGAGAGCCTCTTGTTCGTGCAGTGTTTTATTGGGGCGGGAAGTTTACGCAGAGTGATGTTTCTTCAGTAGCATCTATCTTGGCCCTGTTTTCAGCATCGATTGTATCGCAGTCTGCTGTAGCAATACTAAACCGAGCTTTTTATGCAATTCAGGACACAAAGACACCCTTGTTGATTGGTTTGTGCACGGCGGTTATCAACCTCTTACTGGGTATGGTCTTTTACCTGTTCACCGATCTTGGGGCTTCGGGGATGGCCCTTTCCTATTCTATTATTAGTACTATTAATGCTGTCATGTTATTAGTGGTGCTGAAGAAAAAAACCAATGGAATTCATATGGAAAAGGTGATAAGCTTTTTTGTGAGAGCCATACCTGCTACACTTATAATGTGTATTTTTCTGGCGGTTTTTGAAATAATGCCGGTGAGCCTTGCTAAAAAGGGATTACAGCTTTTGTATCTTGCCGTAGAAATGTTAATCGCTGCCGTAATATACACAGGCATTATGCTTCTTATGAAGGCTGATGATGCAGTATATATGAAGAATTTGATAAAACAGCGCCTTAATGTGTAAAAATATGGAATTTTATTGTTGACTGTTTCATTTAAATGATATATAATTTGTAAAGAACAAACGTTCGTTAATAAACCGTTAAGGAGGGCTGAATATAATGGTGGAAAAGAAAAAAGCGCTGGAAATGGCAATGGGGCAGATTGAAAAGCAGTTTGGAAAAGGTGCGGTTATGCGCCTTGGTGAAAACACTCACATGAATGTTGAGACAATCAAGACGGGAGCCATAGGGCTTGATATCGCTCTAGGTGTGGGTGGTGTGCCCAGGGGACGAGTTGTTGAGATTTTTGGACCGGAGTCTTCAGGTAAGACTACAGTAGCCTTACATATAGTTGCTGAAGCACAGAAAGCAGGAGGCGATGCAGCTTTTATTGATGCGGAGCATTCTCTTGATCCAAACTATGCCAAAAATCTTGGCGTAGATATCGATAACCTGATTGTTTCACAGCCCGATACAGGGGAGCAGGCCCTTGAAATAGCAGAGGCACTTGTGCGCAGCGGTGCTATTGATATTATTGTCATTGACTCTGTTGCAGCCCTTGTTCCAAAGGCCGAGATAGACGGCGAGATGGGTGATTCCCACATGGGACTTCAGGCTAGGTTGATGTCTCAGGCACTGAGGAAGCTTTCTGGCGTCATTAGCAAATCTAAAACTACTGCAATATTCATTAACCAGTTAAGAGAGAAGGTCGGCATCATCTTTGGCAATCCTGAAACTACACCGGGTGGAAGAGCTCTGAAGTTTTATGCTACGGTAAGGCTTGATGTTCGCAGGATAGAATCCATTAAGCAGGGTACCGAGATTATTGGTAACAGAACCAGAGTCAAAGTTGTGAAGAACAAAGTTGCGCCGCCCTTTAGAGAGGCAGAATTTGATATCGTTTATGGTAAAGGTATCTCTAAGGAAGGAAGCATACTGGATGTGGCCACAAATCTTGATATCGTAAACAAAAGCGGCTCGTGGTTTTCATATAATGATCAACGAATTGGCCAGGGAAGAGAAAATGTGAAGCAGTTTCTGATGGATAACCCTGACATATGTAAAGATGTCGAACAGAAAATTCGCGAGCATTACAGTCAGACTCTGACATCTGAAAATGCAGGTAAAGAGATTGACCTTGATAGTGATTATGAAGATGAGATGGAGATTGGTACTATATCAGAGTCTAAGTCAAAGTCAAAGTAATTAGTATTGACACAGTAGTCATTGCTTGACAGACGGTGGTAAAATATAATCAGGGCTTTTACCAATCAGGACAGTGAGAGGGAGATGGTGAGGCGTGGAGATCACTTCGATAGAGAAAAATAGAAAAAACAATAGATTGTCTGTCTATATCGATGAGAGATTTGCTTTCACTATCTCCGAAGAAGATTATTTGTCGCTGAATCTATATGAAAAGAAGGAGCTCACAGTTGAGACCGTCAGCTATATTAAGAATACGCTGAATTTTCGCGAGGCAAAGGCAAAAGCAGTTCGTTATCTTTCATTGAAGCTCCACACCGAACAGGAGGTTTGGAAGAAGCTTCACGATGATGGCTACGAACAGGAATGTATAGAAAAGGTTATCAGTGAGTTGAAGGCTATAGGATATATTAATAACAAGCTTTATGCTCAGAAGTACGTTTTTGACAGAAGCAAGCTTAAGCCCTTGTCGAAGAAGATGATGAAAAGAGAGCTCAAAGTAAGAGGCATTAGCGAAGATATTATTGACGAGGTGCTGGACGATTGGAAAGTAGAGGATAATGTTGTTGCAGAGGGTTTATTAAAGAGGAAGTTTGGCAAATATGATTTAGATAATGAAAAGGTGCGAAAAAAGGCCTACATGTTTCTAATGCACAGAGGTTTTTCAGTAAGCACAATAAAAGAGGCGCTACAAAGCATGTCTTCTAATGCGAATCCGGATACAGACGAAGAGCTATACTACATTGAGGAAAACTACGATCAGAGTGTTGATTGATTTGTGATAGTGAATCTGATAGCGGAATTAAATTAGAATAAGCTTATAGAAAGAAAGTTACCGATGAAGGTAGAACAACAGGGAGAGTTGTATCCATTGGATAAGAAAATTGGAATAGTTTCGTTGGGTTGCCCAAAGAATCTTGTCGACAGCGAGATTATGCTTGGGCAGCTAAGGGATGAAGGTTATGAAATTGTCCAGGATAGTAATGACGCACAGATCATAATCGTTAATACCTGCGGCTTTATTGATAGTGCCAAGCAGGAATCCATCAATACAATTATTGAAATGGCTGCACTGAAGGAGAAAAACTGCGAGAGGCTAATTGTAGCAGGTTGTCTTGCGCAAAGATATAGAGATATGATACTCGATGAACTGCCTGAGGTTGATGCAGTTATGGGAACAGGCAGCTATGGTGACGTTGCATCAGTTATCAAAGAAGCTTATTCTCGCAAGCACTTTTCTACATATTGCGATTTGAGGAATACTTCTTACCTTGATTGTGAACGAGTAATATCCACCGGGAATGGATATGCATATCTAAAAGTAGCCGAGGGCTGTAATAACTGCTGCACATATTGTGTTATCCCTTCACTAAGGGGACCGTTCCGAAGCAGAAAAATCGATTCGATTATTAATGAAGCTAAAAGGATTGCTGCTCTGGGTATTAAGGAAATTATCCTTGTTGCTCAGGATACAACAAGATATGGAACGGACAATTACGCTAATAGAATGCTTGTACAACTGCTACGCGAGCTTAGTAAAATAGATGGCATCCAGTGGATTCGTCTTTTATACTGCTATCCTGAGGAAATAGATGATGAATTAATTGCGGAAATAGCTCAAAATGATAAGGTATGTAAGTATCTCGATATTCCTATACAGCACGCCAGTGACGCAATACTGAAAGCGATGGGCAGAAGAGGAAAAAGCAACGAAATAGGCAGTTTATTGCAAAAGCTTCGCAGCACAATACCTGATATAGTCATAAGAACGACGGTGATCGTGGGATTTCCCGGAGAAACGGAAGATGACTTCCAAATACTATCTGAATTTATTGATAAATACAGGTTTGACAGGCTTGGCGTATTTATGTATTCTAAAGAAGAGGGTACGCCAGCATCGAATATGCTGAATCAGGTTCCTGCGAGATTAAAACGGTCCAGGTATGAAAAGCTTATGAGAATACAGCGAAAGATATCAGCTGAGCTGAATTCCGAACGTCTAGGCAGAACATACAGGGTGTTGGTTGAAGGCGTATCTGAGGATGGTATTTTTTATTATGGCAGAAGCTACGCAGAATCACCTGATATAGATGGTTTGCTATACTTTACCAGTAGTGAGCCTCTTGAAGGAAATCAGTTTGTAAATGTTAAGATACTCGATTGTGATGATTATGACCTGACAGGAGAAGTTAAATATGAATCTTCCGAATAAAATTACACTTTCCAGGATACTGGTAGTACCGTTGTTTTTGATTTTTGCGCTACCTATACCTGAAGCAATTGTCGGTGCGGGTATTCTAGAGTTTATGCAATCACAGATGATTGCATTTAATCAGTTTATAGCTGCGTATGGGAGGTATATAGCTGCAGGCATTTTCTTAATTGCCTCTGCCACAGATGCCGTAGATGGTCATATAGCCAGGAAAAAAAAGCTCGTTACTCGATTTGGTAAATTTTTGGATCCAATAGCTGACAAGCTCCTTGTTACGGCAGCATTGGTTGCTCTTGTGCAAAACGGAGATGTCAATGCCTGGGCTGCCATGCTTATTATTTCCAGGGAATTCATTGTGACAGGCTTAAGGCTTGTAGCCGCCGGTGATGGGATAGTGATTGCAGCCAGTAAGCTTGGTAAGCTGAAAACTGTTTTGCAGGATGTCGCTATTATTGCAGCACTTCTGAATAATTTTCCAATCAGCCTATTTACGGACTTTAAGCTTGATGAGTATATGATGCTTGCTGCAGTAATTATAACGTTATATTCTCTATTCGATTATATGAAAAAGAACCAAAGTGTTATAAATACAAATATTTAAAGACCCCTGCGTAAGTAATTTGAGTGGAGCCCAAGTTAAATAAAGTATTGATTATATTGTCCAGTGGATTGCCCTAACAAGCTATTCACTGGATTTTTATGATTTGCACACATGTGATGAAGATGTATGCAGCATATCACACACAATAAAAAAGTTTTAGGAAATAGTTGCAACTATTCTCATTATGTATTATAATCTTATCATTAGGGCATAGTACCAGGTAATAATTATAGTAAAAAAGTAGATTTAGGCGGTGTAGATAGCATGAGCCGGTCATCCCTTATAAAAAAAGAAAGGCAGCAAATATTATCTGAGAAGATAAAGCAGGATCCCTTTTTGACAGATGAGGAGCTAGCTGAATTATTTTCAGTAAGTGTACCTACTATTCGACTGGATAGGCTTGAGATGGGTGTTCCTGAGCTTAGGGAAAGGATTAGAAATGTTGCCGAGGACAGTTATAGCAAAGTTAAGTCTCTCCAGAGCAGGGAAATAGTTGGGGAATTAATTGACATCCATCTGGGACAAAATGCGGTATCCTTGCTGGAGACAGATGAGAGCATGGTGTTTGAAAGGTCCAAAATCGTCAGGGGACACTTCATTTATTCGCTTGCCGAATCGCTGGCTATTGCAGTTATTGATGCCCATGTTGCATTAGTTGGCGTTGCAAATATAAAATACAAAACACCCGTGTATGCAGGGTGTAAGCTCATAGCTAAAGCAGAGGTCAGAAAGGTCAAAGGAACCAAATATATTGTATGGGTTAAAATTTATGTGAAGCAGACGGAGGTGTTTAGAGGGAAATTCATTCTTGTATCACTTGAAAAAGAGTATATTAAATAGTATTTTATATGTATACACTGTAGCTTTATAAACATTCAGATGCAATTAAAGGCACAAGTGCTGATATGGGAGTGAGAGATTTGAAGATTTTGGTTGATGCAATGGGCGGCGACAATGCTCCGGAGGCTATCGTAAACGGAAGTATTGATGCATTAAAAGCAAATGAGGGTTTTGATATTTCTTTGATTGGTGATGGCGACCAGATTAATAAGATTATTCGTTCTAGAGACTTTAAGAGTGATAGACTTGAAGTGATACACTCGAAAGAGATTATAACAAATGAGGATGTGCCGACTCGTGCAATAAGAAAGAAGAAGAATTCTTCAATGGTTGTTGGATTTAATATGCTGAAGGAAAACAATGGCGATGTATTCGTATCAGCAGGAAATACAGGGGCTCTTCTTACAGGCGCACTTTTGTTGCTGGGAAGACTAAAAGGCGTAGACAGACCGGCGCTGGGTGCTATGATTCCGACGAAGGCAGGCAAATGCTTACTTATAGATGCGGGCTTAAATACAACCTGTAAACCAATAAATTATTCACAGTTTGCTTTGTTTGGATCTTTATATATAAAGGCAATGTACAATAAGGAAAACCCAAAAGTAGGTCTTGTTAATATGGGCACCGAAGCCAAAAAGGGAACGGAGATACTAAAGCAAGCCTATGATTTGTTAAAGAAAATGGACTTGAATTTTGTTGGAAATATAGAAGGTAAGGATATTCCGCTGGGAAAGGTTGATGTTGCTGTTTGTGACGGTTATGTAGGGAATGTAGTTCTAAAGTTCCTTGAAGGAACAGGATCGTTTTTCACCGGCGTTATGAAGGGAATTTTCACAAAAAACATATTTTCTAAGATATCTACAGTTTTTTTAATGAATGATATGAAGGCCTTTAAAAAGATGATAGACCCATCGGAGGATGGAGGAGCACCTATACTTGGCGTAAATGGCCTTGTTGTTAAGAGTCATGGCAATTCCAATGCCAAGGCAATAAAGAATGTAATTATTAAAGCCTACAATCTAGCAAAAAGCTCTGCTTTTGAGCAAATTAAGGACAGCGTTGAGAAGATGGAGGTTAGCACCAATGTTGAAAAAAAGAAGCGAAAGCGTTGGTATATTAGGAATAGGAAGCTACGTACCAGAGAGGATACTGACGAATTCTGATTTGGAAAAAATAGTTGAAACCACTGATGAATGGATATTGAAAAGGACAGGGATATCAGAAAGAAGGATTCTGGAAGAAGGCAAACCAATTTATTCGATGGCTGTGGAAGCAGCCAAACAGGCACTTATCGACTCAGGTGTATCGCCTAAGGAAATTGATCTCATACTTGTAACCACATCTACACCTGATTATTTAACCCCGAACACGTCTTGTATCGTGCAAAAAGAAATTGGAGCTGAGAATGCAGCCGCGTTTGACTTGGTTGCGGCTTGTTCAGGGTTTATCTATGGAATGACTGTTGCGCAGCAATTTATTGAAACAGGATATTATCAAAATGTTCTTCTTGTTAGTAGTGAGGGCATGTCAAAAGCAATTGACTGGCAGGATAGAAAGAATTGTGTTCTGTTCGGAGATGGAGCCGGTGCGGTTGTTTTGGGAAAGGTTGAGAAGGGCTATGGCATTCTATCTACTTACATCGGTTCAGATGGAGCGGCGGGAGAATCAATAACAATACCTTGTCTTTATATGCCTAATGAGGAGCTGGAAAAGCGTAAAAACTTTAAAAATAAGGCTTCTATATGGCAGGATGGTCAAGAGGTTTTCAAATTTGCCGTCAAAATAATGCCAATGGCAACTGAAGAGGTCATAAAAAAAACAGATGTGAAGCTTGAGGATATAAGATATATAATACCGCATCAGGCCAATATGCGTATTATTGAGAGTGCAGCAAGAAGGCTTGGTGTTGCGCTTGAAAAGGTTTACACTACCATAAAGAGGTTTGGTAATATGTCTTCTGCTTCGATTCCAGTTGCCATGGCTGATGCCTACAGTAAAAAATGCTTAAAAAAGGGCGACAATCTTGTGGTTGTAGGCTTCGGTGGCGGACTAACCTGGGGCTCTGCACTAATACGATGGAGCAAATAAGGCATGCAAATTGAGCAAATATGGTTAAACGAGGTAATTTTATGGGGAAAATTGCATTTATTTTTCCGGGTCAAGGGGCGCAATATATTGGTATGGGCAAGGAAATTGCTTCAGGATACAAATCATCCAATGATATATATGACGAAGCCTCTGAGGCGCTCGGCCAAGACATGAGAAAGATTATATTTGATGGTGATGAAGAAACGTTGAAGCTCACTGAGAATACGCAACCGGCGATTGTAACTACCAGCATTGCATGTCTTCAGCCATTACTCGAAAGGGGAATCAAGCCAGATTACACGGCAGGCTTGAGTTTGGGTGAATATTCAGCACACGTTGCGTCAGGTACAATTGATTTCAAAACGGCAGTATCTCAAGTTAGAAAAAGGGGCAAATTCATTCAAGAGGTTGTGCCTCTTGGGATAGGCACTATGGCGGCAATAATAGGTCTTGGTGCAGAGGATGTTGAGGAATGTTGTAAAAGGGCATCTGATGTTGGAGTAGTAGAGCCTGCTAATTATAATTGTCCTGGACAGATATCCATATCCGGAGAGGTTAAGGCAGTTGAAAAGGCAGTGGAGCTATGCACCGAAAAAGGCGCAAGAAGAACTATAATGCTTGCTGTCAGCGCACCATTTCATTGTAGCCTACTGAAGCCTGCTGGAGATCTGCTTGATGCTGAAATGGAAGGTGTTGAATTTTCGGATTTTATGTTTCCGCTGATAGCAAATGTAGATGCAAGGGTGGTAGAATCATCTTCCATGATTAGAAACACTTTAGTTAAGCAGGTTAGCAGCCCTGTCATGTGGGAGAATTCAATACGATTGATGCTTGATAATGGTGTAGACACATTTATTGAAATAGGCCCGGGCAAAGTTCTTAGCGGATTTGTGAAAAAATGCAGCAAAGAAGCCAGGATCTTCAACATAGAGGATGAAGAATCACTAAAAAGAACTCTTGAGGGAATAGATGAAATGGAATAGGGGGAGATTGATAAAATGCTCTTGCAAGGGAAAACTGCTGTAATAACAGGTTCTGCCAGGGGTCTTGGCAAGGCAATTGCATTGAAGCTTGCGTCTTTAGGCGCAAATATCGTGCTAAATGATATTTTGGCCTCGGATTCACTGGACGAAACAGCAGAGGAATTTAGAAGGGCAGGCTATAAGGTTGCCGTTACCAGAGGCGATGTGCGAAATGTAGATGATGTAAAGGCTATGGTTGCTGCGGCTGTCGAGGCTTTTGGAAGCGTGGATATCCTTGTAAACAATGCAGGTATAACCAAGGATAAGCCTATGGCAATGATGTCTGAGGAGGATTGGGATTCAGTTTTGGATATCAACCTTAAAGGATCCTTTCTCTGCACCAAATTTGCTGTAAAACAGATGATTAAGCAGAAGTATGGCCGCATTGTGAACATAGCTTCCATAGCGGGAAGATACGGTAATAAGGGGCAGGCCAACTACTCCGCTTCAAAGGCTGGACTTATTGGGCTGACCAAGACTACCGCTAAAGAGTTTGCATCCAGAGGTGTGACCTGCAATGCAGTAGCACCTGGTTTGATAAAGAGCAAAATGACAGATGTGCTTTCTGATGAAGTAAGGAATAGTTATTTTGAGAACATACCACTCGGCAGGTTCGGGACACCTGAAGATGTGGCAGGTGTTGTCGCATTTCTTGCTTCCGACGAGGCATCCTATGTAACAGGTCAGGTAATAAATATTGACGGCGGACTTTTTATGTAATAATATCTTTATGAGAAAGCTGTGCCTGGAAAATGGATGTAAAAAGGCATAACTTTTCCGGGTAATTATTATATATTAATTACCCACTTGGGAGGGAGGTGAGTGTATGGCTTTTGAAAAAGTTAAGAAAATTATTGTAGAGCAACTAGGAGTTGAGGATGAAGAGGTAACAATGGAATCTTCCTTCATAGACGATTTAGGTGCGGATTCGCTTGATATCGTTGAATTAATCATGGCTCTCGAAGAGGAGTTTGATATTGAGATTCCTGACAGCGAGGCTGAAAAGATAGCAACCGTTGGGAACGCCGTCGATTACATTAAAAATAACACATAAAAAAAGTCCCTCAAAAGGGACTTTTTTTATGCAGGTTACCATTGTACTGTAATAAGGGATATCAATTGCAAGATTTCAGATATATTCTTGTATTTTCACATAAATTTAATGGTTTGTTACCAGGGGGTATAATAATGAAGAAACGAGTTGTTATAACGGGTATGGGTGTTGTGCATTCATTGGGTCTTAACATCGACGATTTTTGGGGAGCGATAAAGAAAGGGAAATCAGGAATCAGCTTGTTAACGAAATTTGACACGACAAATTATGATGCTAAAGTCGCATCGTCTATTTCAAATTTTGAACCAACAGATTATATTGATAAAAAAGAAGCAAAAAGGATGGATGCATTCACTCAATATGCTTTGGCGGCAGCTAAAATGGCAATGGAGATGTCAGGCCTTAATATGGAAAACGAAGACAGCTTTAGGTCCGGAGTTATTATCGGGTCCGGAATAGGCGGAATACAAACATTGGAGGATCAGCATCAGGTGCTTGCTACAAAAGGGCCTGGCAGGGTCAGCCCATTTTTTATTACATCTATGATAGCAAATATGGCGGCAGCAAGAATTGCTATTGAATACAATTTACAAGGCTTCAACGAATGTGTAATAACAGCCTGTGCGTCAGGAAACAATGCAATCGGGGACGCTTTCAAGGTAATACAACGCGGAGATGCAGACATAATGGTGACGGGAGGTGCAGAATCTGCAATCACACCTCTTTCCTTTGCCGGCTTCTGCTCGAATAAGGCTTTTACAACAAATCCTGACCCAGCTACTGCCTGCAGGCCATTTGATATTGACCGTGACGGCTTTGTCATGGGAGAGGGCGCCGGAGTGCTTGTGATTGAAGAGCTTGAGCATGCGCTCAAACGTGATGCAGTAATACTGGGCGAAATTGCGGGCTACGGCTGCACCTGTGATGCATATCACATCACTGCGCCGCATCCTGATGGCATTGCCGGTATCAGATCTATGCAGATGGCAATAGCTGATGCAGGTATTCAGCCTGAAGATATAGGGTATATAAATGCTCATGGCACCTCGACACCCTTGAATGATGTTAGTGAGACAAGGGTAATTAAGGGAGCTTTTGGTGACCATGCCAAGAAGCTAGCTGTAAGCTCCACAAAATCTATGACAGGGCATCTTCTTGGAGCAGCTGGTGCAGTTGAGGCAATAATTACAGCGTTAGCCTTAAGGGACAGATTTGTGCCTCCTACAATTAACCTGGTTAATCAGGATCCCGAATGCGACCTGGACTATGTTGCTAATAAGGGCAGAAGCGAAGACATAAAGTATGCCTTGTCCAACGCACTTGGCTTCGGAGGGCACAATGCAGCGATTATTTTGAAAAAATATGTCTCATAGGTATAGAAAAAATATGGATAAAGAATTATAATTGGACTAAAGGCGGGTTAAGCTCACCCGCCTTTAACATATAGATGGAGGAAACGATGAGCAGAGATTTTGTTATGGAAAACACGGAGCTATTATTGAAATTGGAGGCAGTAATCCAATATTCTTTTAATGATAAAAAAAAGCTGCTGCTTGCGCTAACTCATAGTTCTTTTGCAAATGAGAAAAGAACTCTCGGACTGACTAGTAATGAAAGGCTTGAGTTCCTTGGGGATGCAGTTCTAAATATAGTTACGAGCGAATATATATACAAGAATTTTCCCGACCTGCCGGAGGGCGAAATGACTAAGACTAGAGCGGCTATTGTGTGTGAATCTTCCTTGATGAAATGTGCCACTGGTATTGATCTTGGTGGATATCTTTTTCTGGGTAAGGGAGAGGAGAATACTGGAGGAAGAAACCGAACCTCAATTCTATCGGATGCCTTTGAGGCTCTGATAGGAGCTATCTATTTAGATGGAGGTATGACACAGGCAAGGGAATTCATTTTGAGGGCGATGAAGGAATTACTTGAGGATTATCGAAATAATGAGCTTTTCATTGACTATAAGACACGCTTTCAGGAGACAATTCAAAAGCATGGAGATAAGCGAATAAGCTACAGTATTCTTGATGAAAAGGGCCCCGACCACGACAAAGTGTTTTTTGCCCAGGTTCGTGTGGATGACAAGATATATGGCAAGGGGAAGGGGAAAAACAAAAAGGAAGCAGAGCAAAATGCCGCCAAGGCGGCGCTGGAAAATTGCAGGGGTAGCAATGAAGGACGAGTGTAGAATTATACCTATTTTTGTTCCTCATAAAGGCTGTCCAAATGATTGTATATTCTGCAACCAGAAAAAAATCAGCGGACAGCTTCAGGAAATGACTGCCGAGGAGATACCGCAGATCATTGAAGCACATCTTAGTACAATGAAGCAGGATTCCCATATCGAAATCGCATTTTACGGTGGCAGCTTCACAGCCATTGATAAATCTATGCAGGAAAGCTTTTTAAAAGAAGCGTCCCCTTATTTGACTAAGAACAGAGTTGCGCAGATAAGGCTGTCGACCAGGCCTGATTGCATTGATCAGGATAATCTCCAGATGCTTTGGAAATATGGTGTCAGAACCATTGAGCTGGGTGTCCAGAGCATGGACGAAGAAGTGCTCTCAGCAAGCTGCCGCGGACATGATGCAGCTTGTGTTTACAGCGCTGCTTCTCTTATAAAGAATATGGGGTTTAAACTGGGGATGCAGACAATGACAGGGCTTCCCGGCGACACAAGGGATAAAAGCCTCACTACTGCCCGAAAAGTAATTTCTATGGCGCCTGAGATAGTTAGAATTTATCCGGTGCTGGTTATCAAGGGTACCGAACTGGAAAGACAGTATATTAAGGGCAATTATTTGCCGCAAAGGCTTGAGGAGGCGGTAGAGCTTTGTGCCGAGCTGCTTAAGCTATATGAAAGCAATAATATTAAGGTTATTCGGATAGGGCTTCAAGCAACTGCTAATATAAACGAAGACTCCCAGTCGGACGTTGCAGCGGGTCCAGTACATCCAGCCTTCAGGCAGCTGGTAGAGTCCCGGTTGATGCTGGAAAAGGTTGAGACAGCGATTGAAAGGCAAGGCCTTGCAGGTTCGCCAAGGCTTGTTATTTATACAGGCGTTTCAAATATATCAAACGTTGTCGGGCAAAATAAGTCAAATATAGAAATATTGAAAAGAAAATATGCAATCAGAGATATTAAAGTATCACCTTGTCAACAGCTGTCGAAAGAAGTAACCGTCAGTGCCATGTAAGAAATCAGGGTGTGGTTAACAGGCGCGGTTAATAATCTGGTACAGGTTACTCCTGATTTATCTTTATACTTTTCAAAACCCCTAAAATTTGTTGCTTATTCTCATCAAACACTTTTTCATCCACAAATATAGAAACTCCATGAAATCCTTCTTCCAAAACTATATATACTGTTATGATTCCTTCGGACCGGCTATATCGGTATATTAAAAAGAAATAATATTGAATATGTCTCCAATTATGTTAAAATGAATATGCACTTTACGACAAACGGAGGTCTTCAATTGTACTTAAAACGTCTTGACATGCAAGGTTTTAAATCATTTTCAGAAAAAATCAGCCTTGATTTTAGCGCCGGAATCACCGCAGTCGTCGGGCCGAATGGCAGCGGGAAAAGCAATATCGCAGATGCCATCAGATGGGTTTTGGGCGAACAAAGTGTCAAGACACTGCGTGGAAGCAAGATGGAGGATGTTATCTTTGCCGGCACGGAGCACAGAAAGCCGCTAGGCTTTGCCGAGGTTTCAATTACACTGGACAATTCCGATTCCTTATTACCGATAGATTTCAACGAGGTCACTGTTACCCGCAGGGTATTTCGTTCAGGCGAGAGCGAATACCTGATCAATAAGTCAGCCTGCAGATTGAAGGATATTACTGAGCTGTTTCTGGACACCGGCATGGGCAAGGACGGCTATTCTGTCATTGGGCAGGGAAGGGTTGACGAGATTCTGAGCTCTCGTTCGGAGGACAGGAGGCTTATTTTTGAAGAAGCATCAGGAATCATGAAATATAAGGTCAGGAAGCATGATGCTGAAAAAAAACTGGAGCTTACCAGACAGAATGTAGAGCGCATTAATGATATTATTAGCGAGCTGGAAGCACAGCTTGCGCCTTTGAAGGAACAGTCTGAAAATGCCCGAAGATATCTTAATCTCAGAGAAAGCTTGAAAGAGCTTGAAATCAATGTATATCTTGAAAGCATGGATAAGTATAATGCCAAATTGTCTGAGTTTGAGGCGCAATATAAAACTGTAAAGGATAATGTTGAGGCTGAGAATAGAAAGCTCGACGAAATTAATGAATCCAATAAAGAAAAGACCGAGCTTCTCAAATCCTTTGATCTGAAGCTTGAAGTAGCCAGGCAAAGATATCATGAGCTGGACTCCATTCTTGAGCACTGCAATTCCGATATTAAGCTTAACGATGAGAAAATCGCTAATTTGCAGCAAAACATTCAGAGGCTAGATTCCGAAAATGCAGAGCTGAAGGAAAAGATTGATGGACTTGATGCGGAGGAAGCAGGGAAGCAGGGTAAGCTCAAGTATCTTGAAAAACAGCTGGAAACCTATAGCAGTAAGCTTGCCGAATACGAGACTCAAATGGCCCAACTGCTTAAGACATTGGACGAAAACGAAAGACATATTGAACTGCTAAAGACAGCGATTATGGACAAGATGGACATCCAAACAGATAAAAAAATGCAGATCGGTAATGTTGAAGCCCACATCGAGAACATGCACAAACGTCAAAAAGCAATCGATAGCGAGGTTTATCAACACATAGTTGAAAGTGATGGGGAAAAGATAAAGAAAGAGGATTTGATCGAGAGCATTCGGCATGCTTCAGAGCAGATACGCAGGCAAAAGGAAAAGCTGCAGGCTTTATTCGGCGAACGGGATGAATCGGATAAAATGCTCGAGGAGCTTCGTATCAAGCAGACCAAGCTAAAATCTGACGTTCAGTATAAAATCTCTAGAGTAAGAACCCTCAAAGAGATGGAGCAAAACCTGGAAGGCTACTACAGAAGTGTTAGAGAGGTTTTGCAGGCAAGCCGCGAATCCGCGGGTTTCGGTAAAGGGATACATGGAGCATTAGCACAGCTGATAACGGTTGATAAGAAGTATGAGACAGCAATTGAGATAACGCTTGGCAGTGCGCTACAAAATATAGTTACGCAAAGCGAAGAGGATGCTAAAAGAGCTATAGAGTATTTGAAGAAAAACAGAATGGGCCGCGCCACATTTCTACCGATTAGCGCAGTAAAGGGGAAAGGCTTTGATGCTAATACACTAAACAGCATAAAAAAATGTGAGGGTTATTGTGGTATTGCCTGTGAGCTTGTCGGCGCAGATCCGGCTTATAACGCAGTTATTACAAGTCTTCTGGGGAAGGTTGTAGTTGTTGATTCTCTGGATAATGCTATAAAAATAGCTAGATCCTTTGGCTACTCATTTAGAATAGTAACGCTGGAGGGAGATTTACTCAGTACAGGCGGCTCAATGTCCGGAGGCAGCAGCGAAAACAAAGGCACCGGCATTTTGAGCAGGAGCAGGGAGATTAACGAGCTCAATGCTGAGCTACAGGCCTTGAAGGGAACAGAAAAGCAACTGGAGAATGACATTAAGCAGCTGACAGATGATATTGCTCAGATAAATCAGGATATCTCATCCGGTGAAGGTGAACTAAAAAACAATGAACTGGTTAAGATAAGGGACGAGAGCAACTTGGCGCAGGTCGAGGAAAATATAAGCAGGCTTTCTGCCAGGATGGAAATGCTCAAACAGGAGAAGGAACAGCTGCAAAGGCAGATTAGCGATATTGAGGATGAGCTGGCTAAGTATCGTCATGAGCTTGAAGAAATTGAGCTGGAAATAAAAGATGCTAAGGATACTGTTGCCAAGCACCAGGAGAAGAACAAGGAGGATCAGGCAGTGCGAGATGCACTCCATGCCGACATCACAGACTTCAAGATTTCTGTGAATTCTATTGTTGAGAGTATCGAAGCTGCTAAGGAGAATTCGGAGCGCCTTGTAACTGAGAAGGAATCTATTGTCAAAAGCATGGCAAGGAAGGAAAGCGACAAAGGCAAGGCTATTAGTGAAATTGCAAGCCTGCAGCAGAAAAATGAAGGTCTAAACGAACAGATTAATAAGCATAATCAGGAGAAGACCGGCAAGACACTTGAGCTGGACAGGCTGACCGAGGAGAGGAAAATCCTCGAGGAAGACAGCTTCGATATTGTTAATAAAATTAACAACACAAATAAAACGATATTGCTCTTGCAGGAGGAGTATTCAAGAGTCGAGATCAAGAAAGCAAAGATTGAAACTGAAATGGACGCCTTACAGGATAGAATGTGGAATGAATATGAGATTACATATTCAGCGGCAGAACAGTTGAAGAAGGATATTGGCAGTATAACAAAAGCCCAAAGAGAGATTAATGAGCTGAAAAATGCCATTAAGGAGCTGGGAGCTGTTAATGTTGCTTCTATCGAGGACTATGTTAAAACGAAGGAACGTTTTGAGTTCATGAGCGGGCAAAGAGATGATATGGAGCAGGCCAGAGAGAAGCTGCAGCGCGTCATCTATGAAATGACAGCCATCATGAAAAAGCAGTTTTTAGAGCAGTTTAAGCTTATAAATGCCAATTTCAACATTGTTTTTAAAGAGCTCTTTGATGGCGGAAGAGCGAGCCTAATTCTGGTTGATGAGGAAAATGTTCTGGAAAGCGGCATAGAGATAGAGGCTCAGCCTCCAGGCAAGAAGCTGCAAAACATGATGCTGCTATCAGGCGGAGAAAGAGCATTTACTGCCATAGCACTCTTGTTTTCAATATTGAGGCTTAGGCCAGCACCATTTTGCATACTGGACGAAATAGAGGCTGCCCTTGATGAAGCAAACGTGTACCGTTTTATAGAGTATCTGAGAAAGTATTCTTCTCAAACGCAGTTCATCATGGTTACACACAGAAAAGGTACTATGGAGGGAGCAGATATGCTCTATGGCGTGACGATGCAGGAGCACGGCATATCAAAGATTGTATCAATGAAAATGGGAGAAAAGGTGGGCTAACATGAGCTTTTTTGATAAATTGAAGGCAGGACTTACGAAGACTAGAAAGGGTATAACCGAAAGAATTGATCAAGTACTTGTTTCCTTTGGAAAGGTTGACGATGATCTGTTCGATGAGCTTGAAGAGGTACTGATTACAGCCGATTTGGGGATTGATACGTCACTTCACATTATTGATATCACAAAAAAAAAGGTGAAGGAGAGAAAGATTACTGACCCGCTTAAAATTAAGGAGCTTATAAAGGAATCGTTGATAGAGATTCTCGGTGAAGAGACTCCAGCTTTGGATATTGAACCGTCACCCGCCGTGATTATGGTCATTGGTGTGAATGGGGTGGGGAAGACCACATCGATAGGAAAAATCGCAGGGATGCTTAAAAAGAATGGCAAAAAGGTGATACTAGCTGCGGCCGATACATTTAGAGCAGCTGCGATTGATCAGCTGCAAATCTGGGCAGACAGGGTCGGTGTTGAACTGATTAAGCAGGATGAAGGCTCAGATCCGGCGGCAGTAATTTTTGATGCAATACAGGCGGCCAGGGCTCGCAAAGCAGATGTTTTGATTTGTGATACTGCAGGTAGGCTTCATACTAAGAAGAATTTGATGGAGGAGTTGCGAAAGGTTTCACGTATTATTGACAGGGAAATGCCTGGCGCAAAACGCGAAAATTTACTTGTCCTGGATGCCACAACCGGCCAGAATGCAGTATCACAAGCTAAGACCTTCAGTGAAGTAACCG
>Ga0209510_1001014_pt1 | contig 34012 bp, 33 predicted proteins | sample BiotimSIPDNA_FD_185749 | JGI IMG/M metagenome (GOLD analysis project Ga0209510, IMG submission 185749) | Anaerobic biogas reactor microbial communites from Washington, USA - Biogas_R1 time_0 SIP DNA (SPAdes) (version 2) | ecosystem: Engineered > Bioreactor > Anaerobic > Unclassified | place...
TCCGCACGATCCTGCCATTTCACGAGGTGATCAAGAAGTTGGACCCACCAATGAAGAAGATCGGAGATTACGCTTTCTCGGCAAGTGATCAGGAAATCGAATGCCAACTTTTCGTTTCGGACATCAACGGCGTGCCAGTTTACCTGGTTGATAATGATTACATCAACCACAACTCTCCGGTTTATCACGGTGATTGGTACCTGGATGGACTGAAGTATGCCACTTTTTCGCTGGCGCTGCTTGAAGCGATGCGCTACCTGGATTGGAAAATCGATATCCTGCACGCGAACGACTGGCACACCGCGTTAGCGCCTTATGCATTGAAAACAACCTATCAGAGTGACTCCTTCTTCCAGGAAATTAAAACGATTCTGTCCATTCACAATCTGCCCTACAACGGTTGGGGCTCGCAGGATGCCATGGCACGGCTCGGATTCGTACCCAGCCATGACCAAGATTTGCCAGACTGGGCTCGGTTTACCCCGCTTCCGCTTGGAGTTGCCACCGCCGATAAGGTCATCGCGGTTTCGCCCGGGTATGCCCGTGAAATTTTAACACCTGAGTATGGCTGCGGAATGGAAGGTTATCTGCAAAAGCATTCAAACAAGGTCATGGGCATCTTAAATGGGATCGACGTAAACATTTGGGACCCTGAAACCGATGAACTGATTTCACATAACTTCTCCGCTGAAGCGTTTTCAGAACGAGTTCACAACAAGCTCGATTTGCAAAAAGCGCTCGACTTTGTGGTGGATGAAAACATACCTTTGCTCACCATCGTATCACGCCTCTCCGACCAGAAAGGCATACCTGCCGTCCTGGAAACATTGCCACAGCTTCTGGACCGGGATTGGCAATTCATCTTATTGGGCAGCGGCAGCCCTGAATTGGAACAGGCTGCCGACCAATTGGCAGCTGTACACCCGAACCGCATCGCCTCCATTCTGAAATATGATGAGGTGATCGCGCATGTTCTTTATGCTTCTGGAGATATCTTTTTAATGCCGTCGCTCTACGAGCCTTGCGGGCTCTCTCAAATGTTCGCGATGCGCTACGGTAATCTGCCGGTGGCAACCGAAACCGGGGGTTTGGCTGATTCGATTATCGATTTCAGCACTGACCCTGAAAAAGCCACAGGATTCTTGTATGAAGATAAGTCAGCCGAGGGTTTTCTGCGCAGTTTAACCCTGGCGCTGGACACCTTTGCCGACCCGGGAACCTGGCACAAGCTTCAGAAAAATGCCATGGAGGCGGATTTTGCCTGGAAAACATCGGCGGCAAAATATTACGACGTGTATAAGTCGCTTTAAGGGAAAACGTTAATGGAACTTGTTAGAAAATCAGGTATATTACTGCACCCCACCAGCCTGCCGGGTCCGGATGGGATTGGCGACCTCGGACCAGAAGCGTTTCGATGGGTAGATTTTTTAAGCCGCAGCGGCACACAGCTCTGGCAGATTTTGCCATTGGGTCCGACCGGATATGGTGATTCGCCCTACCAATGCTTTTCTGCCTATGCTGGCAACCCTTTTTTGGTCAGCCCGATTTTGCTTCTCGAAGACGAGTTATTAACCAGCGCTGACCTCAAAGAAAGACCTGAATTTCCCATTCATGAGGTCGATTATGGACCGGTAATCGAGTGGAAAACGCTTTTACTAAACAAAGCTTTTGATGCCTTTGATCGCCAGGGTGCAACAATCTTACGCCATGATTTCGAACGCTTCTGTCAGGAAAAATGCGATTGGCTGGATGACTATGCCCTTTTTATGGCAATCAAAGAAACCCAGAATCTGCGCCCTTGGGTCGACTGGCCCGAACCGCTCAAAAGACGGCAGACCACAGCGATTGAGGAGGCTAAAACCGAGCTTGCTGACAAGATCAGTAAACACAAGTTTAATCAATTCCTGTTTTTCAGGCAGTGGCTGCGCCTGAAGGCTTTTGCTGTTGAGAAAAAAGTTCAAATAATCGGCGACATGTCCTTCGTTATTTCGTTAGATAGCTCGGATGTTTGGGCACGACCAGAGTTATTCTTGCTCGATGGAGAGTTGAATCCAACTTTTGTCGCCGGTGTACCGCCTGATTACTTCTCAGAGACCGGACAGCTGTGGGGCAACCCACTTTATGACTGGACTTACCACCAATCGACAAACTTCGAGTGGTGGGTTACCCGCCTGGGTGCGACGCTCGAACTGGTGGACATGGTTCGTTTGGACCATTTCAGGGGTTTTGCGGCTGCCTGGCACGTGCCTTTCGGTAAGCCCACTGCCATTGAGGGAGAGTGGGTTCCCGGTCCAGCTGTGGAATTGTTCACAGAATTAAAACGGCAATTCCCAGAGCTACCAATTATTGCTGAAGACCTGGGTATTATCACAGAAGACGTTGAAGCGTTGCGGGATGATTTTGAGCTACCAGGAATGAAAATATTGCAATTTGGCTTCTCTGGCGACCCTGAAGACGACTTTTTGCCGCACCACTACTCGGTACGTTGTTTTGCTTATACCGGATCACATGACAACAACACCGCCCGCGGCTGGTACGATGCTGCAACTCCGTTTGAGCAGAAGTTTTGCCGTGATTACCTGCATTTCAGTGATGAAAGTGAAGTTGCTGAGGAGATGATCAGGGCTGTCTGGCAGTCGGTTGCTTTGTATGCAGTCGCCCCTGTCCAGGACTTTCTCGGGTTGGGTGAGGAGAGCCGTTTCAACTTGCCCGGCACAACAGCAGGGAACTGGAAATGGCGGATGGCTCCTGGCACGCTCTCTTCGAAATTAAACCATCGCATCCGTAAAATGAACTTGCTCTACAGCAGGTTATCCGTAGAACAAAAAATCGCCTACACCAATTGGCTAAATTCGCAGCGCGGAGACGCGGTTATGCCTCATTAGCCTTTGCGCTCGAAGCGAAAAACAAGCCGAATAAGATCAGAATGCCGCCAGCGATCTCAACCGTTGACGGTATTTCGTTTAAAAATATGATCGCCAGAATGCTGGAACCAATTGGCTCGAAAAGTAAAGCCAGCGAAACCGTCCTGGCTGGCAGGTAATTCATCGCCTTGTTCAAAGAAGTGTGACCCAGCGTTTGCGGCACCAATGCCAGCAAGAACAAGACCAGATAGACGTTTGGCTGGTATGCCTGGTAACCCTTGTCGAAAAATAACATGACGAAACCGAGCACAATCGCCGCAATCGTGTAAACAAAGCTGACATAAAGCTCAGTGGATATCTGTGCAGCAACTTTTCGACCAACCAGCAGATAACCGGCAATCATCCAGGCACTGAAGAGCGCCATTAATAGTCCTGAAAGCGTGCTCTGACCGGAATCATCTTGATTGAGCAGCGCTATCAGCAGCCCGCCTGCAAACGCAAATAAAACGCCGACATAAAACCGCTTGGGAACTTTTTCTCTAAGAACCAACGGTGAAAGTAAACCCACCCATAACGGCGAGGTGGTCGCGAAAATGACTGAACTGTTCACCGAAACCAGATCCAAAGACCAGGTCCAGGTTGCAAAATGTGCCGCCAGCAGTATGCCCGAGAGTATCAATAAACCAAGCTGTTTGCGATCAATTTGTAATTTTTGATCACGTTTTGTGAAAAGTAAAATTCCGATTGCAATGGCTGCTGAAAATGCAAGACGGTGAAAAGCGATAGCAATCGGGCTGGCATATGGCAGCGCCAGTTTGATCAAAATCGCCGCTGTGGAAACTGCCAGGATCCCAAGTAATAAGAGCAGATAAGGTGGTTTGTTTTTTTCCGCGCTTTGCATTACACAAAAGCAGGTATTTATTCGATACCTGCCCTTTCTTCTCCTGGTTGACTTAAACAAGTTTTTCTTTAGCGGCAACTGCCGCGCCGATAATGCCTGCCATGTTTTGAAGTTTGGCGGGAATTACCTTCGTATTGACATTGAGGTATTTCTCATATTTTTCGAAACGAGCACTAACGCCACCACCCAGGATGAAAAGATCGGGGTTTAGCAGGAATTCGTAGGCTTTTAGACCCTCATTAAAACGTACTGCCCATTGTTTCCAGGTTAGTTTTTCTCGTGTCTTTACTGCTGCAGAGGCGAGCTGCTCAACGGTATACTTACCGATCAACATATGACCAAGTTCCGTGTTTTGCATCAGATTTCCTTCAACAAAAATAGCTGTACCAATGCCTGTGCCAAGCGTCAAAAACATCACCACCGGATTAATACGAGCTTCTTCTGATCCAAACTTGAATTCTGCCATTCCAGCGGCGTCAGCGTCGTTGAGAATAAAGGCTTTATTGCCGGTTTCCTCTTCAATCATTTGGGCGAGGTTGGCATTGACCCAGTCTTTATGCAGGTTGACTGAGGTTCCGATCACGCCATTTTTGACGATGCCAGGGAAGCCTGCGCCGATGATGCCGTCATAATTCAGTGCTTTGGCAATCTTCTTGATATCTTTGACGATGTCTTTGGGTTTCTTGGATTTGTCGCTCTTATAGCGAATCCGTTCAGATACGAGCTGACCGGTTTCGGTGTCGACCAGGGCACCTTTTGTCGCTGAGCCGCCGATATCAATTCCTAATGTGATCATAACTCCTCCTGTCATTCACACCCGTTTGCCAGATGTTCTTCATAAGTCACCGCAAAATTATGGGTCAAACTTCCATCGCATTTGGCGCGGAAGAAATAATAACCGGATTGATCGGGTGCAAAGGCAGCCATGATAGCGTCTCTTCCTGGGCTACAGATTGGACCCGGCGGGATACCTTGTACCCGATAGGTATTATAGTCCGATTCGACTGCAAGATCGACATAAAGCAGCGGGGTTTTCCACCAGGATTGTGTGGGAGCGCTATAACCAAGCGCATACTGCACGGTCGGGTCTGTCTCGAGTCGCATATCAATCGCCAGACGATTGAAAAAGACCGATGCGATTGTGGGCATTTCAGCGGTCTCGAGGGTTTCCCGCTGGATGATCGATGCTATCGTGATCAATTCGTCCATACTGTAAGCATTACTTTGCTGGTTCTGAAGTTGACGGGCTTCGTCAATTACAGCCAGTGTTCTGCCTGTAGCCTCTGTCATGAATTCGTCCAGTGTAAGCGTAGGCTTGAGGCTATATTGACCCGGATGAAGGTAACCTTCAAGAGACTTGCCAGGCGGCAAACCAAGCGGTTGGGAAATTTGCGGGGGCGGACTGTAGACGTATGCGACGAAATCTTCCGTACTAAAACTGAAGCCCATCTGGTCAATCACCCCGGCGATCTCTTCCAGCCTCCAGCCAGCAAAAATCGTGAATTGCAAATCTCTGTTAGCACTATCTGCGATTAAACGGGTGAGCTGGATCGCGTTGTAACCACTCGGTATAGTATAGGTTCCTGGGCTGAGGGTACGATCACTGCCTTTGTAGGTCAGCAGATCACAAGTACCTGCCGCGGAGAGCACGTACCCTTCACTTTCAAGTTTTCTGCAAACATCCATGGCGCTGTCGCTGCTATAAATCGTGAATTTTCGTTCAGACTCTCCTGGAAACACTTGCGGTTCCTGCAGCAACTCAAGATTGCGATAAAGGCTAAGAGAATAGCGGAGGTTATTGAGTAGTTTGACATTCTCGCCAGGAGCGCCAAGCACACGACTATTGCTGTAAACGGCAAACATCATGAAAACCACCAACGCGATTGCCAGCAGAAAGAGTAAAACGAGCAGGATCGGAAATCTACGGCGCTTATGGGTCAAGGGAACTCCTTAATCGTCGAATTGGGGCAGCGATGGTCGAGGAAATCCTGCAAAATCACCGCGGCAGCCCGGTCATCGATAGCTTGCTGCCGTTTCTTTTTTCCTTCGCCCCGGTCAATGGAGTTTTCCTGGGCATATTTGGTGGAATGTGATTCATCCCAGGGAATTACTGTCAGCGTGGTTTGATTCTTCAGTTCTTCAATGAAACGATTAATCGAACGGGCACGAGGACCGATGCTGCCATCTGAGTCGAGCGGCAGTCCGACAACGATAGCGTCACAGTCGTGATCGCTTGCCAGAGCAGAGATCGTGATCGCGTCAGCGAGCCTGGAAGAATGCCTGACGATCTGCAGAGGGCGCGCCAGAGTGCCAGTCGGGTCGCTGATTGCCACCCCAATGCGGACGCTGCCGTGATCGATGCCTAAAAACTTCATATCTTCCGTCATTTCAGGTGGACGCGCACCACTTTTTTGCCTTTCTGCTTCAGAGCTTCAATGTCGCCGAGGGCCTGGGCACGCTGCAGCATACCGAAACTAATCCCTTCGCCAGGAATATCAAAATCGGTCGCGTTATCCTGGGTAAAAGTAAAGAAAAGACCGCCCTCTTGACCACCTTTGTGTAATTGACCGGTGGAATGCAAGAAACGCGGACCATACCCGAGAGTGGTTGCTTTATTGAAATTGTTCAGTAGATCCGAACGCAGCTGCTGGAAATAAGTTTCCTGCGCACCCAGCCTGGGCACGAAGGCGTTGAGCGCGATATAGCCATGGTCAGGTACTGTCCTGCCGTGGGCTTTCAATGCCTCAGTCAATGTGCCTGCGCTTTCCAGCCCTGGCACGGTCTCGCCATAAATTGCTGCCTCTTCGTTTTCCCAGACAAGGTCTCCGTCATCCAAACGACCTTCAACCTGGAACTGTCTGATCACATTCTTGGTGATGGTCTTGCTGAGCTGTACGTTTGGCTGATCAAAGGCATTTACCCTTAATAGCGCACAGGCAACTGCGGTAGCGTACTCCCAGCGATAAAATTCCTTCGCCAGTTGGTATGGCTCCTGGATTGTTATCTCGATAACCGGATGCCCCTCATCCTGTAATGTGCGCACAAAATCAGCCTGCTGCCCATCCACCGAAAGGTAAACGAACAAGCGATCGGTAGCATACTCCAGCGGTGAGCGTTTGGGTTCGCCTTCAACAGGCAGGATACCTTTACCCTCCTTGCCGCTACTTTCGGCGATCAACTGCTCAAGCCAGGGCACCAGGTTGGCAGCGTGACCCTCAGCGATGAAAGTCAGCTTGTCTTTACCGGTTTTTGCGCCTTCACCAAGCAATAGTCCTAAAACAAGGTTTGGGTTAGCCTCATAAGGCAGATCCTGGGAACCCCGCAATTCAGCCTCGATTGCCTGCCCCAAAAACCGGCGCAAATCCACCCCCATCACCGCGGCAGGCACCAGTCCGAAGTGGGTAAAGACAGAAAAGCGACCACCAACATCTGGGCGGGCGTTGAAGACTTTGCGGAATCCTCTGTCATCCGCGAGCTGTTGTAGTGAAGTTCCCGGGTCGGTAATAGCAACAAAGTTGTTACCTGGTTTTGTTAAGCCAAGCTTCTGCAGTTCAGCCCGGAAGTACTCCATTGCCGAAAGGGTCTCGCTGGTACCGCCGCTTTTACTGGAAACAATAAACAGTGTTTTGGTCAGGTCAATACCTTTTATGCGGAAGGCGATTTCCTCCGGATTAGTGGTGTCGATTATTTGCAGCCGCAGCCCGTGACCTCTCTCAACGGTAGGAGCGATTGCCTCGCTGATTACTTCGGGCGCGAGCGATGAACCGCCCATGCCCAGAACAAAAGCATCCGTGAATCCATCAGCAAGCAAATGGTCCCGGAATACTTCCAATTCTTCAACCAGGACAAGCTGCTGTGATGGTAAGCCCAGCCAACCCAGCCGGTTGCGGATTTCATCGAAACCCTCTTCGTTGTCGGTCCAATAAGTGGGGTCATGGGCATAAATTCTGTCAACCGCAGATTCGTCAATGGCTTTTTCCAATGCGGTTTGCAGAGGTCTTGCCAATCCATTCAAATCTTCTATGTTTTTCTGCCGTTTGGTTTCAATTATCTCAAGCAAAGCCTCATGAGCCTGCTTGAATTTCCCTACTCCCTCATCTTCAAGGCGCTGTGTTACTGCTGCCAGGTCAATTTTGATTTGATTCAAAAACTGCAGGTCATCTTTTGCTTCTTCGAGGTCTTCTTCGATTGAAAGGCTGACATGACCGTGATTGAGGAAGGCTGCCAGTGTTTTTGGCGGTAGCGTGTTGACGCTGTGATACGCGATCAGATTGTCCACATAGAGCGTGTCTGAGTAAGCAGGGTCTTTTGTGCCGGTTGACGCCCATAGTGGTCGCTGCTCTCGTGCTCCATGTTGTTTTAAGAGCTCAAATCGATCACTGGCAAACATCTCAAGGTAAACCTGGTAGGCAAGTTTCGCGTTCGCTACCGCGATTTTACCTTTTGTGTTTGCTGCTTTGGTTGCCAGTGAAGTCGGCGAAGAACTCACTGCACCAAGGAGTTGGTCAACCGCTGTATCGATTCTGGAGACAAAAAATGATGCCACACTGGCGATGCGATCGATCGGTTCGCTGCAGTTAAGACGTTTTTCGAGCCCTGCCAGGTATGAGTCAGTCACCTGGTGGTAGCGTTCGATCGAAAAAATCAAAGTGGCGTTAACATTGATCCCTTCAGAAATCAGACTGGTGATGACTTCAAGTCCGGCTTCAGTTGCCGGCACTTTAATCATCAAGTTTTCGCGATCAATTTTCTGCCAAAGCGAACGACCTTCTTCGATGGAGCGTTTGGCATCATATGCAAGGAACGGGTCAATTTCAACGCTCACATAACCATCCTGCCCGTTACTTTGCAGGTAGAGTGGGAGGAAAAGATCGGCTGCAGCCTGAATGTCAGCCTTAACCAGTTCAAAATAGATCTGATCGCGATTTTTTCCAGCCCATGCCATGGATGTAAGCACGTCATCATAGGCAGTGCTGTTTTTTAAAGCAGCCTCAAAGATGCTTGGGTTTGAGGTAATGCCATAAATCTGACCTTTCGCGATCATTTGCTGCATGCGACCATCGTGAAGCATTTGCCTTTCGATATTATCGTACCAAATCGATTGTCCTAATGCTTTGACTGACTGGGACTTGTTCATCGCGGTTACCTCTTTTCTAATCATTCATGCCAACAGAGCCTGCTTACACGGGCACTGTAAGAGCTTTTTGGATGATAAAATTTTACCATCAACTACAATGTTCCCAGGCACCATAGAGTAAACGTAAAGGAAACACCATGGAATTTAGAGGAAAAACAGCTTTAGTGACCGGAGGCGGCATCAGGTTGGGAAGAGCGATTGTCGGCGCTTTGGCGCAGAAAGGTGTCAATGTCGCAATTCATTACAACAGCTCAAAAGACGCTGCCCGGGAGGTCAAGCAAGACGCGCTCAATTGTTGCGTTGACGCAGAAATCTTTCAGTTTGACCTATCGGATTTCGCCAGGGTGGATCAGTTGGTCCAGGACGTTTTCGAACGCATGGGTCCGATTGACATCCTGATCAATAATGCTGGGAATTACAAGCGCGGTACTGGTCTCAAAACCACCCAGGAAGCGGTGGAGGCTTCTTTCAACGTGAATTTATTCTCGCCCTGGTGGTTGATCAAGGCATTCGCAGCACAGTTGCCATCCGACAGGCAGGGAAAGATTGTCAATATTTGTGATGCCGGTATTTTTCGCACGGCAACTGATCATTTTGCCTATCGGTTAACCAAGAAAGCACTCTGCGAGATGACCCGCATGTTTGCGTTAGAGTTGGCACCCAACATCACTGTCAACGCCGTCGCCCCCGGGATTATGATGCCACTGGCAGGATTTGAGCATCTTGACATGGACGCTGTCGCCGAAAAGCGTCGAATTCCGTTGGATCGGATTGGTTCACCTGAAATCATAGCTGAAAACGTGATGCATATTTTAAGTCAGGACTTTATGACCGGCTCGATTATCAAAATCGATGGTGGTGAGAATATTGTGTAAAGTAGGTTTCTATGGATAAGATATTAATAACCAATCTGGTAGCAACTGGCATCGTTGGTGTCAATGAGGCGGAACGCCAATTTCCTCAAGAGTTGCTGATCGATCTCGAATTGGAATATCCCCTGGATAAAGCCGGAGAAAGTGACGCGATCGAGGATTCGATCAGCTATTCTTTCGTTGCCAAACTCGTAAGAAAAAACGTGAGCGAAAGTGAATTTTATACTTTGGAAGCCCTGGCTGCCTTCATCGTCAATGAGATATTCGAAGAGACCCCTGCCGATGCGGTCAGGATCAGGATCGAAAAAGTCAACTTCGTCAGCAAGGTGGCAAAAGTTGGTGTGGAAGTTTATCGGCAGCGAAGTATTTAAAAGATGAAACAAGGTGTCGAGGTGAAGCCGTCAACAAAACAGTACTAAGTTCATTCATGTATTCTGGTAGGATTTCACCTTTACGGATTGATGTGGAGCGTTGTTTAATGTTCGTAAAGGTAGAAAGATTACCGCTTGATCATATTCAGAAATTCCATGCGCGTGTCGAGCTTGTTACGAAAGCCTCCCAGCATTGTTGAAGTGGTCATGGAAGCTTGTTCTTTTTTAATCCCACGCATCATCATGCACAAATGTTGTGCTTCAATCACCACGCCTACCCCGAGAGGGTCGATTGTCTTTTGAATGAAGGACGCAATTTGCTGGGTCATCCGCTCCTGGACCTGTAATCTATGCGCAAACATGTCTACAATTCGGGGTATCTTGGATAAACCAATCACTTTGTTACGCGGTAAATAAGCAACATGCGCCCGACCAAAAAAAGGCAGCATGTGATGTTCGCAGAGGCTGAAAAACTCGATATCTTTAACCACGACCATTTCGTCGTAATCGACAGTGAATAAAGCGCCATTAATGAGATTGCCGGCATCGGTGGTGTAACCACCCAGAATCTCTTCATAAGCATTTGCGACCCGATGCGGTGTGCGTGTGAGCCCCTCTCGTTCGGAGTCCTCCCCGATTGCAGAGAGCACCTCCTTAATAGCATTAACTATTCGTGTTTTGTCGATGCGAGGGTAAACGGGTTCAATGTTGTCGTTGGTTGCCATAATTTTTACCTTTCTTCCTCGCTATTGTAAAACAAAAAGCAGTCCGTCTCACTGGACTGCTTACACAAGAAATTTTTATACTATCTGATGATTGGGTCGATCAGCCCGTAACTGCCATCACGGCGGCGATAGAGCACGTTTACCCGTTCGGTACTGACGTTATAAAAAACGAAGAACGCATCGTGCCCAAGCAAGATCAGTTGTTCAAGCGCCTCTTCCTCGTGCATGGGCTCAAGGTTGAAGGTTTTTCGCCGGACAATCAAAGGTGTAACATCTTCTTCAATTTCTTCGACAATTTCAGGGGTCACAATTTCGGGTTCACCAACACGCTTTCTCCAATGCTTACCCTTAAAGCGATTAATTTGACGCGTCATTTTGTCAACCGTAGCGTCGATCGCAGCAAAGATATTGTCTGACCGCTCTTCCGAGCGCAGAATGAAACCCTTACCTCTGATGGTGATCTGAGCGATAAACCGGTCAGTAGCGTTACGGGCAGTTTTCGCGTAGCTCAAATCTACCCGGCATTCCCCGATGTCGCTCAAAAAGCGTTCAAGCTTGCCAACCTTTTTTGTCGCATAATCTTGGATTCGATCCGTGAGTTCCAGGTCCTTCGTGTAAATGCCAATTTCTAATGCCATGCTAACCTCCTCGGATTTTCTTAAATTATACATATTCGTTTAAAAAAATGCAATCAGACAATCAAACGATTTACTTTTGCTAAAGTCAGACAGTGAACCTGGCTTGCACCCGCACCCATCAATTCCAAACTGGCCGCTTCGAGGGTGGCACCACTCGTAAAAACGTCATCAATTAGCAAAATACGTTTACCATTTACCTGGTTTGCCCTGGCAACAAAAGCCTGGCGCACATTTTCGCGGCGTTCGTCCTGATTTAACCCTACTTGAGACGAGGTTTCGTTGATTCTGATTAAGGCGTCACTGCTATAAGCCAGGTTGAGCCGTTCGGAAAACGGTTTTGCCAGCCGCTCTGCCTGGTTATAACCACGCTGCTGCATTTTTTGTTCCCCGATCGGGATTGGGATGACCATGTCGGTCTCCCAGGTTGATCGTTGGTACACCATCTCCAGAAAACCAGCCAGATAACGACCAATGGTCAGGTCGTTTTGGTACTTCAGGTGGTGAATGGCTTTGCGAACAACACCGTCGTAAAACGCGAAAGCTCTGAAACCGACATAAGGTAGCTGCCGATTATGACACTGGGCGCATTTGCCTTGCTTGCTGGTGTAAGAGCCGCAGAAATTGCAAACGTCACGGGGGAGCAGGTTGATCTTGCTAAAGCAGTCATTGCAAATAAACACCCCTTCCATACCACAACCCAGGCAGATTGGCGGGAAAAGCCAGTCCAGCGCTGAAAAGGCAGAATTTTGAATTTTGCGATAAAACCTGGAAGCAGACATTCTATTGAAGTGTACTCTCATAGAACAACTGAATTGCAGGCAGGAAGATCGTGAACAGTGTAAACAAAATCATCAATACCAGGATGATAATCAAAACGTATTCAAACGGTCCCAAACCTCGCAATGGACCTTTCCTCATAACAAGCTCCTTCTACCAGCAGACATATATCCATTATAATTAATAGTTGTGAGTTTCAAAACCTTATATTTTCTACGGTGGAACACCTCGACGGATGATAGCATATATTTGAAAGTTTAAATATTAAAAAGGAGAACTATGACTGATATTTACAATCTCGTTAGCGGAGACCAGGACCCGATCAAAAAGTTGATTGCCAAGATTCCCGGTTTCAAAGGCTATGTTGAACGCGGCGATCGCCGCATGTCGGATAAAATTTTACGCGAGACCATTGCCCGGGAATATGAAGCCCAGTACCAGAGAATCTCTTCGCTGCAGCGTGATCTTATTTCCAGCGGCGGACTGGCTTACGTCGACGACCTCGAGAATGCTGCCATTAAAATCCGCCAGTTTATTGACCGGGTAAAAACTGCCTCTTATGGCTATGCCGGTCTCTTCGATGCTGTAAAAATTCGTGAAGAAGAATTGGCGAACATCTACCAATATGACCTGGCACTTTTTGAACACGCTGACGTCGTCAGAAATGCAATCGACAATACGGCGGCTTCGATAGGAACAGACGGTTTGCCTGCTTCAATCCGCCACCTAACTGCCGTATCGCAGGAAGTTCTCGATGCCTTCAACAAGCGTTCAGATGCCATGAAAGGCATCTCTCTTTAGTTATTGATCTTATAGGAGGATTAATATGGCTAGAATTTTTGATGTCGTTGAATACCCCAGTGAAATGACCGATGAGATCGTCCACCGTTTTCCTGAAACTGGTGTCGCAGATCTCCGCCTGGGCTCCCAGGTGATCGTTCGCGAATCACAAGCAGCGGTATTCTTCCGTGATGGTCGTGCCCTGGACGTTTTGGGACCAGGACGTCACACGATCACAACTGCCAACGTGCCCCTGCTAACTGGCTTGTTGGGTAAACTCTTTGGTGATCGCACACCCTTCACCGCTGAGATTTATTACGTTTCGATGCGCGAATTCGCTGACCGCAAATGGGGCACTCCCCAACCGATCATCGTTCGCAATACCGGCGTAGGTCTGGGCATTGCGCTGCTGCAAGGTTTTGGTACCTACAGTTTTCAGGTTAACGATCCGCAGCAATTCGTCACTCAGGTGGTCGGTCAGTTGGGCGGTTTCCGCACTTCGGATATCGAAAACCGACTGCGTACGATGCTGCTCTCGCGCCTGCAGGATGTGCTCGGTGAGACCACCACACAAAGCAACGTGCTCGATCTGATTGGTCTGACCGATGAATTGGGTGCTGCAGTGCGTGCCAAAACCCAGGACGACTTTTTGGCGATCGGTTTGATCCTGAAGTCGTTCTACATTGGCAACTTAAAACCATCGGATAAATCTGCCCAGGAACTGCGCGAAATGGGGATGCTCGACATGCAAACCTACACCCAACTCCAGGCTGCAGACGCGATGCGCGATGCTGCCCAGAACCCTTCTGGAGGCGCTGGCTTGACCGCAGGGATAGGTGCTGGCTTGGGCGTTGGAAACGTCCTGGCAGGTTCTTTGGCCGGAATGACGCAGGGTCAACAGTCTCAGACCCAACCCACCCCGGCTGGAGGCGCTGGTGTTATGCCCGATGTAATGACGCCATCAGAAGCTGCCGGCTTCCTGAAGGTGTCTGAGGAAGATGTAATTGCCGCGATCAACGCTGGTGATCTGAAAGCACGCAAAATTGGCAGCGCATTTCGCTTAACAAAAGAAGCCCTGCAAGAATACCTGAACGGGTAATTAAGCAAGATTCTCTTTTTAAGGCTGAGGCACTTGTTCTCAGCCTTTTTGTTTTGTTATAATTGGATCGAGCCTACTGATGAAATTACAAGAATATCAGGCGAAGTCAATCCTAAAAAGCGCTGGAATCCCCTTACCTGCTTCTACTTTGGCGACCAACGCGGTGCAGGTAAAGAGGATTGCCGCCGAAATCGGTTATCCGGTTGTACTCAAAGCGCAAACGCTCGAGTCGGGGCGTGGCAGCGCAGGTGGTGTACGCATCGTCCATAACGAACGCGAGATCGAAAACATCAGCAACGAGATTTTCAAAGTGATCATCAACCGACACCCGGTTCAATTCATTTTGGTAGAAAAAGCCCTGACCTTTATGGATGAGTTTTACCTTGCGGTCATTTCAGACCTCGAAAACAGCACGCCGATTTTGCGAATTTCAGAAGCCGGCGGTGCTACCTTCCTGGAGTCCAGTTCGTTCGAGGACGCCCTGGTGGTGGACCGCCCGATCGACATCAATACCGGTCTGAAAGATTATCAGATTCGTGAAGCTATCACAAAAATGGGCATCGACCCTCAGCTTTGGAAACAATTTCAATTGATCGCGCACAAAGCTTATGAAGTTTACCGCCAATACGATGCCACCCTGGTGGAGCTGAATTCGCTGGTTCTGACCGAGCAAAACCAGGTCTTCGTCCTCGACGCCCGCATAAGCATTGACAGCCAATCGCTCTTCCGCCAAGAAAGTTTTGCAGACGCTTTTGACCCAACCTACTTCGGCTGGGAGGAACGCCAGGCATTGAAGTATTATGTCGATTATCACATCTTCCCAGGGGAAGTTGGCTGCATCGTCAATGGGATGGGCTTGGCTTACCTAACCCTCGATCAGCTGCTCTCACTAAATACACTCCCTGCGGCGATGATTGATATTCGCGGTGGTGCGACCAGCACTTCGACTGCCTCTTCACTTGAAATGCTTCTGCTTAATCCAAGGGTAAAAGTTGTCCTGATCAATATCTTTGGCGGGATGACGCGCTGCGATGAGGCTGCAAACGGCTTCCTGCAGGCTCTGAACAGAGGGCTGCCAAGAAAACCGATCTTCATTCGCCTCGAAGGCACCAACGGGGATTCTGGGCTTGATTTGCTGCACAATAACGAAAATATGAGCTTTTTTGGCACGACCGAAGCTTTGGTAAACGCCACTGCAGGCTGGCTGAGAGGGGAAGAACTGTGACTAACCTGATTAGCGCTCAGTCGCACATCATGGTCCAGGGAATCACCGGTCGGCGGGGTCGCTTCCATGCCTTGCAAATGCTCAAGACCGGCAGCCAGATTGTTGGCGGCACTTCGCCGGGTAAAGGCGGTGAGTGGTGTTTTGAAGGTAGATTACCAGTTTTTGACACGGTCAGCGATTGCATAAAATCAACCAACGCCGATGTGAGCGTGGTTTTTGTGCCTCCGCACGCCACTGCCGATGCCATCCTGGAAGCGATCGAAGCCGGCATTAAGACGATCATTTCGATTACAGGTTCAATCCCGTTGCAGGATATGATGGTGGTGAAATCTGTTTTGAAGAACAGCGACTCGATTTTGGTCGGACCGAACTCGCCAGGAGTGCTCCTGCCTGGTATTGCCAATGCGGGAATATTCCCAAACGATATCGCCTTGCGGGGGAACGTCGGCGTGGTTTCGCGTTCGGGCACCTTGTGTTATGAGGTGCTGGACACGCTGAAACAAAACGGAATCGGTGTTTCTGCAGCGATTGGCATCGGCGACGATCAGATTATAGGGATTGATTTCCAATCTTGCCTTGAGCTTTTTGAGTCAGACCCTCATACCGACCAGATCGTTCTGATTGGTGGTCCAGGAGGCGACAGCGAGCTTAAAGCTGCCAGTTTCATCATGGAACATGTCACCAAACCGGTGATCGCGTTCGTGGTTGGAGAAAACCTTGCTCCTTCAATTGTGAGACCCTTTTTTTCTCGCAGTGGCAGCTTGTCGTTGGCTTCGCTTGGGAAAAAAACGTTAGCGCTAAAAGAAGCCGGGGTACGCATTGCCAACAAATTGAACGATATTCCTATTTTGTTATCCAGCTAAGAGTCATCCGGGCATGATAGTGCAGTAAAAAAGTTGCTAATTAATGCAGCAATTTCTTCTGTGTTTTTCAGACTTATTTTGCGACTTCGTCAATCGCGCGGACGGCGTCGCCGACAGTCTGGATGCTGCGGGCGGCTTCATCAGAAATGTCGATGTCAAACCTTTCGCAAAATCCGTCAATCAGAAAAAACTGATCCATCGAATCTGCTTTCAGATCTTCAATAAATCGTGTTTCCAAGGTGATATCGTCACCATCAATTTTCAAAACTTCTTTGACAACTTCTTTTACAATCTCGAATGTACTCTCCATTACCTTCCTCACAAGTCTTTTTGATGTTAGGATTATATCAAGTCTCTCACTGAATATGAAAGAAAAAACACACAATGGACGATCAAGTTACGAGAATCTCTGCGCGTAAAGATGAACACTTACGGATTTGCCTCGAAGAAGAGGTTCAATCTGATGTCCCGACTGGCTTCGATGAAGTGCATCTCCAGGTTTTGACCCTGCCTGAGCTTGACTTTGACAGCATTGACAGCTCAACGGTTGTTTTTGGGAAGAAACTGGACGCCCCGCTGTTGATTTCTTCAATGACCGGTGGGTCTGGCAAAACCCGGCAATTTAATCAGCAGCTAGCCCGGGCGGCGAACGAATTCAATATCGCCATGGGGGTTGGCTCTCAACGAGTTGCGCTTGTACATGACGGGTTGGAAGACACCTTTGCCATAGCTCGGAAGGAAGCACCCAATGCACTTCTCTTTGCCAACCTCGGTGTTGCCCAACTGAATGAGGGCTTTGGTCTGGATAAATGCAAGCGGGCAGTGGACATGCTCGAAGCAGACGGCATTTTTATACACTTGAACGCTCTTCAGGAGGCACTGCAGCCGGAGGGTAATCGCAATTTTTCGGGGCTGTTAAATCAAATTGAAAACATCGCGAAAGCGCTGCCGGTTCCAGTGATCGCCAAAGAAGTAGGCTGCGGCATCGATCCGCAAACTGCCAAACTGCTGGTTGACGCTGGAATTAGCGGGATCGACGTGGCAGGCGTGGGCGGAACATCGTGGGCGGCTGTGGAAATGTATCGCCAAACTGATCCCGTTCGTAAAGCCCTCTGCCAGACATACATCGATTGGGGCATTCCTACTGCCCAAGCTTTGCAGGGAATAACCGATCTGCCAGCTGGTGTTCTGAAAATTTCGTCAGGTGGCTTGCGCAACGGTCTCGACGTCGCCAAATCGATCGCCATGGGTGCTGATTTGGCTGGCTTTGCCCGAAAATTGATTATTGCAGCCCACAACGGGGCTGAATCTTTGAGTGAAGCTATCAGTCTTATCATGCTTGAATTAAAAGTCGCCATGTTTCTAAGCGGAGCAAATGACCTGATAACATTACGAACCCGACTGGTAAAGTAGAGGACAAAATGCCAAACGAATTGATCGCTAACACAAGGAAAAGCTTCGAAGAAAATCTTAAGGACAACGTGTGTGCACTCTGCCCAGCGCACATACCCGGGCTTCGGGATATGGTCGCCTACCATTTCGGTTGGGATGACGAAGTGTTGGTTCCTGGAAAGAGGTTGAGACCGTTATTTCTGATCCTTGTGTATGCCTCGCTCGGAGGAGAACCGGAGGAGGCTTTTCAAGCTGGCAGCGCACTGGAAGTCCTGCACAACTTTACCCTGATTCACGACGACATCCAGGACAAGGGCGAGATGCGTCATGGTCACCCCGCGCTCTGGACCAGGGTTGGTGTGCCACTTGCGATCAACGTCGGCGATTACCTGGCGGGTTTGAGCCAATCTTTGATGGGCAACCTACCTGATAGTTTCTCCATTGAAACACAAAAGCGCGCCATGCACGAATTTCAAGAAGCCTCACTGGGTGTTATCCAGGGGCAGCAGCTTGATATTGAATTTGAGCAGGCAGACCAAATCGGGGTCGATGAATATATCAGTATGATTGGCTTGAAGACAGCCCGTCTTTTCTCTGCAGCGTTTAGGATAGCAGCGATACTGAAAGGTCATGAGGATGAATACAAACACAAACTCGGGCAAATTGGTACCGATCTCGGTCTTGGTTTTCAGATACAGGATGATTACCTTGGTATCTGGGGGATAACTGCTGAAACCGGCAAGTCAACTAATACTGATCTGCTGACCCGCAAAAAAACCTTTCCGGCGGTTACTGCCCTGGCGCATTCAGAGTCTTTTAGGGAACTTTGGAAACGTGAAAATGACGAAAATTTGGTGGACGAAATGAAAGCCTTTTTTGGTCGCTCAGCCATACGTGAAGACACGCTAAACCTGGCACGCGCCTATTTTATCAACGCCCAAACCAACCTGAACGAGCTGCTTCCGGTGGACAATCAGTTTTCTCAGGCTTTACTCTCGTTGGTGACGGCGATGTTTTCGCCTATTTTGACGGATTCTTGATCCCAAATCAACCAGCTGGAAGCAATCAGCCCCAGGCTGACCCAAAAATAAGGCAAACCATAGCTATCCAGGCTGAAGCCTTCGAAAATCATAGCGATTACAACCAATTTGCCTACCAGCCCCATGGCTTTGAGCAAGCTTGGTTTCGCCTTCCGGTCCAGGTCTGCGGCATTACGCCAATGAATCACAAGCCAGGAAACAAACAACGCGAATCCGACGATCCCTGTTTCTGAAAGCAGCCTGACCCACAGGTTTTTGGCGTTCGGGAGATATGATCTTGTGAGAATAAGTTCATTGATATCCAACAGTTGGGAGCCGAAGTCCGGAACTGTCTGTAAGAAAAAGAATCCCGGAACCCCAAAACCTGCACCAAGGATAGGGAACAATTGGAAAACGCCGTAAAAAGCCATCCAGTACATGAAGCGTTCTGCCATGCTTAATTGAGCCGCCCAGTCCAAAAGTCCACGATCAAGCAGGCGTTGGATATCAAAGAAATCCGCCATTCGGGGTTCAATGATGGTCATCAGGAAACCGGCTAAAAAGATCACCGCCATGAGAACGATTAACAAACCAACCCAAACGCCCAAATGCAACAAATGTTGATTTCCTCGTTTTGCGTTCAAGGTCGATTTCTTGACCCAATTGTTCGTAAGTCTAAAAACGATAAAAGCTCCCATGAAAATTGACGTAATCCAACCAACCCTGGAGTAAGTGAGAAACAAGGTTGCTATTGAAAAAGCAAGCAAAAATTTTTCTACCTGGATCTTGTTGAACAATTTTTTTCTGAATGCGCTTTGACCGCTAACGCTCAACCCCAACCATAGGGGTATGTATAGCATGTTTAGCTGGTGTGCAAGCCATGACGGTTCGAAAGCCAAACCCGAAGCGCGGTGTTCAAACAATTTTTGACTGGAGGATATTATTTTGTTTAATGCATGCATCCACTCTGGATACCTCTGGAAAATCGACCAGGTGCCTACCTGGAGCAAGGCAACCGCCATAACGATTAGCCCGGAAATGCTGATCCAACGCAGGGTAGAACGGAGTCTTTCTTCGTCCCTGACCATGAAAATGGTCACAAGATAAAAGCCTGTGCCCATTCCAATAGTCACAAAAGTTTCTAAAATGCTGCGGTCCAGACTGAAGTTTTGAAAAGTGGGTACATTACGGAAGGGGACCAGCAATGTTGAAAGACAACCCCCTAGAAAAAACAGAAGTAAAGGTTTGAAGTGATAAGGCAGCTTGCGACCGCTTTTGATGAAAAATGGCAACCAGAAAAAGACCAGAATGAGAATTGTAGGAATAACAGCGAGAGGTGCAACGTTTGTTCCCCCGATCAATTCGGAAAGAGGGCTGAAACTACTAATCGGCAGCACCAATAAAGAGAGTACCCAAATGATGCCAGAAACCCTCTCCGTTAGGATCATCCCACCTCGGTGGCAGATTTTTTATGCGGCAGTTCATGATAAATCAACGACAGCACCAGTCCGAACAGAGCACCTGTCAATGCCATGTTCCCACGCCTACCCTGGACCGGTTCTGAAGGAATCCCTGCAGGTTGATATTGGCTTATTTGCAGATCCTTGGTCAAGCCTAAAGCGTAAGGGCTCTCAGCCAAAATGATTTCATGCGCGGTGTTTGTTTTTTCTTCAACTTCCTCGAGCGTTAAGCTTTCACAGAATGCGGTCGTAAACAACTTTTCATCGGTCAGGCATTGTTCAGTAGAGGTGAGTACCCACTTTGCTTCCGACACGAGCAACGCATGTTCGTATGCCTCAGTCAGGCGTTCAAAAGCAGCTTCAGCCCATGTGGTCGCGATTCTTGCGGCAATGAGCGGATCAGTATCCCTGACTTTAATGAGCGTGCTGGTTAAGCGCCTTTCGATAACGCTCTTATTCCCCAGTTGTTCCAGGGTAATTAGGTTACCGGCCTCGTGTTCGACCCGTAGAACTTCAGCGGTAATATCAGGATGAAACATCAACTGCCTAACCAGTTCGAGTTGGGTGTAAACCATCAGTTCGGTGATGTTGGTATCTTCAACCAATTCCAGGTTTGTAATTAAGACCGCTTCAGCTTCGTACTGGAAGCTAAAAAATGATCTGACAGCCAATCCAATCAACGCAAAGAGCAGCATGAAAGCAACGGTAAGATAAAAACCGTTCTTTCGTAAATTTAGTATTCCAGGGATAAAACTGTTAGAATCATTAAATGATTGGTTATTGCTCATGTCTCTCCTACAAGGGTCTAAATTTTAACATCAAGAACAGTTATTATCAACCGGCGATGGACGGCGCAGCGAGATTTGCTGGTGGGAGTTGGTTTGACAGTTGGTTTTCGTAGAATTAAACTTCAGAATCAGTGCACGAATAAAAGCATAGATTGAAAAATGGATGATGAACCACAGTAAAAAATTCAACACAAGAACGATGCTCCTTGGTGTTAGCGGCTTGGTATCAATTTTTGTTGCTTTATTTCAATGGTTTCATTTCTTTCAAACCGAAGCGATTTACAGCCGCTGGTTTTCTCCCTGGATAGTGCTCTACATTTTCCCATTATTAATTGCTATCGTATTTTTGCTGCTGGCTTTTCTGAATTTTCACCAGAACTCACGTATTCATCAAATGCTCAACTGGATGAGCAAACATCGGACGCCGGAATCCATTGCTTTGCTAATTGTCTCCATGATTGTTGTTCATTTCATGAGCACTCATGTTGATCTGAGTAATTCGTTGATTAATTTTGGTATGAGCGGCATTGGGCTCATGTTGTATAGCTATGTGCTGATATTTATTGTCTACACAATATTCACCAGGCAGGAGTATGTTGAAAAGAATCACTTTCTGCCAATAACCCTATCCATAATCTTCAGTACATGGATTTTTATCTCGCTTACACGTTTCGGTTTAGAGCCAGACACTGCGTTTTGGAATGTTGCCGGTGTGCCCGTGCTCTGGATCTCTCTGGCAAGCATTATCCTCGCAGTGATTTTGCTCAATCAAGCTATCTATTGGCTGCGAAAGAGCGTAGGCTGGAAACCAGGCAAAAACACCCTGATTATCCTCGAAATTGTTTTATTGCTGGCAATTTGGATTACCGCATCCATTATCTGGGTGAATATGCCCTACTCCAACAGTTTTTTCCTGACCAAGCCCTTGCCACCAGATGGGCATTATTGGCCCACGAGCGATGCCCGATTGATGGATTTGGGCGGACAATACCTCATCATCGGAGGAAGGCTCGAAACCCCTTACTTCACTGAAAAACCATTTTACGCCTTGTTTCTGGGTTTGTTGCATTTCTTTTTTGGGCAATCATATCAAACCATTACAACTGTCCAGATCGTTGTGCTCGCCCTTATCCCAGTATTTTTGTACTTGTTGGGAAAAAAGTTTTCAGGAAGAACTTTTGGGCTCGCCCTGGCAGCCTTTGCAATCATAAAAGAGGCAAACGCAATTTTTGCAACCAGCAAAATATCGGTTTCAAATTCACGTTTACTTATGACAGAACTGCCAACCGCGCTTATTTTGATCATTTTTTGCCTGCTGATGTTTAAGTGGTTGAAAAAAGAAAACCCTGGTTTTGTGCTGCCATTACTTGCCGGGGTCACGATTGGGATTGCAATTTTTGTCCGCACGAACAATGTTGTCGTATTAATCGCATTTTTAGGTCTGCTGATCATCACAGGGCTGAGAAACTTTCGCCAACGTTTACCTCAAATGGGTATCTTCTTAGTTGGCTTATTGGTTGTGATCATGCCTTGGTCAATCTATAACCAGGTTACTTACGGACAAGATCCACTAACCTGGAAGATCCAGGCGGCATTGGAAACTAGGTTTTCATCATCTGATTTGGACGATCAGGTTCAACCACCATCCGATCCCCCTCTCACGCTCGCTCCTGAGGCTCCAGCGACTGAAGCCCCTGGCATGACAGAGGCTGATGGCTTTTACAAATCGGAAGCATCGATGGTTTTGGCGCACTTTTTAAACAACCAGGTAAAAGCCATGTTTGTCTTGCCATCGCAAATTTATCCTGCCGATCTTGAAACCATTCTTGACCAGGAATATTGGAGAGAACCGGTGACCTGGAATGGGCAGCTCCCAGTTGAAACAGTGGTCGTGTTTATTGTTAACATAATCTTGATCTCGATTGGTTTGGCAGCTGCCTGGCGGGTGTTCGGTTGGGCTGGCTTGGTTCCCCTGGTTTTGGAAATCGCCTATTACCTTTCCAATGCCCTGGTCAGAACTTCAGGAAGTCGCTATCTTGTTGCTGTTGATTGGGTAATATATTTTTATTTCCTACTTGGAACCTTTGGGGTTTTAAGAGCGATAAGATTGCTTCCCTGTCATGAGATCGCGAAGGAAAAGGTCTCAACTCCTTCCTGGAAGCGCTTTACTGTTGCGCTGGTGTTCGCGCTGATTATTGGATTATCCTTACCCATTCTCAACCTGGCGTTCCCTGCTCTTTATAGTAATGAGGGCAAAACGGAGGTGTTTAGTCGACTGACGATGTCTCGGATTGACGAAGAAATGGGCGTTTCCGCATCTGAGTTAGAGTATCTTCTTGATGATCCGAAAGCTGTATTCTTATTCGGGCGCGAAATCTACCCTGCCCAACAGGAAGTGGAAGGTATTCAGGGTAATAAGACACTCAGTTTTACCCTCCTGACTCCCGATCTTTACGAAGTTGCCCTACCATACGAAAACGATCTCACCGAAAGGCTGCCTGCTGGCGAGGATATGATCATCGTAGGCTGCAAACAACCTGGAGAGAACCAAATTCTCGCGTACATAGGTTACATTGTGCAATCTGATCAGCTGCTGTGGTCAGGTGCTGATTCTTTCAATGATATCTGCCCATAAATTTTTGGGAGGAGAAGAGTGAACATTTTAAAGATCAATCAACCCCTCGTATCATCCGGAGACACACTCGGCGAATCGCCGTTATGGGATTACCGCCGGAGAGTCTTTTTTTGGGTGGATATTGACAGCGGGTTAATTCATTCAGTTAACCCTCTTGACCTCAGCAACGATACCTATGAATTCGGTGAGAAGGTCGGCACGATCGCCATGCACGAGAACGGCGGCTTCTTGCTGGCGGGTGAGTCGGGTTTGTGGCTTTGGAATCCGGAAGAAAATCAGAAAAGCCTGCTCTTAGCAGTGAGGCATGAGCACCGAGATAACTTGTTTAACGACGGAAAAGCTGACCCTCTTAACCGGTTCTGGATCGGCACGAAAGGTCCCAAAGTAACATCAAAATTATGGGTTCTTATAGATGACAAGCTGGTGGTCAAATTGAGTGGTCTGTCGATCAGCAATGGTTTGGATTGGTCTTCTGATGGGAAGCTTTTTTACCATACCGATTCGATGGATCATATGATTTATCGATATGATTTTGACATGGAAACAACCTCGCTATCCAACCGAACCGAATTTTTTAAACCCGGAAAGGGCACGCCGGATGGGTTGACTCTCGATAACGATGGGAATATTTGGACGGCGATATGGGATGGCTGGCAGGTATTGCAACTTAGCCCAACCGGTGAGGTGTTGACCGAGATCAAATTGCCCATCCAAAGACCCACGTCGGTTGCTTTTGGAGGTGCTGATCTAAGAACGCTCTTTATCACTTCGGCGTCTGAGGGTCTTCTGGACGAAGAAAAAGAGAAGCAGCCTCACGCTGGTGACCTTTTCGCGTTCCAATCAGGAGCAGCCGGAAGAAACGCTAATCTCGTCAAGACATAGTCTAAACGAATTCTTTATTGTTTTGTGAATAAACCGTCATTACCCACGCTTCCATGTAAATATTTGTGCTGGCAAGTCAGTCCTCTGATATTGAGTTCCACAGTAATTTAATTTGAAAGGGAATATAAATGATCGATTTATTAATCAAACGCGAGCCTGTCTGTGTCATCAAAAATGGCCGGGATATCAACTTGAAAAACTAATCGTGTTAATGGTGCAAGGTCGAAGCTGGATTCGACCCTTTAATCCAAGCCTCGACTTTGTAAAGTATCGCTAAAGTAAAAAACGTGTTCGAATATATGTTCTAAATTTACTACGCGCATTATCCGCTATAGGTTACCAGTCTTCTCGTACCTCAGACGATCGTGTGTGTTCAATATACGCTTGCGCATACGCAGGTTTTGAGGCGTGACCTCAAGTAAATCGTCCGGTCCCAGGTATTCAATCATTTCATCCAGGCTCATCTGCCTGGGCGGGTCGAGCCGTTCATCAAGCTCACGAATAGACTGTCGCATGTTGGTTAAATGTTTTTTCTTGGCGACATTGATCGCCAAATCCTGCGCGCGTGGGGTCTCACCAACGATCATTCCTTCATAGACTTCCTCACCGGGGCTGATAAACAGTATCCCTCGCTGCTCTGCATTCTTCAATCCAAATGTGGTGGCGATACCATCTTCAATTGCTGTAATCGACCCACTGTTACGGCTCAGAATTATCCCCTCCAGCGGGCGGTTTCCGATATAAAAACTATTCAAGACTCCTTTTCCATGGGTCGCATTCAGGAAACGATAGCGGAATCCAAGCAAGCCCCTGGTCGGAATCGTAAAAGTTAAGTGGACGGTGCCGTCATTGTTGTTATGCATATCGCTCATCTGACCGCGCCTGGCACCAAGCATTTCAACCACAGCACCGACATAATTTGGGTCGACATCAATATGGACTTCTTCAAAAGGTTCATGCTTTTCGCCTGATTCGTCTTCAATCACGATCGCTTCCGGGCGGCTAACCTGGAATTCATAACCCTCACGCCGCATGGTTTCAATCAGGATTCCCAGGTGCAATTCACCCCTACCAGACACCATGAACACATCTTTTTGGTCAGTTTGTTCTACCCGCAGCGAGATATTCTTTCGCAGTTCTTCATTAAGCCGCTCCAAAATCTTGCGGGAAGTGCTAAATTTACCCTCTCGTCCAGTGAGCGGTGAGGTGTTAACGCTAAAGGTCATCCTCACGGTTGGCTGCTGGACTTCGATTCTCGGTAGTGCAATAGGATTATCAGGCGAAGTAAGCGTGTCACCGATCTGAATGTCTTTCAACCCGGCAATTGTGACGATGTCTCCGGCTTCAGCCTCTTCGATTAGCTTCATCTCCAGCCCCTGGTAGGCATAAAGATACTTCGCCTGTAGGCGCTCCATGCTGCCATCTGCCTTTATTCGGAGAACTGGATTGCCCATTTTCAACGTTCCGGCATAAATCCGACCGGTGGCAGTCACACCACTGTGTTCGTCATAACCCAGGTTGGTTACGAGCATTTGAAATTCGTGTTCCAAATGGACCGTAGGACCGGGTATCTCGTTCAAAATAGTTTCAAACAAGGGCATCAGGTTGTCTTCTAGCTCAGGCTTCCTGCCAGCCTTGCCCTGCAGACCTTCCGCATAGATGATTGGGAAGTCCAAAATTTCATTGTTTGCTCCAAGTTCAACGAAAAGATCGAATGTGGCATTCACGGTCTGTTCAATATCGATATCTTTGCGGTCGAGCTTGTTGATAACTACGATTGTTTTGATGTTCTTCGCAATCGCCTGTTTGAGGACAAAACGGGTTTGCGGTCTTGGACCTTCAGCGGCATCCACCAGCAGCAAAACCCCGTCGACCATATTCATGATACGCTCAACTTCACCGCCGAAATCGGCATGACCGGGTGTGTCAACGATGTTCAGCTTTACCAGTTCTCCTGTCGCAGTGTCAGGTAAAGATATCGAGGCATTTTTAGCCAGAATGGTGATACCGCGCTCACGTTCGAGGTCGTTTGAGTCCATAACCCGGTCAACCAACTTTTGATTCTGCCTGAAAACTTTTGCTTGTCTGAGCATCGAGTCAATTAAGGTGGTTTTGCCATGATCAACATGAGCGATGATCGCGACATTGCGAATGTCTTTTCGTTCTTTTTTCATTTTTATCCTGTTTTTATGCAAAAAAAGACCCGGTCAAACCGGGTTCTTCTCATCAAGTCCTATCACATCCCAAAAATATGGCGGTGGCTCTACCGGTTCATCAGAAAGTTCAACTGCCCCCTTCAGTTTTTGGAAGACGGTGTCAAACGAACTGCGATCACTGACGTGCACATCGAAAAGTGTTTCCCCTGCTTCAACATAGTCTCCGATTTTTACTCGTACCATGATACCAACCGCCAGGTCAATAACGTCACCCTTCCTGGCACGACCTGCCCCAATTTCGATGGAGCTCTCCCCAACTTCCTGGGCATCTACAACCTTTACCCACCCGGAAGTCTCAGCTTCAATCTGGTAGATTAACGGTGCTACAGGCAACGTTTCAGGGTGATCAATTACGCCCACATCCCCGTGCTGCACCTCGATGAGCTCCTTGAACTTCAGCAGCGCAGTGCCGTTATCAATCGCTGCCTGCGCCATTTTTCGACCAGTTTCCAGGTCAGCAGCTTCGCCACCGAGGATCAACATGTAAGCAGACAGATCGATGCAATGAGCATGGAAATCTTCCGGACCAACACCATTGAGCATTTCAATGGCTTCCTTGAGTTCCAATGCGTTACCAACAGCCACACCAAGCGGCTGATCCATTTGTGAGAGTACCGCGATCACGCGGCGACCACTGAGCTTGCCGATTGAAACCATGACTTCTGCCAAATCGCGAGCTTGCTCAAGGTCTTTCATAAAAGCGCCGCGGCCGACTTTAACATCCAGTGCAATCGCATCAGCTCCGGAGGCAATTTTTTTACTCATCACCGACGAGGCGATCAGGGGAATGGATTGCACCGTTCCAGTAACATCGCGAAGGGCATAGAGTTTCCCGTCCGCAGGAGCCAAGTCAACGCTCTGACCGGTTAAAACGATGCCATGCTCACGTAATTGTGAAATAAACTCTTCCGTGCTCAGGTCAGTTTTGAATCCAGGGATAGATTCGAGTTTGTCAATTGTGCCGCCGCTGAAACCCAACCCCCTGCCAGACATCTTTCCGACCGGCAAGCCACAAGCCGCCACGACAGGCGCAACCACCAGCGTGGTTTTATCACCGACACCACCGGTCGAGTGTTTATCCACAACCCGCCCGCCAAACTCACTCAAATCCAGGCGGTCGCCGGAGGCAGCCATCGCAAGGGTCAGGTCAGTGATCTCTTGATCGGTCATGCCGTTCAACAACACCGCCATCGCCCAGGCTGACATCTGATAATCAGGGATATCACCAGAGGTGAAATTCTTGATCAGATAGTCGATTTCCTGTTTCGAGAGTTCTTCCTTATCTCTCGTTTTGATGATGATATCAACGGCTCTCATACCTTGTGCTTTCGTTAGTCGGCAGGATGAATGTAAACCTTACGGTTTGGGTCTTCCCCGATGGATTCAGTGAAAACATCATCGCGCTTGCGTAGTTCGATGTGAATTATCCGGCGTTCATTAGCTGGCATCGGTTCCAACGTCTGTCGTCTGCCAGTTGATGCAACCTGGTCTGCCATCCGTCGGGCGAGTTTCTGCAGTTCTCGTTCCCGCCTTGAGCGATAATTTTGAATATCAACCTGGATCGGGATCCAACGGCTATATTCATGACTGACCATCAGGCTGACCATGTATTGAATCGCGTTAAGGGTCTCTGCCCGGCGACCGATTAAAAAGCTGAGGTCATCTCCCTCGATATCAACGCTAAGATATTTGCGGTTGTCGTCTTCTGATGTCTTGAGTTCAACCGTAGCGATCGCATAGGTGTTCATTAGTTTGAGCAGCTGTTTCACGGTATTCTGGATAAAGATCTTGACATTTGAATAATCGAGATCATCATCCGAATAAAACTCTTGCTCATCCTCGTCCTCGATAATCGGTTCCAGAAGGTTGTCATCTTCTTCAAGATCGCCAGGTAGCGCTTTATCACTTTCTCGAATCACAGGATAGTTGCTTTTAACTGTCAATTTTATTCGTGCCTGCCTGGCAGCAAAGCGAAAAAGATTGCGCTTTCCCTCGTCCAACACTTCAACTTCCACATCATCGTGCCCCAAACCAAGTTGGTCGAGACCCTTTACAATAGCCTCTTCAACAGTTGGAGCGATGACCTCAAGCGTCATTCTTTCATTCATTGTTCACCCGCTTTACTTTTTCCTCTTCGGTCGCTGCTGTTTTACAGCGGATCTCGCCGACGGCTTAACCACTTTTTGAGGTTCAAAATCTTCCTCGTCGTCGTCTTCGTCATCGACAATGATCTCAAATTTTTCTGGTTCTTTTTTCTTTACCCAAGGCAATATAGCAGACCAGTCAGCCCGCCCCATTGCGGCATATTGTATGACCGTAGCAATGTTGCTGGTTAAAAAGTATAAGGCTAAGCCGGCAGAAAACTGGTATGCCATATAGCCCATCATGAATGGCATCATCAGCATCATGCTGTTGTTCATAGCAGCACCCTGGTCATTAGCTTGTGTGGGCGGCTGCATGATTTTGGATTGAATAAAGGTTGTAATCAGCACCAGGATGGCTAAGACCGGAATTCCAAAGCCACCGATAAAAAGACGCTCAGGCTGACCCAGATCCATCCACAAGAATCGGTTCTGAATTGGCAGAATTTTGTTTACATCCAGAAAGGGATACACGATCCGTTCAAGCTTGACCAATTCGAGCGGAGTTGATGCCATAACCCGCATGATCGCCTGGTAAAGGCCGATAATGATTGGGAACTGGATCACCGTAGGTAAACAGGAACCAAAGGGATTGATCCCTTTTTCCTTATAGTACTTCATCTGTATTTCGGCAGCTTTTTCCTTGTTGTCTGCATACTTCGCCATTTCCTTTTTATAGGCTGGGTCATTTTGCAGGTCCTGCAAACCCTGAGAAGATTTGAGCTGCTTGGAGGAAAGCGGATAGGTAATCGCTTTAATAACCAGGGTGAAAAGGATAATGGCAATGCCAAAATTTTTCACCAACATTGTGATTACCAGTAATAAATTTGTAAAAGGCTGTACAATAATTGTTTCCCACATAGTGGAGTTCTCCTAGTTCGAGGGGCTGAATGACCAGGCTGGTACGCCGGCGAGATTGTAGGTATAGATTAAGGCATCAGCGTCAATGACAGAAACAAAAATTTGGTCTCCATCAATTACCGGCTTACGATATATCTTACCTGGTACAGTCACAGTCCAGTCACCACTCTGGGTTGCTGATGAATAGAACGACATGGTGCCATCTTCGCGGGCGACCAGGAAACCCCTTCCTTCTACCAGCGTGACGCCAGCAATAACAGTTCCGCCTGCGCTTGTTTGCCATAGTTCAACACCAGTATCAGGGTCGAGAGCGATGATTTTGCCCGTTTTATCGGTGAAGATAAGTTGATTATCAAGCATAATCGGAGTTGCCCAAATGGTCTCCAGATCAGTACCCTCGCCGTAGACCCACTTGGTATCGCCTGTCCGGAAGTCAAATGCGACCATTTCGCGACCAAGACTGCCAAAAAAGACCATGTCAGTTTCAGGGTCATAAAGCGGAGGTGCTAAAACAGCACCTTTCGTTTCTACTCGATAGATTTCTTCACCTGTTGTACTGTCGAGAACCAAAACATGGTGGTCCTGGGCGCTGACGATCAGTTTATCTTCAACCACGACCGGTTCAGCGATGAAAGCGAATTCTCCACGATAGACCCACACCTGGCTGCCTGTGGCGGTGTCAATAGCATAAATATTGCGGTCTGTACTCGGGGCAATGACAAAATCCTCCGAGAACGCTGGTTTGGCTTGATACCAGCCGCGGGCTCCTTCAAAATTCCAGACCTGCTGAATCAGGTTACCCTCTGTGAGCTTGTGAAAATCATTTGCCAGATCACCGATGTAAACAAAACCGTCTTGCACTGCTGGTGCTGCATACATTGCCAGGTTTGCGCTGGTTCTTTCAGGAAAAGTGGAAACCTGCAAGCCGTGAACACGGTCCAGTTGGTAGAGGTTGCTCATGTATGCCACGTAAACGTAGTCATCCGTGACGGTAACTCCCGGTGTGCTTTCAGCCCTGATTCCGGCAGCACAACCAGTCAGGATTGCACCTGCCAGCACGAGCAATGCCAATATTCGAAAAATCTTTTTATTCATACATCTCCATTCAAGGAACTGGGTCTATTCCCCCTTCGTTAAAGGGGTTACATCTAAATATTCGTTTTATAGCCATCCAGCCGCCCTTGATGGCGCCATACTTGAAAATCGCCTGGTAGCCATAATGCGAACAGGTTGGGTAAAAACGGCATGTATTCGCCGGTAACGTTTTTGAAAACGTGTTTTGGTAGAGCTTTATCAGCAAGAGCAATAACCGTCTGGGGAAATTCGCCAAGGTTGCTGGCAGATCGCTAAGCGGTTGGTCGGTATAATTAGGCTCTTTCTCAGCCACTATGCACCTGCGCTAATAATTCAGCCCGGGTAAAAATTTTTTCAAAAGCCGAGTCTAAAACCGTTGGCTCCACCTCAAGGCACGCAAAACGGGCGATGACTAAAAAGTCATAGCCCGGTATTATGCCTGGCGCAAATTTTTTCACTCTTGACCGAATCCTGCGTTTGCAGCGATTGCGTTCTACAGCACCCCCGACACTGCGGGTTGCGATGACCGCGAAACGACTCTCTTGCAGAGCGTTCGGTGTCACCGTCAGCACAATGTATCGGTTCGAAAAAGACCTGCCTTCCTTGCGGATTGCGTTGATTTCCTGTGAACTGTGCAGTGTTGCCAGTTTACTGCTGCTTGGCATACCCGCTGCATTCTCTGTTTCTCTTACCAGCGAACGGGTTTTACATGGTTGTTCGCGCGTTTCGCCAGTTCTTTGCGACCACGAAGGCGTCTTCGTTTCAAAACCTTCTGTCCGTCCGAAGTAGCCATGCGTGCTCTAAAACCGTGAACGCGAACGCGTCGTCTTCTCTTAGGTTGATAAGTCCTTTTTACCATCTCTCATTCCTTTCAGAAAATCCCAGCTCACGGTAGACGTGATAAAACCAGGACCATTTTTCAAATCCATAACCTCACAATTTTACCTTATTTGCCCCTTCAGTCAAGGTGAACGCGGCTCATCACCTGATAACAATTCTCCGACAAGATTTCCAGATTGATCCGTCGATACGAGTTTCACCTGTCTTATCTTGTTAAGCAGATTTTCTTCCGATATGCAATCTGCCCGTTGATAGTCGCGAGTGAAGCCACTGTAGCGCATTCCGTCAGGTGATTGCTTGCGGCTTTCAAACAAGACCTGCTCGGTTGCTCCGATTTTTGCTTGTCTGTATGCCATTTCGCGCATAGAAAAATGATCGAGCAATCGTCTTGTGCGCTGCTTGATAGTCGCCTGGTACACCTGATTGGATAACTCAACAGCGGCAGTGCCTGGCATGGGTGAAAAAGAAAACACATGTCCACTGCTGAAACCGCATTCCTGAATAAACTGAAACGATTCTTCGAATAATTCGTCGGTCTCACCCGGAAAACCGCCAATTACATCGGTGCCAATCGCAATATCGGGGTTAACTGACCTGAGCATGCCAAGCATTGTTGAGAATCTCTGCTGGTTTACCGGTCGGCACATTGCTTTCAGGATTGTATCTGAACCACTCTGCAAAGGAATGTGCAAGTGCGGCATCATGCGGGAATTTGAAAACACCTCCACCAATTGCTGGTCAATGTCCCAGGGTTCAATCGATGAAAGCCGGATACGCGTGATCTCACTATTGTCCAGGATAAATAGCAAAAGCTGGCTGAGCTGGCTCTTCGGAGAGAAATCTTTGCCCCAGGAACCAAGCTGCACACCGGTCAAAACGATTTCTTTCACGCCCATGTTTTCAAGCTGCCTGACGCGTTTCAGGATCTCTTCGGGCTGCGTGCTGTGCGATTTTCCCCTGGCGATGGTAGTCAGGCAGAAGCTACAGGCGTTGTTGCATCCATCTTGGATTTTGACAAAGCCCCGGGTACGCTGGCGGCGACCGAGTCGGGGTTTATGAGTTAATTCTGAGAGCGTGTCTGCTGGTTCCTGGAGCAAAAATTCAGGAATCAGTTCTTTTTGCTCATTCAGAAAGGCAAGGTCGCTGATTTCGAGCGCTTCGGGCTGGGCGACGCTGACCCAGCAGCCTGTGCTGATCACTTTTGCCTTGAATTTGTTCTTATAATGACGAATCATTTTGCGTGAATCAGCAGAGGCTTTGGCGGTCACGCAGCAAGTATTTACGATAATTGTGTCCGCCAGCTCAGGTTTGGAAACAATTTCAGCTCCACGGTTAACCAGGTCTATAGCCATAACGTCGATTTCCGCCTGGTTGAGCCGGCAGCCAACCATATCGAGAAAAATCTTCATCAGGGTTTCGTAATTACAAAATGGTTGAATATAACGGCTGATTCGCCAGTGTCGAAGGTCTCAGCAAAAATGCCCGCATCGCCGCTGGCAAACACGCTGTCAGCGGCACTGACAATTGTCTCACTATTTACGATTAATTCAAGCTGATCATCTCTGCAGACTGCTTTCATCGCGTTGGTACCGTCATCTTGCTTGATGTTTTCCACACGAATCAATTGGTTGCCACCAAGCGTTTCGGAAACACCATCCTCAATGCGCACAATGCCGGCATATCCATCCGCACTGATCACAAATGCATAAAAATTGAACTTGTCTTGAAAGCGGCATACGATGCCAAATTGAGAGTCTCGGGCGCCGGTGATTTTTTGAACATCAACAGCGATTTCGGAATTGGTGAAGTTTAGATTAGTGGTCGAAATCGCCCTGGAATCAGGCTGGTTGATCGAAATCATGTATCCACCGGTGGAATAACCCTTTAGTTCGTAGGCGTTGTTAACAACTTCCCAGCCGGAGGAATAATTGCTGAAATCGTCTTCAAACAAGACCTCCCCACCTACTTTTCCGGGCAGAAGGTCCTGGCTGATCTTGCCTTTATTAAACCCATTACATCCAGTGAGCGTTAGGATTAGGATTACCAGAGCGAGAAATAATCGGTTTTGATATGACATAGCATCGAGTTAATAATTGATATCCCCGCCATGCCGTGTGCGAAATGGTTTTGAACCTGCATAAGCAGGAGTTGGTTCTTCCTCCAAGATCGGTCTTGACTTTTGTCTATCACGTCACCTGGTGTGAGATCAAACCATTTGTGTTGGTGTTGGTACAAAACTGTATTACCGCATCACTAACACAGCAGGGTAGTTAAAATATACCATAAAATAGAACGCGGTTTTCGATTTATCACTATACATAGGAGCGCCATGAGCAAGAGACTCTTCATCGCCATAAAACCAAATGCAGAAATTTTGCAGGGACTGAAATCTTTTCAAGACCAGCTAAAACAAGCCCTCCCTTACACTGGAATTCGCTGGGTCAATCCGAAT
>Ga0209510_1001015_pt1 | contig 33995 bp, 28 predicted proteins | sample BiotimSIPDNA_FD_185749 | JGI IMG/M metagenome (GOLD analysis project Ga0209510, IMG submission 185749) | Anaerobic biogas reactor microbial communites from Washington, USA - Biogas_R1 time_0 SIP DNA (SPAdes) (version 2) | ecosystem: Engineered > Bioreactor > Anaerobic > Unclassified | place...
CGGTGGAACCGGTTACAACATTTTCAACGTGGCACTCATCGCGCGTGCCTTCCTCTTCTTCTCCTATCCCACCAAGATGTCGGGCGACCAGGTTTGGGTTCGCACAGCAGACACCTTCGGAATGGGAAAGGGAACCGTGATAGACGGATATTCCGGTGCCACACCATTGGGACAGATTGCTACCACCGATGCAGGCAGCTTCAGTGAGTTCACCTTCCACGGCATTACCGGCAATCCCCTTTCCATCAGTGACATGTTCTTCGGCTTCATCCCCGGATCGGTGGGTGAGGTATCCACTTTCGCAATCCTCCTAGGTGCGCTGATTCTGATTGCCACCGGCGTGGGCAGTTGGAAGACAATGCTCTCCGTCTTCGTGGGTGGTGCAGTGGGTGTCCTGCTGGTAAATTCATTCGCACAGAATGCAATGATGGATATGCCCTTCTACTATCACTTCCTGCTGGGTGGCTTTGCCTTCGGTGCCGTCTTCATGGCTACCGACCCGGTAACATCGGCCCGCACGGAGAAAGGTAAGTGGATCTTTGGATTCCTGATTGGGCTGGTAGCGGTTGCCATCCGTGTCTTCAACCCCGGCTACCCGGAAGGAATGATGCTGGCAATTCTGCTAATCAACGCCTTCGCACCGCTCATCGACTTCTACGTGATCGATGCCAACATCAAACGGCGTGCGAAACGTGCAACCGCATCATTAAAAGGTTAATGACTGAAACAGAAACGCATCAAGATTGCATAAATCAAACGATATGAACAGAGAAAACAGTGGATACACGATAATATACGCAGCTGTGATGGTAATCCTTGTCGCACTGGGGCTGGCATTCACGCATCAGGCCCTGAGTGACCGGCAGACTGCCAACGTGAACATCGACAAGATGCAGCAGATCCTACGCTCGCTCAACATTAATGCCTCTGCTGCCGAAGCACAACAGGTGTATGATGAGCTGGTACAGAACGCCTACCTGATCACTCCCGATGGGGTGAAGGTGGAGGGCAGCGAGGGTACAACACCCAATGACCCCGCATTTTCCATCGATCCAAGTGATGAGGCGGCTGCCGGATTGCCAGTATTTGAAGCAATAGTAGAGGGATCACAAAAATACATTATTCCTATGCAGGGTACCGGACTCTGGGGCCCTATCTGGGGTTACCTGGCTGTGGAAGCCGATGGCAGTACCATCTACGGATCGGAGTTTGGACACCAGGGGGAAACTCCGGGGCTAGGAGCAGAGATTGTAATGCTCTCCTTCCGAGAACAGTTTATTGGCAAGGAGCTGATCAAGGAAGGTCACTTCCGCTCGGTAGCGGTGGTAAAGCCTGGTCAGGCAACATCCGACCGCGACTATGTTGATGGTATCTCTGGCGGTACCATTACCAGTAAGGGAGTGGATGCCATGCTGCTGAACAGTGTGGGGCAATACAGTAAATTTTTGTTGAATCTGAACGCTGCCCAATAGGGTCAGTCTACATAAAAGAGTAAGAATATGGCATTATCGAATCAAACAAAAGCGGTCTTGCTGGGACCGTTGAACAAAAACAACCCGGTAATCGTGCAGGTGCTCGGTATCTGCTCCGCACTGGCAGTGACCTCCAAATTGGAACCTTCGCTGGTGATGGCTGTAGCCGTAACCTTGGTGACAGCTTTCGGCAATGTGATTATCTCATTGTTGCGCAAAACCATTCCCACACGTATCCGCATCATCGTACAGCTGGTGGTTGTGGCTGCTCTGGTAACCATCGTGAGCGAGGTGCTCAAAGCCTTTGCCTATGATGTGAACAAGCAGCTTTCGGTGTTCGTGGGACTGATTGTGACCAACTGTATCCTGATGGGACGTCTTGAGGCGTTTGCCCTCGGTAACGGCCCCTGGCCCTCCTTCCTCGACGGTATCGGCAATGGATTGGGTTATGGTTGGATCCTGGTAGTTGTAGGCTTCTTCCGTGAATTGCTCGGTTCAGGTGAATTATTGGGTTATAAGGTAATCCCACAATTCATGTATGATGCCGGATATGAGAACAACGGTTTGATGATGCTGGCCCCGATGGCGCTGATCCTGGTGGCAGTGATCATCTGGGTGCACAGGGCCCGCAACAAGGACTTGCAGGAAGAAACCAATTAACTGAAACTGATTAACGACTATTAATATGGATGCAATTAGTCTGATTGTAAGGTCGATCTTCGTCGACAACATGATATTCGCATACTTTCTGGGAATGTGTTCATTCCTGGCAGTATCGAAGAATGTGAAAACTGCCCTGGGGCTTGGTATCGCCGTTACCTTCGTGTTGGTGATCACCCTTCCCATCAATTATCTTCTGGAAAACTATGTGCTCAAGGCGGGAGCTCTCTCCTGGCTGGGTGAAGAGTATGCTGCCGTGGATCTGAGTGTTTTCAGTCTACTGATCTTTATCGCCATTATCGCTTCCATCGTACAGTTGGTGGAGATGATCATCGAAAAATTCAGTCCCTCACTCTATGCTTCACTCGGCATCTTCCTGCCGCTGATCGCCGTGAACTGTGCGATTCTTGGTGGATCGCTCTTCATGCAACAGCGCGAGTTTGCCTCACTTGGTCTGGCTACCTCTTATGCCTTTGGCTCAGGTATTGGCTGGCTGTTGGCCATCGTGGGACTGGCCGCCATACGCGAGAAACTGGAGTACTCGCACGTGCCCAAACCGCTCAAGGGACTGGGCATCACCTTTATTGTGACGGCGCTGATGGCCATCGGCTTCATGAGCTTCTCCGGGATCAATATTTAATCCACAACAGTTAGCAACAAAGTAACGAAATAAATAAAATACATAAGTATGAGTGTATTATTGAGTGCGGGCGGAATGACCATATGGGCGAGTGTCATCGTATTCCTGCTGGTCATTCTGGTCCTAGTAGTGATTATCCTGGTAGCAAAGGCAAAGCTGATGCCCTCGGGCAACGTCAAGATAACCGTGAACGAAGATAAAGATCTGGAGGTGCCCATGGGAAGCACACTGCTCAACACCCTGCAGTCGCAGGACATCTATCTCTCTTCTGCCTGCGGTGGCGGGGGCACCTGCGCCCAGTGCCGTTGTCGTGTAGTTGAAGGTGGCGGTGAGATTCTCCCCACCGAGAAAGGTCATTTCAGCCGCAAGGAGCAAATGAACAACTGGCGACTGAGCTGTCAGGTGAAGGTGAAGGAAGATATGAAGATCATCGTCCCCGAAGAGGTGTTCGGCATCAAGGAATGGGAGTGCGAGGTGATCTCCAACAACAACGTGGCATCGTTCATCAAAGAATTCGTGGTGAAGCTGCCCGAAGGTGAGAAGCTCGACTTCAAGCCGGGGTCCTACAGCCAGATCAGAGTACCCAAGTACGATCAGATTCGTTTTGCCGATTTTCAGATTGATGAACTATATAAGCCGGAGTGGGACAAGTTCAAGATGTGGGATCTGGTTGCCAGAAACGAGGAAGATACGGTACGTGCTTACTCCATGGCCAACTATCCCGCCGAGGGGAACGTCATCATGCTCAACGTGCGTGTAGCAACTCCTCCATTCGATCGTGCCAAGGGAGGCTGGATGGATGTCAACCCGGGTATTGTCTCCTCCTATATCTTCAACCTGAAACCGGGCGACAAGGTGATGATGTCGGGTCCCTACGGTGACTTCCACCCCATCCTCGACAGCAAGCGCGAGATGCTCTGGGTGGGCGGTGGTGCCGGTATGGCTCCCCTCCGTGCGCAAATCATGCACCTCACCAAGACACTCAAGATCACTGACCGGAAGATGTCTTACTTCTACGGTGCCCGTGCACTGGTGGAAGCCTTCTACCTTGAAGATTTCTACGAACTGGAACGCGAGTTTCCCAACTTCTCGTTCCACCTGGCACTCGACCGTCCCGACCCGGCAGCCGATGCCGCCGGCGTGAAGTACACCCCGGGCTTCGTGCACCAGGTGATTCACGATACCTACCTGAAGGATCACGACGCACCCGAAGATATCGAGTACTACATGTGTGGTCCCGGTCCGATGGCTGCTGCCGTACAACGTATGCTGGACGACCTGGGCGTGCCGCCGGAGATGATCATGTTTGATGACTTCGGATAATAATTGTGATCAGTTTCTTGAAGTGAAAGAATGAAAAGCGCGGCTGTAAGGCTGTAGATATATTGAACAAGACGGTACTCCTTTACAGGGGTGCCGTTTTTCTTTTGTTACCAGTGAATGTTGTGGATGGGGATGGAGGGTGAATCATTCAAATTCAGCAGTGCATTGATCATCAGGAGGCGGTCGTATTGGTGGAGATCGGTTGCCTGGATGACTCTTTCTTTGATGCTCCCCTTTCGAAGCAGTTGCTGCCGGCGGGTGCCGTTGAGTAGATAGCTTGTTGGGGTGTAGAACTGATCTCCCTGCTGCAACACCACATTGCTGTAAGATGTGTCGGTGACCAACCCCTCACGGACTACCAGAATCTCATCACAATCTCCTTTCTGCGTAAGTAGATCCTCCAGAGCTGACCGGTCGGCATACTTGAATGTATAATCTGGATTGCCCTCCACCAACCGGAGCGATCGCACTGTTTTGGGTTTGTAGGGAAGAAACTCCATGGTTTGTATCTCCTCCCTGTAAAGGATGCGCCATTTCGCTTTACCCTGGGTGAGGTGGTTTGGCAACACTGATGCAATTGTGGGCAGCACCGGCAATCTGAAGCCGTGTTCCAGAGCTGTAAGGTGCATCCGTTCGATGTGTGCCTCCAGGTTCTCCGGCCGGCCGTCGTTGATACAGATCGATTCGAGGAACATGGTGTCAGGAGGATTGAAAAGGTAAATATACTTTCTGTATCGCTTCGTCGTACTCACGCCGACAGTCGCTTTGGGCGGTGATGCCCCCCCCACTGCGGAAGAATAGATGTTCTCCCCGTTGTTCGATGTAGCGTATGATCACGAAGGTGTCGAGCGACTCGCCGTCGTAGTAGCCTGCCACTCCGCAATAATAGCCGCGAGGCTCCCCTTCAGCCGCACCAATCAGTCGCAGGGTCGCCTCCTTGGGTGCTCCCGACACGGAGCCGGCCGGCAACAGCTTGAAGAGGATGGTGCCCAGTTGTTCCCGATACTGATCCGGGAGGATGCCCTCAATTTCAGAGCTCACCTGAAGGATCTCCCCCTTGCTGGTGCATACGTTATCCAGGTAGCGGAAGCGTTTCACATTGACTTGCGTTGCCACTCTGCTCAGGTCGTTGCGCAGCAGGTCGACCGTGGTGTTGTGCTCTGCAGTTTCCTTAGGATCGCTCAGGATGATCTCCCGTGCTCCGGGCAGCGAGGCATCGATGGTACCCTTCATGGGGAAGGTGGCGATGCGTCCCTCATACATGGTGACGAAGCGCTCGGGAGAAAAGCAAATAAATTTTCCGGGAACCAGTAGGCGGTAGCGGGCTTTGCTATGCAGGAAGACTTCATCAAGGGTGAGTGACGTGCGCAGTGGCGTGCGTATGGTGAGGTTGGTGAGATAGCTGTCGCCACGGTGTAGACCCTGCATCACCGTTTCAAACCGTCTTTGGTAGGTAGCAAACGATTCGGGTTCCGACTCAAAACGGAATGAGGGAGTATGATCCGGTAGGTGTGGAGCATTGCCCTTCCCGCCGATATCGAACATCACCTCCTGCTGCGATAGCGGGTGGGGTAGAAAGAAACCCTCCTCTCCCTCGAATGTCACTCCGAAAAGAAAAGGCATGCCCGCACACCCTGCTTCGTTCATTTTTTGCCTGATCACCTCGCTCTTGTAGAACATGGTGCAAAAATAAACCATTTTTGAGGAAATTAAGCGCCTTTGTCATCTTTGTTGCCTAAAATGTTGTCACAATGTATAATGATTTGATTTTGTGTAGTGTTATGTCCGTTAGTTGTGTTAAATGAGAAGAAAAAGAGGTGTCTGGTTGTCGAAGTGTAAACAAAAAAGCAAAAAATATTACGAAATATTTTGCCGGTTCATTTTTTTGGGTTTACTTTGCAACCATCAAACAAGAAAAATTGAAACTGTCGTATGATCCGCAATATTGATATTCTAGTCATTTCTATTCTACTTCTGGAAGACTTCAGAGGGTGAGACTGGCATATCATATCGTATACTGACGCAGATAAAGAATAAGATGACCTTTCTCACCCGGTGAGAAAGGTTTTTTTTTAGGTTATGACAAATCAATAGAAAAAAAATAATGGAACGCATTTTTGTTTTTGACACCACTTTAAGAGACGGGGAACAGGTTCCCGGCTGTCAGCTGAACACCATCGAGAAGATCCAGATCGCACAGGCGTTGGAGCTGTTGGGGGTGGATGTGATTGAAGCCGGCTTTCCGGTATCCAGTCCCGGTGATTTCAAATCGGTAGTGGAAATCTCCAAGGCTGTGACATGGCCCACCATCTGTGCGCTGACCCGCGCCGTGGAGAAAGATATCGAGGTGGCTGCAGAGTCAATCAAGTATGCCAAGCGGAAAAGAATCCACACCGGCATCGGCACCTCCGATAGCCACATCAAGTACAAGTTCAACTCCAACCGCGAGGAGATCATCGAGCGGGCGGTGAAGGCAGTGAAGTATGCCCGCCGCTTCGTGGATGATGTGGAGTTCTATGCTGAGGATGCGGGACGTACAGACAATGAGTACCTGGCCCGTGTGGTACAGGCGGTGGTGAACGCAGGAGCTACTGTGGTGAATATCCCCGATACCACCGGCTACTGCTTCCCGGACGAGTATGGTGCCAAGATCAGCTACCTGGTCAACAATGTCGACATGAAGAATGCGATCCTCTCCACCCACTGTCACCAGGACCTGGGAATGGCCACTGCCAACACCCTCTCTGGTGTGATCAACGGTGCCCGTCAGGTGGAGGTGACCATTAATGGTATTGGCGAACGAGCCGGCAACACTTCGCTCGAGGAGGTGGTGATGGCGCTCAAGAGTCACAAGGACCGTGGCTTCGATACCAACATCAACACGCAGCACATCTACTCCACGAGCCGCATGGTCTCCAGCCTCATGAACATGCCCGTGCAGCCCAACAAGGCAATCGTAGGCCGCAATGCCTTTGCCCACTCCTCCGGTATTCACCAGGACGGGGTACTGAAGAACGTGGAGACCTACGAGATCATCAATCCCAAGGATGTGGGCATCGATGACAATGCCATCGTGCTGACCGCCCGTAGCGGCCGTGCTGCACTGAAGAACCGCCTCAACCTGCTGGGTGTGAAGCTGGAATCGGAGGAACTGGACAAGGTATACCAGCAGTTCCTCGAACTGGCGGACAAGAAGAAAAACGTGAACGACGATGATGTCCTGATGCTGGTTGGCAAGGAGTCACGCCTTCATCGCATCAAGGTGGAATACCTGCAGGTGATCTGCGGCATCGGTGTTCGCGACGTGGCGAGCCTCTGCCTCAATATCTCCGGTGAGCGCTTCGAAGCTACCGCCAGCGGCAACGGACCGGTGGATGCAGCCATCCGTGCGGTAAAGAACATCATCAAAAGAAAAATTAAGATCCAGGAGTTCCTGATCCAGGCCATCGACCACGGCAGTGACGACATTGGCAAGGTGCACATGCAGGTGGAACACGATGGCAACCTATACTACGGCTTTGCGGCCAATACCGATATCGTGGCTGCCTCGGTGGAGGCGTTCATCGATGCGGTAAATAAGTTTGGGTAAATAGTAGTCAGATATCAACAAATCAACAAATCAACATAAATGAAGACTCTTTTCGACAAAATCTGGGATGCGCACGTGGTGACCACCGTGCAGGATGGTCCCACGCAATTATACATCGACAGACATCTCTGTCACGAAGTTACCAGTCCACAGGCATTCGCCGGTCTCCGCAACCGGGGATTGAGCGTCTACCGCCCGGAGCAGACCACGCTCACGGCGGACCACAACATCCCCACCATGGGACAGGATCAGCCCATCCGCGACCAGATCTCGCGCTTTCAGGTAGACACGCTGGCGAAAAATGCCCGTGACTACAAGCTCACCTACTACGGTCTCAACAACCCTAAGAACGGCATCGTCCATGTAATCGGTCCCGAGAACGGCTACACCCAGCCCGGGATGACAATCGTCTGCGGCGACAGTCACACATCCACTCATGGTGCCTTCGGGGCGATCGCCTTCGGCATTGGCACCAGCGAAGTGGAGATGGTACTGGCATCGCAATGTATCCTGCAATCAAGACCCAAAACCATGAGGATCAATTTCGAGGGGAAACTGAACCAGCATGTCAGTGCCAAGGATATGGCGCTCTACATGATTGCACAGCTCACCACCGGCGGCGCTACCGGTTACTTCGTGGAGTATGCCGGCGAGGCGGTGCGCAACCTCACCATGGAGGAAAGGATGACACTCTGTAACTTGAGCATCGAGATGGGTGCCCGCGGGGGACTGGTGGCACCCGATGAGACCACCTTCAACTACATCCGCGGTCGTGAGTTTGCACCCAAAGGGGAACGTTGGGAGGAGGCTATGGCCTACTGGCAGACGCTGCATACCGACGAGGGGGCACAGTTCGACAAGGAGGTGACCTTCGACGTGTCGCAGATCAAGCCGATGATCACCTATGGCACCAACCCCGGTATGGGGATGCCGATCGACGGCACCATACCTACACTCGACGAGATAGATGAGGCGGGACAGATATCCTTTGAGAAGTCGCTCCGCTACATGGGCTTCGAGCCGGGAGAGAAGCTGGAAGGGAAGCAGATCGATTATGTCTTCCTGGGTAGTTGTACCAACGGACGCATCGAGGACTTCCGCGTCTTCGCCGACTATGTGAAGGGCAGGAAGAAAGCGGACAACGTGACCGCCTGGCTCGTACCCGGCAGCTGGCAGGTGCGCAAGCAGATTGAGGCCGAGGGTCTCGACAAGATACTGGAAGAGGCCGGCTTCGCCCTGCGGCAACCGGGCTGCTCCGCCTGTCTGGCCATGAACGATGACAAGGTGCCCGCCGGCAAGTACGCCGTCTCCACCTCCAACCGCAACTTCGAAGGACGACAGGGTCCCGGTGCACGCACCATCCTGGCAGGACCGCTGGTGGCGGCCGCAGCGGCGGTAAATGGCAAAATCACACAGCCTTAAGAAAGCGGTCAGTGATCAGTTATCAGCAAAAAGATATTAGTAACAAGAAAGAAAATGGAAAAGTTTCAGACAATCACATCTACATATGTGCCACTTCCAATTGAGAACGTGGACACCGACCAGATCATCCCGGCCCGCTTCCTGAAGGCCACCACACGCGACGGCTTCGGCGACAACCTCTTCGCCGACTGGCGCTACGACAAGGAGGGCAACCCCAAGGAGGACTTCGTGCTTAACGACCCCACCTACAGCGGTGAGGTGCTGGTGGCAGGTAAGAACTTCGGTAGCGGCAGCAGCCGCGAGCATGCCGCCTGGGCCATTGGAGGCTACGGCTTCAGGGTGGTGGTATCGAGCTTCTTCGCCGACATCTTCCGCAACAACGCCCTTAACAACGGTATCCTGCCGGTAGTGGTGAGCGAATCATTTCTGCGTGGTCTTTTCAATGCCTCGAAAGCCGATCCCAAAAGCAGCGTCACAGTCAACCTGGAAGAACAGACCATCACCAACAACGCAACGGGTGAGAGCGAGCAGTTCGAGATCAACACCTACAAGAAGGAATGCCTGCTCAAGGGGCTCGACGATATCGACTTCCTCCTATCCAACAAAGACAAGATAGAGGCGTATGAACAGCAACGCCCATATGCTTACTAATCCCAAATGAGATGAAAGCGGTAGCTGAGAAGAGAAGAATAGAGATCATGGATACCACGCTTCGCGATGGGGAGCAGACCTCCGGTGTATCCTTTGCAGCTCAGGAGAAGGTGAGCGTTGTGAGCCTTCTGCTGGAAGAGCTGAAGGTAGACCGCGTGGAGATCGCCTCAGCCCGTGTCTCGGAAGGTGAGTTCCGCTCGGTACAGAAGATGGCGAAGTGGGCTGCCGCCCACGGCTACCTGGACAGGCTGGAGGTGCTCGGCTTCGTAGATGGCGGTACCTCGCTCGAGTGGATCTCCAATGCTGGCTGTCGTGTGGTGAACCTGCTCTGCAAAGGGTCGCTCAAGCACTGCACCTGGCAGTTGCGCAAAACGGTGGAGGAACACCTGGCCGATGTGAAGAAGACCATTGCCATGGCGAAAGAGAAAGCGATGAGGGTGAATCTCTACCTGGAGGACTGGTCCAACGGAATGCGCGACTCGAAGGAGTATGTCTTCCAGATGATGGACGGGCTCAAGGATGAGCCGGTGACCCGCTTCATGCTACCCGACACGCTGGGGGTACTCAACCCCGATGAGGCATACCAGTTCTGCAGCGAGATGATTGCCCGCTACCCGTCGCTACATTTCGACTTTCATGCACACAACGACTACGACCTGGCGGTAGCCAACGTATACAATGCTCTCAAGGCGGGTGTGAAAGGTGTGCACGTCACGGTGAACGGTCTGGGTGAACGTGCCGGTAACGCACCGCTCACCAGCGTGGTGGCGCTGATCCATGACCACCTGGAACTGGAGACCGGCATCGATGAGTCGCACCTCTACAACGTAAGCAAGGTAGTAGAGACCTACTCGGGCGTGCGGATCCCCAAAAACCGTCCCATCATCGGCGACAATGTCTTCACGCAGGTGGCTGGTGTCCATGCGGATGGCGACAAGAAGAAAAACCTATACTACAACGACCTGATGCCGGAGCGCTTCGGCCGTTTCCGCGAGTATGCCCTGGGCAAGAACGCCGGCAAGTCGAACATCATCAAGAACCTCGAGACCCTGGGCATCGAGCTGGACGACGAGTCCACCCGCAAGGTGACAGCCCGCATCATCGAACTGGGCGACAAGAAAGAGATCGTGAACCTGGACGAGCTGCCCTACATCGTCTCCGATGTGCTCAAGAACGGTCTCGAAAACAAGGATATCCAGATGCTGAACTACTCGCTCACGCTGACCGACGGGTTGCGACCCACCGCCACGGTGAAGCTCAGCATCAAAGGTGAGATCTACCAGGAGACGGCTGCCGGTGATGGCCAGTACCACGCATTCTCAAAGGCGATGTACAAGATCTACCGCAAACTGAACAAGGAGACACCGGAGCTGATCGACTACGAAGTGGTGATCCCACCCGGAGGCCAGACCAACGCTTACGTGCAGACAATCATCACATGGAAGTTCGACGGCAAGGTATTCAAGACCCGTGCCCTCGATATCGACCAGACGGTGGCGGCCATCAAGGCGACATTGAAGATGCTGAACATGATCGAGAGCGGGAACATACCCAACATGAATTATTTGCAGTTGCCGTGATCATTTGTCGGTTTTGGAAGAGAAAAACTGGCAGGTGCAGGAGAATAGATTATTTTTGTGAACAATTATAGAGAATAGAACAAACAATATGGAGTTAAAGATAGCAGTACTGGCGGGCGACGGAATAGGCCCGGAAATCATGGAGCAAGCACTGGAGGTGACCAAAGCCGTATGTGCAAGGAAGGGACACACGCTCTCACTGAAGGAAGGAATCGTGGGCGCCTGCGCCATCGATGCCACAGGTGATCCCTACCCGGAGGCTACTCACAACCTCTGCATGGAAAGCGATGCCGTGCTCTTCGGTGCCATTGGTGACCCGAAGTATGACAACAACCCCAACGCGAAGGTACGTCCCGAGCAGGGACTGCTCCGCATGCGCAAGCAGCTGGGCCTCTATGGCAACATCCGTCCTGTGATGACCTTTCCCTCGTTGATCCACAAGTCGCCCCTGCGGGCGGACCTGGTGGAGGGTGCCGACTTCGTCTGCATTCGCGAACTGACAGGTGGCATGTACTTCGGACAGCCGCAGGGACGCAGCGAGGATGGCAACACCGCCTACGACACCTGCATCTACACCCGCGAGGAGGTGGAACGAATCCTCCACCTTGCCTACAAGTTCGCCGGCCAGCGACGCAAGAAGCTGACGGTGGTGGACAAGGCCAACGTGATTGCCACCTCCCGTCTCTGGCGCCAGATCGCCCAGGAGATTGCTCCTCAGTACCCCGACATCGAAACCGACTTCCTCTTCGTCGACAATGCCGCCATGCGGATCATCCAGTGGCCGAAAAGCTTCGACGTGCTGGTGACGGAGAACCTGTTCGGCGACATCCTCACCGACGAGGCTTCTGTAATCACCGGATCGCTGGGATTGCTCCCCTCGGCCTCGATGGGGATCCACACTTCGCTCTTCGAACCGATACACGGCTCCTATCCGCAGGCTGCGGGTAAGAATATTGCCAACCCCCTGGCGATGATCCTCTCGGTCGCCCTGATGTTCGAATATGGCTTCGACCTGATGGAGGAAGGTGCGATGATCCGCGAGGCGGTAAACGCCAGCATGGAGGCGGGCATCGTCACGGAGGATATTGCCGACGGCGGCAAGGCTTATAGCACCAGCGAGGTAGGGAGCTGGATAAAGGAATATTTGGTTCAAGGTTCATAGTTCAAGGTTCACAGTTCACGGTTTTATAACATCTAACAAAGAACCTCAACCCAAGAACGAAAAACAACAACGTACCAACGTATCAACCAAACAACGGATAGTATAATGAGCAACAACAATCATACAGGAACAGCGGGAAAGAAAGATCAGCTGCGCAGTGCGACAAGCACGCAGGGACGACTGATGGCCGGTGCACGTGCCCTCTGGCATGCCAACGGGATGACTCGTAGCCAGATGGGCAAACCCATCATCGCCATCGCCAACTCCTTTACCCAGTTCGTGCCGGGACACGTGCATCTGCACGACATCGGTCAGCTGGTGAAGCAGGAGGTAGAGAAGCTGGGATGCTTCGCTGCCGAGTTCAACACCATCGCCGTGGACGACGGCATCGCCATGGGGCATGACGGCATGCTCTACTCGTTGCCGTCACGCGACCTGATTGCCGACTCGGTAGAATATATGGTGAACGCCCACAAGGCAGACGCGCTGGTCTGCATCAGCAACTGCGACAAGATCACGCCGGGGATGCTGATGGCCGCCATGAGGCTCAACATACCCACCATCTTTGTCTCCGGGGGACCAATGGAGGCGGGCAAGATTGGCGACCAGCAGATCGACCTGATCGACGCCATGATTGAATCGGCCGACGACAGCATCCCAGACGAGCGGATATCACAGCTCGAAGAGCTGGCTTGTCCTACCTGTGGCTCCTGCTCCGGCATGTTCACCGCCAACTCAATGAACTGCCTCAACGAGGCAATCGGTCTGGCGCTGCCAGGCAACGGCACGGTACTGGCCACTCACGTGAACAGGAAGCAGCTCTTCCTGGATGCAGCGCGCCAGATCGTGGAAAATGCCTACAAATATTACTTCGATGGTGACGAGAGCGTGCTCCCCCGCAACATCGCCTGCCGCGAGTCCTTCCTCAATGCCATGACGCTCGATATTGCCATGGGGGGATCGACCAACACCATCCTCCACACGCTGGCCATCGCCCACGAGGGGGAGATCGACTTCACGCTCGACGACATTGAATCGCTCTCGCGACGAGTACCCTGCATCTGCAAGGTGGCACCCAACTCCGACAAATACCACATTCAGGACATCAACCGCGCCGGTGGCATCATGGGCATCCTGGGTGAGCTGGCCAAAGCAGGTCTGCTCGACACCACGGTGCATCGTGCCGACGGTATGACGCTGGCAGACGCGATCAGCAAATATGACATCAACAAGACAGAACCCGATGCGGAAGCGCTGCGCATCTACTCCTCGGCACCGGGCAACCGGCGCAACCTGGTGATGGGTTCGCAGGATAACCGTTTCCGCGAACTGGACAAGGATCGCGAACATGGATGCATCCGCAGCGTGTCAAACGCTTACACCGTAGACGGGGGACTGGCCATCCTGCGGGGCAACATCGCCGCCGACGGCTGTGTGGTGAAGACCGCAGGAGTGAAGGAGAGCATCTGGAAGTTCAGTGGCAGGGCAAAGGTATTCCACTCGCAGGATGATGCGGTGAAGGGGATCCTTCGTGGTGACGTAGAAGCAGGCCACGTGGTGGTGATCCTCTACGAGGGTCCCAAGGGAGGCCCCGGCATGCAGGAGATGCTTTATCCCACCTCCTACATCAAGTCGAAGAAGCTGGGAGAGCAGTGTGCCCTGATTACCGACGGACGTTTCTCGGGTGGCACCTCGGGACTCTCCATCGGCCATATCTCGCCCGAGGCGGCAGCCGGTGGCAACATCGGACTGGTACGTGAGGGCGATCTCATCGAGATTGATATCCCGGCACGCAGCATCAACGTGATGATCAGCGACGAGGAGCTTGCTGAACGACGCCGCAGTGAGGAAGCCAAAGGGGCGGAAGCCTTCAGGCCCGATCGCGTGCGCAACGTCTCCAAGGCACTGCGGAGCTATGCGGCATTCGTCACCTCCGCCGACAAGGGAGCAGTCAGAATCGTATAAAGTAAAAGGATTTAGGTTTCAACATATAAAGTTTAGGTTCTATGAACAAAGTCAATCAATCACCAGCCATTGTTTCCCCCTCCGCGGAAGCACAACCCATCTCGGGAAGTGAGATCCTGATCCGCTCGCTGCTGGCGGAAGGGGTAGAGACAATCTTCGGTTATCCGGGCGGGGCAATCATGCCCGTGTTCGATGCACTGTATGACCACAAAGAGAAAATCAAACATATCCTGGTGCGCCATGAACAGGGGGCGGTGCACGCGGCACAGGGCTACGCACGTGTCTCCGACAAGGTGGGGGTGGCACTTGTCACCTCGGGCCCCGGTGCCACCAACGCCATCACAGGCATCACCGATGCCATGATGGACAGCACCCCGCTGGTGGTGATCTCGGGACAGGTGATCTCAAGCCTGCTGGGATCAGATGCCTTCCAGGAGGCTGACGTGATCGGCATCACCCAGCCCATCACCAAATGGGCCTATCAGATCCGTCGCGTGGAGGATATCGCATGGGCGGTATCGCGCGCCTTCCACATCGCCGCGAGCGGTCGTCCCGGACCGGTGGTGCTCGACATCGCCAAGGATACGCAGGTGAACAAATGCATCTTCGACTATCAGAAGACATCGTTCCTGCGGAGCTACCAGCCGGTACCCGACATGGATGAGGAGCAGATACGAATGGCTGCCGAGCTGATCAACAATGCCAAAAAACCCTATGCCCTGGTGGGTCAGGGTGTGCTCCTCGGTCGCGCTGAAAAGGAGCTGATTGCTTTCCTGGAAAAATCGGATGTACCCTTCGCCTCGACCATCCTGGGCCTCTCGGCAGTGCCCACCGACCATCCACTCAACTGCGGCATGCTGGGCATGCATGGCAACGTGGCTCCCAACCTGAAAACAAATGAGTGCGACGTGCTGATCGCCATCGGGATGCGGTTCGACGACCGGGTAACGGGCGACCTGAAGACCTATGCCAAACAGGCGAAGGTGATCCATTTCGACATCGACCCGGCAGAGATCAACAAGAACGTGAAGACTACCGTGAAGGTGGTGGGCGACGTGAAGCAGACACTCCCCAAGGTCATGGAGTATCTCCAAAAGGGCTCTCACCAGGAGTGGCTGGCTGAGTTCAAGCCGTTCGAGAAAAAGGAATTTGAGACCGTGATCAGCAATGAGCTCTTTCCCGAAAAGGGACCCATCAAGATGGGTGAGGTGGTGCACAAGGTGACGGAGGCAACCCAGAACAGTGCCATCTGTGTGACCGACGTGGGGCAGCATCAGATGATGAGCACCCGTTACTTCAAGTACACTCAAACGCGCAGCCTTGTCACCTCGGGCGGCCTCGGCACCATGGGCTTCGGTCTGCCTGCCGGCATCGGTGCCAAGTATGGCGCTCCCGACCGCACCGTCTGCATCTTCGTCGGCGACGGCGGTCTGCAGATGACCATCCAGGAGTTCGGCACCATCCTCGAGTATGGTGTGGATGTGAAGATCATCCTGCTCAACAACAACTATCTGGGCATGGTGCGCCAGTGGCAGGAGCTCTTCTTCGATGAGCGTTACTCCGAGACGCACCTCAAGAACCCCGATTTCATCAAGATCGCCGATGCCTACAACATCAGGGGGCGCAAGGTGACCGAACGTGAGGAACTGGACGGTGCCATCGATGAGATGCTGTCGCACAAGGGTGCCTACCTGCTGGAGGTGGTGGTGGAGACCAAGGGAATGGTCTATCCCATGATTCCCTCGGGGGGATGTGTCACCAATATCCTGCTGGGAAATGGGTATAAGCTGTAAGTGAGCAGTGACCAGCTAGCAGCAGTAATGATATTAAAAACAGGTTTTTGGAATTACTTTTATAAAACAACAAGATGAGCGAAAACAGGACATTATATACCATCACCGTTTTCTCGGAGAACACAGTAGGGGTGCTCAACCAGATCACAACCATCTTCACCCGGAGGCAACTCAACATCGAGACACTGTCGGTTTCTCCCTCGGCCATCAAGGGAATCCACAAGTTCACCATCACCACCTTCTCCGACAACGAGGAGGTGATCAAGAAGCTGATACCGCTGATCGACAAGCGGGTGGACATCCTGAAAGCATACTACAATACCAACGAGGACCTGGTGCACCAGGAGTTGGCGCTCTACAAGCTCTCCACCGAGAAGGTGCTGGAGCATGGCTCCATCGAGTACCTCGTGCGCAAGTACAACGTACGTATTCTTGAGGTGTCGACCGATTGTGTGGTGTTCCTCAAGGCGGGACACTATGAGGAGACGCAGGGACTCTTTGATGAACTGGCCGACACAATTGGTGTGCTGCAGTTCGTCCGCTCGGGCCGCATCGCCATCACCAAGTCGAAGGTGGAACGGCTCAGCGATATGCTGTCGAAGAGGGAACAGGACAACCAGGATAAGTTGAAAAGTTAGTATGTTCTTAGTTCATGGTTCATGGTTCAAGTATGAAACTGACAACTGATCCCTGACAACCAATACAATAAAATTAACTCGCCAATCCGGAAACTCCCCGGTAAGAGGAGGCCGGTGAGGCACAAAGATCAGATAAATAATATGGCAAAAATGAATTTTGGCGGAGTCGAAGAGAATGTAGTGACCCGCGATGAGTTTCCGTTGAGCAAGGCTCAGCAGGTGATGAAAGATGAGACGATCGCAGTGATCGGTTACGGTGTGCAGGGCCCGGGGCAGTCGCTCAACCTGCGTGACAACGGCTTCAACGTGATCGTGGGGCAACGGAAGAACAGCAAGTCGTGGGACAAGGCAGTGGCCGATGGATGGGTCCCCGGTGAGACGCTCTTCGATATCGAAGAGGCCTGCGAGAAGGGCACCGTGATTCAATACCTGCTTTCTGATGCGGCACAGATTGCGCTCTGGCCCACGGTGAAGAAGCACCTGACGCCCGGCAAGGCACTTTACTTCTCCCACGGCTTCGGAATCACCTACAAGGAGCGTACCGGCATCGTGCCGCCCGCCGATGTGGATGTGATCCTGGTGGCCCCCAAGGGATCGGGCACCAGCCTTCGCCGTATGTTCCTCGAGGGACGTGGCCTCAATTCCAGCTATGCCGTCTTCCAGGATGCTACCGGCAAGGCCTACGATCGGGTGGTATCACTCGGCATCGGTGTGGGATCGGGATACCTGTTCGAGACCACCTTCAAGCGGGAGGTCTACTCCGACCTGACCGGTGAACGTGGTACGCTGATGGGTGCCATCCAAGGATTGCTGTTGGCACAGTATGAGGTGTTGCGTGCAAATGGTCACACCCCCTCGGAAGCGTTCAACGAAACGGTAGAGGAGTTGACACAGTCGCTCATGCCGCTCTTCGCCGAGAAGGGAATGGACTGGATGTACGCCAACTGCTCTACTACCGCACAGCGGGGTGCCCTTGACTGGATGGGTCCCTTCCATGATGCTACCAAACCGGTATTCGAGAAGCTCTACAAGGAGGTTGCCAGTGGTAATGAGGCACAGCGCTCCATCGACAGCAACTCACAGAGCGACTATCGCGTGAAGCTGGAAGAAGAATTGAAAGCTCTTCGTGAGAGCGAAATGTGGCAGACCGGCGCCGTGGTGCGTAAGCTGCGGCCGGAGAACAACTGAGCCGAACCTATTCCATCTTAAAAAAAAGAGACGAAGATTTAACGCTTCGTCTCTTTTTTTGTAGCCGGAACTGGAACCTGTTAAAAAATTGATTGTCCCTTACTCCTCTTTTGTGAGGTCAATCTTCTCATCGTCGCGGCCGCGGTCGAAGAACATCTTCTTCAGCGGGTTCTTCCGCGCCTCGTCGTAGAACTGACGGTTGCGATAGATGTCGATGGCCATGTAGATAGCCTGGCGGAACGACTCCTCCGAGGCCTGGTTCTTGCCGGCAATGTCGTACGCGGTGCCATGATCGGGCGAAGTACGCACGATGGGTAGCCCTGCGGTGAAGTTCACGCCCCCGTCCATGGCGAGTGTCTTGAAGGGTATCAGCCCCTGGTCGTGGTACATCGCCAGGATGGCGTCGAACTTTTTGAAGCGTCCCGAGCCGAAGAAGCCGTCGGCAGGGTAGGGGCCGCCACAGAGGATCCACTGGTCCTGTGCCTCTTTCACGGCTGGAGCGATGATCTCCAGCTCCTCTTTTCCCAGCAGCCCGTTCTCACCGGCGTGGGGGTTGAGGCCCAGCACGGCGATGCGGGGCAGCTCTATGAGGTAGTCGCGCTTCAGGGTGTGATCGAGTGCCTTCAGCTGTTCCAGGATCCCCTCCTTGGTGAGTCGCCCTGGCACCTCCGAGAGGGGGAGGTGGGTGGTCACCAGTGCAACCTTCATCATCTCCGATGCCAGGATCATCATCGCCTTCTCACCCTTTTTGGCAAAGCGTTCTTCCAGGAACTCGGTGTGTCCGGGGAAGCGGAACTGATCGTTCTGGATGGTATCCTTGTTGATGGGCAGGGTGACCAGCAGGTCTATCTTACCCTCCTCCAGGTCGCGTGTGGCCTGGTCGAGTGCGGTATAGGCCGATTGACCCGCCTCGGCTGTTGCCGTGCCCAACTCGATGCGGATCTCCTCCTTCACGCAGTTCACCAGGTTCACCTTTCCCTCCTGAGCCTCTTCGGCACGGGAGATGATGTGGAAGTTGACCGCTTCGCCGTCGAACGCCTTGCGGTGCCATGATGCCGACCGGGAGGATCCGTAGATCACCGGCTGACAGAGTTCGAGCATCCGTGCGTCGGAGAAGGTCTTCAACAGGATCTCGTATCCAATACCATTGACATCACCATGGGTGATGCCCACTTTCAAACTATCTGACATGTATATCTTTTTATCCTACGTGTAAAAAAATGATGCTACGAGACGATCTCCACACCCTCGTGCTGCGGAAGGCTGATGGTGTAGAAGGTAGCCTCCAGGTTGCGCATCAGGTTGCGCTTGTTGCTCTCCGGAGCATAGACATATGTCTCTACCACCACCACCATCCCGGTGTTGTCGTTCACGAACGCCTGCATCACGAAGGGGCCTCCCATCATGTCGGTGGTCATCTCCCAGAGGCCGCGCAGCTCGGCACGGAAGATGCCATCCACCTCAATGCGGCGGTAGTCGGGTGGGTAGATCGCGGCGGTGGTCATCTTGGAGTCGAAGGAGCCCTTGATGAACTCTCCCAGCGTGCGGTTGCGAATGGCGATCAGCGAGTCCTTCTCAAACACCGTCTCTGTGGTGTAGGGGAACTGGTAGATGACGACATCCTTGCGGCCCTGTGGCGCATTGTTGGTGGCCCAGTAGAAGTTGGGGTGCTCGGTCACGTTGGTCAGTCCCTTGGGAAGATGGATGTTGATGCCGAACATCTGTTGTGCACGCGAGAGCGGCTCGGAGATCTGCTGTTTCAGAAACTTGCCGTTGCGTTCCAGCTCCTTGGTGACGAAATAGTCGATGATGCTCTGGCTGTTCTCGGTGACGAAGGCGGCGAAGGCGGCGGTGTCAGGCGACTGGATTGTCATGATCACCTGGCCGGTGGCATACTTGTCGATGTCGGCCGTGAACTTGGAGCTGCTGTAGATGTTGGAGATGTCGGGGGTGATCACGTTGCGCGCCATGCGAATGGTGCGGGTGAAGTTCTCCGGAGCAATCTGAATGATGTTGAAGTTGGCTTCCGGTTGCGGCAGTCCCTTCGCGTTGCTGTTGAGCACGTCGAAGAGCGCGCTGCCGGCCTCCCCTTCCCACAAGGTGTCATCCATCACCACCAGCACCTCGTTGGCCGATCCGGATGCGTTCATGAAACTGCCTGCCGTGTCACACGATGACAGGAGCAGGGATGTGATGAAACTGAGGGCAATAACTACATGTTTCATAAGTTTTCTATTTTTAGGAGTCGTGCGGTGGCACATTCATCAAGCAAATATACAATTATTTGCGTGGAAATGAAATGTTGGCATCAGCTTTTTCCGATTTTAGCGGTGGAGAGCATGCCGCAGGCGGCGAAGATGTCCTCACCCCTGGATGCACGGATGGTGCTGATGAACCCCTTGGCGGTGAGGAAATCGCGGAACTTGATCATGTTCTGCTCGGTGGAGGGCTTCAGCTTGCTCATCGGGATCACGTGGAAGCGGATCAGGTTTATGCGGCAGTCGAGGCCGGCCAGCAGCTTGGTCAGCTCGCGCGCGTAGAGCAGTGTGTCGTTGACCCCGTCGAACATGATGTACTCAAACGAGAGTCGGCGCTGGTGGCTCCAGTCGTGCTCGCGCAGGAGGCTGATCACCGAGGCGGCTGGAGCCGTCCGCTCGATTGGCATGATGGCCTGTCGCTCTTCCGGGATCGGGTTGTGGAGGCTGACGGCCAGGTGGCACTTGCTCTCCTCGAGGAACCGTTTCAGGTTGGCGGTGAGGCCGATGGTGGAAAGGGTGATCCGCTTGGGGCTCCATGCCAGGCCATAGTCGGCCATCAGCAGCTCCGAAGCCTTCTTTACCTGTTTCCAGTTGTCGAGTGGCTCTCCCATGCCCATGAAGACCAGGTTGGTGATCTGCTCCGAGTCGGGTACCGAGTAGACCTGGTTGAGAATCTCCCCGGCGGTGAGGTTGTCGTGGAAGCCCTGCTTGCCGGTCATGCAGAAGTCGCAGTTCATGCGGCAGCCCACCTGTGAGGAGACGCAGATGGTGAGGCGGTCGTCCTCGGGGATGGTGACCGTCTCGATGAACTTGCCACCGGCAGTTTTGAACAACATCTTGCGGGTGCCGTCGACCGATGTCTTGATGTCGAGCGGCTCCGAGCGGCCCACATCGAACCTCTCGGTCAGCAGTTCCCTGTTTTTCAGGGATATGTTTGTCATCTCGTCAATGGTCTTCACCCGTTTCAGGTAAACCCAGTCGGCAATCTGTTTGGCGGTAAACTTGGGAAGATTCAGTTCCGTGACGCTTTCGGTGATTTCGGCGAGCGTCATGCCGAGCAGGGTCTGTTTTGGCTCCATTTGCTGTAATTGTAATTGATGGTGCAAAGATACGGAGTATTTGGTAAAATGAAGCATCGTAATGTAAAAGAGTAAAATAGTTTCATTGCCGTCACAATCACAATGATTCTTTAAGGATTCGCGGGCAGGTACAACTCCTCTTTTCCGATTGATTTTGACTTGAACTGAATCTGATATAACTCTTAACTGGGTCTAAGCTATTAGAACCATATTAGAACCATATTAGAACGAGATTAGAACGAGATTAGAACCAGTACCGAGGAAGACCTTCGTCATTATCATCTTCATCATCCTTGGTGGGGGCACCAAGGATAATTTTGAAGTTCATGTAATATAGCCAGGCGAACTACCAGATTCTGTCCCTTAAAAAATAATGAACAAACAGATGCTGTCTAGTTTCCTGAAAATTATAGAAACTATGAACATGCTTGATGACCAACTCCCGACGTCTTTCATTGTTTAACATCACTAGTGTCCGGTTAAGGACAAGTTAATTGCTTGTATAATGTTTATCATTGCTGTCCGGAGAAAAAATCTCAGACATGGTTTATTAATTTAAATTTCAATATATTACAAGGATAAAATTTTTTTTCGATTAGAAATCATAGTTTTGTGAATCGGCATTTGAGCCACATTCTGCAGGCTATGAATAAAGGAAAAACAATCTTTGCACAAATTATGTCTCTTGTTAATGAATATGAGTTTAAGAAATGTGTCGACCACTACAAGGGCGACAGACACTCTATAAAGTTCAAATGCCGTGATCAGTTTATGGTGATGAGCTTTGCCCAGTTCACCGACCGTTCCGGCCTGAGAGACATTGAAATAACCCTCAACCTCTGCACTCAGGACCTCTACAGATCTGGGCTCAAGGCAATGCCCAGGTCCACGCTTACAGAAGCTAATGAGAAGAAGAATTGGCATATTTATCAGGACTTTGCTCAAGTTTTGATACGTGAGGCAAAGCAACTTTATGCCAACCAGAAGCTTCGTGTCGATCTTGAGGAGATGGTTTATGCTTTTGACAGCAGTACCATCGAATTGTGTCTCAAGCTTTGCCCATGGGCCACTTTCCATCATGGTAGAGGTGCGTTCAAAATGCATACGCTGATGGATCTCAGAGGCTCTATTCCGACATTCGTCCGTCTTACTGACGGTCGGGTTCACGATTCGAAGATCATGGACAAAATCCCCGTAGAGCCTAACGCGTTCTACCTGATGGACAAAGGATATGTGAAGTTTGATGCACTTTACAAGCACTTTCATCTCAAGAATGCCTACTTTGTCACCAGGGCAAAAGACAATATGGTTTATGAGATACTGGGAGGTATGAAAGTTGACCCGGATGCAGGCCTGATCTCTGATCAAACGATACGACTGACGGCCGTAAAGACCTCCAGCAAGTACCCCGACACTCTCAGGCTCGTCATATATGAAGATTTCAGCACCGGTGTCGTATATAGATTCTTGTCTAACAACTTCCAGCTGGAGGCACTGACAATCGCCGATCTGTATAGGGAAAGATGGCAAATTGAACTGTTTTTCAAATGGATAAAGCAGCACCTCCATGTTAAAATCTTCTATGGTACCTCTATGAATGCAGTTTTCACACAGATATGGATTGCCATATGTGATTATCTTTTGCTTATCATAGCCAGGAAGCGATTTATGTTGGAGCCAAGTCTTCATACAATCTCAAACTCTATCGGGCAGATCCTCTTCAAAAGAGGAAATATCCGTGATATATTCAATCAACCTACGCTCTGTGTTAATGCTCCGGAGGCAGAGCACGTTGATCAACTTTTATTATGGTAAAATTTCTCCGGACAGTTATGTAATAACTCCATATTGTCAGTTTGATACGAAGGGTGAGGCTTCTACGAGCTAGATGAAGGGATGGCAAATCATCAATGTATACGTGAATGGTTAAAAGTATTATATTTGTACCCGATACTCACTCAATCGTTGGGTGGAAATTTTGAAATTATGCGACACATTGCTTTACTTCTTTTCTTTTTGCTTTCAACCCTGGTAGTTCAATCGCAGGAACAGCCTGTGTTACTGTTCCCCAATGGTGCTCCCGGTGAAACGGTGAAGTTGAAACAGGTGGACGACCTGAGCGGTAACAAGGTTGCCGGCTGTCCGGTGCTGCGCATCAGCAACGTGGATGAACCAACCCTTACGTTCTATCCGGCACCCGCCGACAGGAATAGTGGTGTGACGATTGTTGTGAACCCTGGTGGGGCATACAATATTCTTGCTTACAATCTGGAAGGGTCTGAGATATGCAAACGATTCAATAGCTTCGGCATCAACTGTGTGCTGGTGAAATACCGTGTGCCGCGTCGTGAGGGGTTGGAGAAACATGCCGCTCCTTTGCAGGACCTGCAGCGAGCCATCGCCTACACCCGTGCACATGCGGTGGAGTGGGGGATTGATGCAAACAGGATTGGCGTTATGGGCTTCTCGGCGGGTGCACACCTCTCCGCCGTGGCCAGCACGAACTATACAGAGCGCACCTATCCCAAAGTAGATGCCTTTGACGAGGTCAGTCTCCGTCCCGACTTCACCATCTTGGTCTACCCGGCCTATCTCTCCGGTGAACATTTCTCAATCGCCCCCGAGCTGAAAGTTGATGCCAATACACCTCCTACCATTCTGATCCAGACGCAGGACGATAAGAATTATATCAACAGTAGCCTGTTTTATTATTACGCCCTCAAAGAGGCAAACGTACCAGCCGCGCTGCACCTCTATCCCTCCGGTGGGCATGGTTACGGGTTGCGCAACACCGGCCACACGGTGAACGAGTGGCCCTTCAGGGTGCTCTCCTGGCTGCGCGATATCGAGATGATGAAATAAAACCGGGGACTTTTACAAGCCTTTCGGAAATAATTGCCAATTCTTGTAGTAAATATCCGCCATTTATTGTAGTTTTATTGCACCATTTCTTGTAGTAATTATATAAATTACTTATTTTTACGGCTTTAAATACTTGTCAAAGATGGAAATGAAAGAATACTATCCCCGTATTTGTGACAGGGTATTACAGCAAAAATTACACATTACGGGCGCTGTGCTAATCGTGGGTGCCAAATGGTGTGGTAAAACAGAAACAGCTTTACAGTCAGCCAATAGTGTACTTTATATCCAGGAGAGTCCGCAACATAAGGAAACGGCTAAAATGATGCCATAACTCTTACTTGAGGGAGAAACTCCACGACTCATTGATGAATGGCAGGATGCACCCGAGGTATGGAATGCTATTCGGCATGCAGTAGATAAGAGGAAAATACCGGGACAGTTCATTCTCACCGGTTCGGCCATTCCCCGAGACGAAATAAAAGCACATACCGGGATTGGACGTATTTCAAGAGTACTGATGCGTCCGATGAGTTTGTTTGAGTCGAAAGAATCGATAGGTGTTGTTTCATTGAGAGGTTTGTTTGATGGTAATCATAAGATAGAGGCAGTCAGTAAGTTAGAAATACCTCATATTGCCCATTTGATATGTCGTGGAAGATGTGCCGGCATGGTCTCCCTCTTTAAGGTCGAAAACAACTGTCAGGACCTCGGACAAAAGGCAATTGGTGGATCCTTCCATTGCGACGGCTATTATGCGGGTTGAGGCCGATCGTTTATTGCGTAATCCGGAGTCTTTCGGGTTTTTATTTGAATCGCTCTGTACCCGTGATATGCGATTTTATGCACAGGTGAATGACGGAGAAATTTTTCATTATCGCGATAAAGATAATCTTGAAATTGATCTGATCATCTCACTGCATGATGGCAGATGGGCTCCGGTGGAAGTGAAACTTGGAGAACATAGGATTGAGGAAGCAGCTGAAAGTCTAATGAGACTAAAAAATAAGGTGAGCACCTCGCGTATAGGAGAACCTTCCTTTATGATGGTGCTCACTGGTGGGAGATATGCCTATAGACGTCCCGACGGAATTCTCGTGGTGCCGCTGGGATGCTTGAAAGATTAAAAGTTGAAAAATAAAAATCGGGGACTTTCGCAAGCCCCCGGTTTCGGATTTATGTAAATTAGAAGTAGAGTAATTTATTTTTATGTTTGGCGATCACTCTCCCGGCCGTATTTTGCCTACCCCGTCCTTGATGAGGTCTGTTTTCAACGGCTTGCCGTAGTAGTGTACATTGCCTACCCCCTGCGAGCGTATGCTCAGGAAGTCGGATGCGTAGCAGCTCACGTTGCCCACCCCCTGCGAGGAAACTACCGCCTCGGGTGCTAGCAGCATCCGGGCATCTACGTTGCCCACGCCCTGGGAGTTGATCTCCACCTTGCCGGCCTTGCCGCCTACAATGGTGTTGCCCACACCCTCGGAGCTGATCTTCACAAATTCACACTCCAGGTTGTTAGCGGTGAGGTTGCCCACCCCCTCGCTGTTAATCACCAGTTGCGGGGTATTGAAGACCCCTTCGATGGTGATGTTGCCTACCCCTTCAAAGTCGATCTCCGAAAGGGTGGGGGTAGCGATCCGGATTGTCAGCTTACTGGCATTCTTGCCAAATCGTTTCCAGAATCGTTCATCCTCCATGTCGAGGATGAGCCGTTCGCCTTCCATTCTAATCTCCAGCCGTTCAAGCAACTCTTCGTTCCCTTCGGCGGTGACATTTGTCACGGGCGACTGGGTAATGAAGACATTGGCCACCACCGAGGCCTCTATCGCGGTGAAGTCGCTCACCTCAAAGGCATCTTTTGCGGTACGTGTCTGGGCACAGGAGGTGCCGTTCATTGACAGGAACATTGTCAGGATTGCAAGAAATGTTGTTTTCATCTGCTTTTTAATTTTTTCTGTTGGACAGTAACTGAACCAAAATGGTTACGGTAACATCAATCTTTTAACAGTTCCAGGATCTTCAACCGGAACGCATACTCATACTTGGCCTGTGCCTCTTCGCCCAGGGCTTGTGTCTGGTTGTTTTTGGCTAGCGTCAGCTCATAGGTGTTGGCACGGCCACTCTCATGCTTCTCTTCGGCAAAGCGATAGGCTTCGTTACTGGCCTCAACCGATTTTTTGGCGGCATCCCAACGGCTTTTGGCTCCCACGGCATTGTAATAGGCCTGTTCGATCTGCTTGCGTAGCTCCAGCTTTGTCTTGTCCATCTCCAGGCGTGTATTGGCAATAGCCAGATCGGCACTGTGGATGTTGTTCCTGACCTGAAACTTGTTGAATATGGGAATCCGCAGGTTGAAGCCGAGCGAATTGCTCATGTTGTTGCGCAGCTGCGTGCTGAAGGCATCGTTGTTGCGTCCGCTCATGTTGTAATAACCGGTTCCCATGTTGGCGCCAAAAGAGAGGGTGGGGAAGTACTGCGACCGGGCCATCAGCTTTTCTTTTTCGCTGCTTTCAATACGGTACTGCATGCTCCGTATGATGGGGCGGTTCTGTAGTGCACTCTCATAGACCGCTTCGGAGGCAAGCAAGGTGGATTCGCTGATGAGCGACTCGGCGGGCGGGGCTGTCACATCGAAATCATCGAACGTTTCCAGCTCCATGATCTGTGCCAGATCGAGCAGTGCCAGTTTAAGATTGCTGGCCGCCTGTACTATGTTGAGTTCCTCCCTTGCTAGTTGTGCTTCCTGTTCCAACAGCTCGCCCCGTGCCATCTTGCCACTGTTCACCAGCTCCTGGCGGCGGGTGATGTCGGCCTGTGTGGTCTCCAACTGATTCTCGGCGATGCGGAGCAGCTCCTTGTTGAGGAGGGCCTGCAGGAAGGCAGTGGAGACGCTCATCACGATGTCGTCCTGCATCTTTTCCAGGTCCGCCTCGGAGGCATACATCTCAGCCTTACGGGCGTCGATGTTGTGCTTCATGCGTAACCCGTCGAAAAGGGTGATGTTCGCACCCAGGCTGAAGCTTGTCTGTGATGAATTGGTGTTCTGGTAGACATTGTCGAGACCGATGGAGCGGCCAAAGACGAAGTTCTGTCCCGCAGAGGCATTGAGGTTCGGTAACAGGTCGGCACGCGCCTGGCTGTAAGCGATCTCACGCTGCTGGCGGTTCAGCTCCTGCTGTTTGATGTTGCGGTTGTTCTCAAGTGCTGTCTCGATGCATTCCATCAGCGTGTAACGCTTCTGTGCGGCGAGGGGAGCGATGGATCCGATGAGCAGCAGGGCTAGGATGATTGTTTGTCTGATCTGCATGATCTCTGGTTTATTTTTGTTCGATGATCTCGCTGCCACGCACCTTGTCGTTCTCATTCAATCCCTCTTTCACCTCGATGTGGATGCCGTCGGAGAGACCGATCTCTATCTGTTTCCGCTCAAAGGCTTGAGGTTTCTCGCTTGTCAACAGGTGGACGAAGGTGGAGTCGCCGCTGAATTCCACGGCACTCTCGGCGATGGTGATCACTTGTGAGCGCTTGTCGAGGATGATGTCGGCGTTGGCACTGTAGCCGGCGCGGATGAAGATGCTGTCGGGCAGCTTCAGGGCGGCTTTCATTTCGAAGAGGATGGCACCGCTCTCCTCCACGCCCTTGGGCGATACATATTCGAGCGTGGCGGGTATCTTCAGGTCCTGTATGGCGCCGATGGTGATCTCCATGGGCATGCCGGTGACGAGTTTCCCCACTTCGGTTTCATCGATCTTACCTACGAAGAGCATGTCGCTCAGGTTGGCCACAGAGGCCACAGTGGTGCCATCGTTGAAGTTGTTGGACTGGATCACCGAGTTGCCCGCCTTGACCGGCACGTCGAGGATGGTACCGCTCACGGTGGAGCGCACCAGCGTGTTGCTGGTCTTGGCCGAGCTCTGGGTGATACCGGTGCGGACAAGGCTCAGGTTGTCGTTGGCTGCGCGCAGCTCCTCCTGGTCGTTCTTGTATTGCAGCTCTACCTTTTCGAACTCCTCACGTGAGATCACCTCGTTGTCGTAGAGCCTCCTGTCGCGCTCATAGTTGGCCTTGCTCTGGTCGGCAGCAAGCTGTGCCCGCTGCACACGCGACTCGGCGCTGCTCAGGTTCACCATGTCGGGTACCACCTGGATGCGGGCGATGATGTCGCCGGCCTGCACCTTGTCGCCTGCCTCCTTGAACACTTCGGCAATGATGCCCGACATCTGGGGCTTGATGAGGATCTCGTTGCGCGGCTCCACCTTGCCGGTGGCCACCGTTCGCTTCTCCACATCGCCCTTCACGGCGGTCTCGATGTTGTAGTTCACTGTCTTAGGGCGTGATTTCTGCCAGAGAAAGACAAAGGTGGAGAGGACCAGCAATCCCAACAGTACAAAACCTGCAATTCTCAAAATTCGTTTCATGTAATTTTTATTTAGTTGTCAGTTATCAGTTGTCAGTTTTTTATTCTTCGCTGATGGCCTCTACCGGCTTGATCAGCATGGCGCGCTGTGCGGGCAGATAGCCGGCAAAGGTGCCTATGATCACCAGGATGATGAGCGATGCGATTGCCATGCCGAAGGAGATCTGCGGATCCTTGAAGAACTGGTCGCCCTGGCTCATCACGATGCCGACGGCGCGCAGCAGTCCCACTCCGATCACGATGCCGCTGAGGCCGGCCACCAGGGTGAGCACAATGCTCTCGCTGAGGATCTGGCCGATGATGTTGAGGGGGGTGGCTCCCATGGCACGGCGGATGCCGATCTCACGGGTTCGTTCCCGCACGGTGACAAGCATGATGTTGCTCACGCCGATGGCTCCGGCAAAGAGGGTACCCAGTCCCACGATCCATATCAAGGCGGCAATGCCGATGCCCAGGTTGTTGAACATCTTGAACTGCTCCTCGATGTTCATCGTCCATACCGCTTCCTTGTCGTCCGGGGCAATCTGATGTTGCTGTTTCAGCACCTCCGAGATCTTCTCCTGTATTACCTTCACCGACACTCCATTCTTCGCGGTTGCGGCAAGAAAGTGGATGATGTTGCCCTGGTTGAATGCCTGCTGCATGGTGGAGAAGGGAAGCACCACCGTCTCTGCCGTCTGTCCACCGATGCTGACACCGGAGGTGCTGCGGGCCACACCAATCACCTGGAAATGGATGCCATTCACGCGGATCAGTTTCCCAGTGGGGTCATCTCCTTTCTGGAAGAGCACCTCATAGACACGCTCCCCGATGACGCATACCTTTCTTTTCTGGGCGATGTCGATGTCGTTGACATAGCGGCCATAAATCATCTTGCTCTTCTCGATCATGTCGTAGTCGGGATAGCAGCCCTTCACCAGGTAGGATCCGTTCTTCTCACCCCTCACCACATTCTTGTCCTGTCCCCAGGCAAAGAGTACGGGTGAGATGTATTGCAGCTCCGGCACCTTTTCCCGGATCACCGGCAGGTCGCTGTTTGTCATGTTCCATCTTCTTCCCTTGCGGAAACCTTTGTAGGGCAGGGCGGTCTGTTGTGATTCGAAAAAACAGGAGTTGGTGGCAAACCCTTCAATCTGGGAGGTCATGCCTTTCTCCAGCGCATTGCCGGCACCTACCATCAGCACCAGCATCAGCATCCCCCAAAAGACGCCAAAGGCGGTGAGCACACTACGCGACTTGTTGTGCGTAATGGTGATCCATATCTCCTGCCATCTGTCTATGTCGAACATATTGTTTGGTTCTTATTTTTTGGTTTAATGTTCCTGGTTCTAGAATTATAGTTTCTACACCTTGAATATCGAACATCAAATTAATTATTCATTCCTGTCTCATCGCTTCGATGGGTTGCACACGCACAGCCTTGCGGGCGGGTAGGTATCCGGCGATGACACCGGCAATGATCAGCACCACTGTGGCGAAGAGGGCATAACCAATGTCCACCGTGGGGTTGGTGAAGACCGACATCTGAGGCTCATCGCTAGCAGCGGCGGCATTGGCCGACTGCATCATCACGAAGTTGATCAGTTCGGTGAGTCCTATGCCCAGCATCATGCCGATGTATCCGAAGAGGGTGGTGATGAAGATCGACTCCATGATGATGGTTCTCAGAATGGCCATGGGTGTGGCGCCTATTGCCTTGCGGATGCCGATCTCACGGGTACGCTCCTTGACCGACACCAGCATGATGTTGCTGACTCCCACAATACCGGCGATCAGGGTGAGGATGCCGATGATACCGACGAAGAAGGTGATGCCGCCGAAGATCTTCATTGTCTCCACGTACTCCTTTTGAGCGTTGTTGACCCACAGTGCCTGCTCATCCTTGGGATCGAAATCGAGTTGCCGTCCCATCAACTCCCTGATAGATTCATTGAACCGGTCGTTTTCCGCTTCCGTGTGCAGTCCCTCCACGGTGAAGGTGATCTGGTAGAACTTGCGGTTGGGGTTGAAGATGGTCTGTGCCGTGGTGAAAGGGATGTAGGCGTTGGAACCGCCCCACTGTTCCTTCTTGCTGTTGACACCCACCACCTTGAACATCAGCTGTCCCACTTTCACCTGTTTGCCCAGGGGAGATTCATCCTTGAAGAGCAGGTCGGCGATCTTCTTGTCGAGAACGATCACCTTGTTCCGTTCGCGCATGTCGAGCTGGTTGATGAAACGACCTTCACCGTTGCCGATTGTCAGCTTTTCGATGTTGTAATAACCGGGCATCACTCCCCGGACGCTGTAGGAGCCATACTCCTTGCCGTATGCGATGTTCTGGGTGCTGTTGATGCGGGCGGTGATGGTGCGGCTTTCCTCCACCTCCTTGCGGATCAGATCTACCTCACTCTCGGTGAAACTGAGGTTGCGTTCCGTTTTGAGTCCCTGGTAGGGTATGGAGGTGGTACCGGGCCAAAGGTTGATGCGGTTGACGGCGCGGGAGCTGAAGTTCTGCATCACACCGTTCTTCAATCCGTTACCGGCACCCAGCAACACGATCAGGATGAAGATGCCCCAGGAGACGGAGAGCCCGGTGAGGGCGGTCCGCATCTTGTTCTTCTTCAGCGTATCGAGTATCTCCTGAATATGGTCGTTCATAACGATGAATAATTGAGGGAGGGGATTGTTTCGTGAATGCCGTTTTCCTTGCGGGTCTCATATTCAATCATGCCATCCTTGAGGTGGATGATGCGCCTGGTGGCATCGGCCACCGAACGTTCGTGCGTGACGATGATGGTGGTGATGCCCTCATTGTTGAGACTGGTGAGCACCTCCATCACCTCTTCCGTGGTCTTGCTGTCGAGGGCACCGGTGGGTTCATCGGCAAGTATCACCTTGGGATTGGAGATCATGGCTCGAGCAATGGCAACACGTTGTTTCTGACCACCCGACATCTCGTTTGGCAGGTGGTGAGCCCATTCCTTCAGCCCCATACGGTCGAGATGCTCCATGGCAATGATGTTGCGTTTTTTACGGCTCACCTTCTTGTAATAGAGGGGCAACGCTACATTCTCCAGCGCATTCTTGAAGTTGATCAGGTTGAACGACTGGAATACAAAGCCAATCATCTCGTTGCGGTATTGTGCCGCCTGTCGTTCGCTCAGGTTCCTGATAAGAGCCCCGTTGAGGTGATAGTCGCCTGAATCGTAGGTGTCGAGAATACCCAGTATGTTGAGCAGGGTGGATTTGCCTGAACCGGATGCCCCCATGATGGAGACATACTCACCGGCCTCGATGCTCAGATCAATGCCTTTCAGGACATGTAGGGAGAGTGCTTCGGTGTGATAGGATTTGTGTAATTTACGGATGTCGATCATCTTCTCGATTGTTTGTGATTCCTCTTTGACTAGTTTTTGAGAGGATACGTTACAGAATTTGCGCGATTTATTGAGTAATTGTTTCAATAATGGTACAAATGTATGTCTAAACATTGTACTATGCAATACATAATACTACCAAATAATATAATATTAACATAGATTAACCGTATTGTGCATTTTATGGCTCTATTCGTAGTGTCCATATTCGTTACTACGTTACAGACCAGTAAAGGGTTAAATAGAGTTTGGCAAGATAAGGGTAAGCAAGCATAAAGTCTAGATGCCGAAGCGTGAGGTGTCTGGCTCCTCCCGTTCTTTCTCCTTGTATCCGCCAAAACGGTAGACAAAGGTGAGGGAGAGGGTGCGGGGTGTTAGCCCGGCACCAGGGCGAAGTTGTAACCCTCCTCCAGCAGCCATTCGATGGCACGTGGCAGTGCATACTTCATCCTTTTCTCAGCTTTCAGAGAGTCGTGGAAGACGATGACGGAGCCGTCGCGCGTATATCGCTTCACGTTTTCGAGTACCTGTTGGGGTGACATATAACGGCTGTAGTCGCGGGTCACCACATCCCACATCACCACACTGTATCCTGCTTTCTGCAGTGCGATGTTTTGCGCTACACGCATATGTCCATGGGGCGGGCGAAACAGTTTGGAGTCAATCAACTCGGCTGCCTTGGCCGTATTTTCCAACAGAAAGGCGGTGTGGCTCTTCCAACCCTGTACGTGGTTGAAGGTGTGGTTGCCGGTCTTGTGCCCTTTCTCCAGCAGTTGCCGGTAGATATGGGGGTATTTGCGGACATTGTCACCTACGCAGAAGAAGGTGGCTTTGATGCCGTAACGGTCCAGCAGCTCCAGGACCCAGGGCGTCACCTCGGGGATGGGGCCGTCGTCGAAGGTGAGGTAGATCGTTTTCCGGTGCTCTTCCCCGATACGCCAAAGCGAACCGGGATAAAGTGACCTATAGAGCATGGGGGGTTGTTCAATCCACATAGTGTCTAAGATGATTACGCGTAAAATGGGGACCGGAAGGTGATTCCCTTTGTTCCGGTCCCATTTGAAAATTTTTATTCCGACTTCCCGCTGTATTGCTCCAGTAGTCGGGGACTGTATTGCTGCATCAAGTTGAGTGCTTTCTGCATCGTCTCCTCCTCAAGTGAGCGGGTGATGGTATCGCCCGAAGGTACAGCATAGAATCCTCTCACGGAGCTGTCGGTAACCTCACGCAGGATTATGTCGCCCACGTAGCTGATGCCCTGTGTGTAGAAGAACTGAGCCCGCTGCAGCAGGTCGTCGACCATCACTTGGTACATCTCCCTGTCGTACTGCTGGTAGATGCCTGCAATCAGCAGGGAGGGATTGATGTTGTTGTAGATGATGTCGGAGAGCGTGTTGGTGATCTGAAGAGGTTTCAAACGTGCAAACCAGTCGAGGTTGCCATTGATGCGATTCCGTATCTCGTTGATCATCTCCTCTGCCTTCTCGTTCTCTCCCAGGCGGTAGTAGGCGCGTGCGAAGAGCAATCCGTCGGTGCCATAGGGTACTGCCGAGGAGGGCATCACCTTGTTGGCCTTGTCGATGACAGCCAGTGCCTTCTCGTTCTCGCCCTCATCCAGCAGCGCATTGACCAGCTGGGTGAAGTAGAGGCGGAAGGTGGAAATCATACGCCGGTTGGTTTCATCAAGGTAGAGGTCAGGATTCTCCTCCAGTCCCCCAAAGCGGAACTTGTTCATCACGTTGTCATAAGCGGCGGCCGTGTTTACACCCCCGCTGAGCGGTGTACCGGGTACCACCTGGTAGGTGAGTCCATTGAGGGAGAAGTTGCTCTCCTGCAGGTTCATGTAAAGGCTGGGAGTGATGGTGGTGGCAAAGTGAATGGGTCGTTTCCACTGTTCGTCGTTGATGTTGGAAAGCATCTCCAGAATCATCAACTCC
>Ga0209510_1001023_pt1 | contig 33720 bp, 35 predicted proteins | sample BiotimSIPDNA_FD_185749 | JGI IMG/M metagenome (GOLD analysis project Ga0209510, IMG submission 185749) | Anaerobic biogas reactor microbial communites from Washington, USA - Biogas_R1 time_0 SIP DNA (SPAdes) (version 2) | ecosystem: Engineered > Bioreactor > Anaerobic > Unclassified | place...
AATGGTCGGGATGACAGGATTTGAACCTGCGGCCTCTTGGTCCCGAACCAAGCGCTCTACCAAACTGAGCCACATCCCGACTTGATACGCAGCTATTATCTTAGCATTTTGAGAAGTGACCGTCAACCGTTCCCACTGTACCGCCAAGCCCGTGCGCTGTTTTCCACTCCAAAGCCTAATTCATCTATTTACTTGGTCTCTTAAGAGTAAACCTACCATATTAAAGAAAACTGAACCAGCGTAGAAGATGATTAAAGCGCCCACCAGGGACAGCAGTGGAGCCAGCAGGTAAAACACGGCTCCCAAGCAGATCACCAGGGCGGTGGCTAGATAGGCGGAGATGTATTCGTTGATGATTTTATTGGTATGAAAGAAAATATCACTCATACGAAAAGCGTCGCGAAAATCCCTCGAGATACTAAAGGCAGCGATGGCTATCGGTAGCATAGTACCCATGATCAGAAAGATTATGGCGGCTAAAAGGCTGCCTACACCGGGTAAAGACAGCAGCAGCCCGGCCAATACCAACGGAACACCCAAGTAAGCCAGGCAAATTATCAAAACCTGCAGTCCGTCGTTGAACAGGTCTGCCCAGCCATCCCATTCCGGGAGCATTTGCCGTCCATGCAATCCCATCTCCAGACAGGCTAAGAAGTATCCTAAGGTGAGTATATTGACGACGGGCAGCAGAGTGACCACGCACCCTAAGAGCAGCTTGCGCACCCAGTCTGGATCGCGGAACGGAAACAGTAGATATTCACGTAGATCCATCTTCGATCTCCTCCAATATATACATATCGATTGAAGATGAATTCTATGTCAGTAAATATCTGCGGTGCGAAAGGAATCTGCGGGAGTAGCTGAAGAAAGACCGAATGTAGGTAGGGAGATGGGCCCGCTCGGGTCGGCACAGAGACCGACCCCTACCAGCCCACAGACCACGATTTGACAAGGCAGGCCACGGACACTGGATCAATCTGTATATGACTGATAGTTTTGCAAATCGTTGTGAGAGCGATGCTGGCGCTGAAGTTGGGTAATCTCAGGAACCAGTTGATGGATGCGATGATGGACTTCATGGTCGGGCACCTGGTCAACCAGTAAAATGCGGTTTTCATCCAGCTGTACCCCAATATTGTAATGCTTTTTGGTAGTATCAGCACTTACCAGCAGGCCCTCCCATTCTTCTTTAGCGTATTGAGAATTACGCAGAAACTCTTCCTTGCTCACTACCTGTCCTTTTTGCATAAAAAAGCCTCCTCGGGTGTAGTTTTCTAAACTATCTTTTCCTTGGGAGGCGGTCTTTATGTAACTATTAAATAAACTTCATGCTCTCCGGGAATCTTTTATCAAGGACTCCTTGGCTGCTTTACTCATCTGCTTTATCTGGAGTTCCCGACTCAATGCGGAGCTCCGATCAGGTAGTTGTTCGTGGTAGACTAGTTCAACCGGCAACCTACTGCGGGTGTATTTGCTAGCCGTACCCGCATTATGCTGGGCCACTCTTTTATCTATATCCTCAGCATAACCTGTATATAGGGTATTATCACAACAACGAACTATATAAACAAATGCCATTGGTATTCCTTTCAGTGAACCGCTAGGCTAATTTCTCTTCCGACTCAACTACCGGAAGTGGAAGAATGACCTCTACGATAGTTCCTGTATCAGGACTGCTGTTGATCTTTAATTCCCCGCCGTGATCTCGGATAATTTTATAAGCTATTGCCATCCCCAGACCGATATTGGCTTCTTTGGTAGTAAAAAACGGTTCCATGATCCTGTCTAATATAGGTTCCTCGATACCGCTGCCTCTGTCAATGATCTTCACTCGAACTCGCTGGGGACTGTAACCTGATAAGACAAAAATGCACCCACCCTCAGGGGAAGCTTCTAGGGCATTCTTCAAAAGGTGCACAAAGACTTGAACTAGCTGGTCTTCATCGGCATACAAAAAGACATCGTTATTCAAAGATACATACAAATTAAGATCCTTCTGCTTAACCTGACTGAAAAGTAACCCCGCTGCCCGACGTAATATATCGCCCAGCAATACACGCTTCAAGGACATAGGCGAGTTTTGGGCCAGGCAGAGAAATTCTTTCAGCAACTCGTCAGCCTGATCAATTTCCTCTATCATTAATTCGTAATAACTTGACTTTTCCGGATGATCGATCGCCAACAACTGTGCAAATCCCCGCACCGCTGTTAAGGGATTGCGTATCCCATGGGCAATACAGCTAGACATATCACCTACCAGGGACAACTTATTGAGCAACTGGTCGTTGCTTGATTGACCTAGCAGGTTATTTATTGGGGAAGTAGTAGACTGTGGTCGTCGGGTCTCTATGTTCTTAATTCGATACTTAGTATGATGGCGAAATCGCTGGTAGTTCTGCCTGTGCATTATCATAACTCCTACAAAAAATCGTCTAAAGAAGTAATTCTATCTGACAACCAACACTCCTTGAGCAAAATATCGTCAAATTGCTCCTTTTTTATCCCGTCTTCTGAGTATCTGGACAAATACAGTCAAAATTAAGGGTATTTAGTAAAAAAAGGGGGCTATCGCCCCCTCAGACCGTCAAAAAGGGCTAATGGCAGCGTTAACTCGGAAAGCCCGTTCAATCGACGTACCTTAAGTACGACTCATTCACGGGCTTCCCGGTTGCCTTGCTCTTATCCCTTTTTGCTCGCTCTGGCAGGGTGTCGACTTTTTCGACACCCTGAGGGGGCTATCGCCCCCTCAGATGCACTTATTTAAAACCGACGATGGCTAACTTTTAAGGGTAGGTTGAACCTATGGGTAATCGTATTTCCAATGGTTTCTACATCATCCATGGTAACGTCAATGACCAGACATTTTAGTTTGGCGAATATACGATAGGCGTTATCCAGTTCTTCTGCTACCTGCTCATCCAAGGTGTCTAGATCAGCGTCTTCGAAACTTCTCAGACGCTCGCGGCGGAGTTCCATTAAGGTATCTATATCTATAGTGAGGCCTACCATAGGGACTTTACCTTTTAGTTCGAGAATTTCATCCGGTATCTCTGTGTCATGGAGAATAGGGTAATTGGCTACTTTGATTCCCAAATTAGCCAAGTGCATAGACAATGGAGTCTTGGATGTACGAGGCAAACCCAGGATGATGAGATCAGCGTCGCCAAAACCCTCCAGATCTTGACCGTTATCATGCTCGATGGTGAACTCAATAGCCTGCATACGATTGAAATAATGATCATCCATCTTGTGGGTAAGACCAGAAATATTGGAAGGTTTCAAACCGGTCTTTTCTTGAATTACCTCAAAGAGTGGTAACAAAACATTAACAGCGCGAACTCCCCGTTCTTGCGCTTTATTCGCTAGTAAAGCACTGAGTTCCGGTTTTACAATGGTATAAATTATGATGGCGTCTTCTTCAGCCGCTTGGTCAATTATCTCCATGACCTGTTCTTCTTTGGTTACCCGGGAGAAGCGGGTTATACTACGCTCTACCTTGAACTGTAAAACTGAGGCTACGGCGATCTTTTCCGCCGTCTCACCCACCGAATCGGATACTGCAAAGATGTGTAGTTTTTCAGTCATCACATCATCCCCCTTCATGTGCCTTAACAATAGCGAACCCTCAAGTGTATAATTTGTATTCTACGAGTAGTGCGGCTTTTCCTCCTTTTTGGCGAATGGATGTTCCGGGGAGAGATGAGGTAGATCAGTACCTGATAATCCTCTATCCATGTAGGTTGGCTATGTTTCATCGTCGAAGCCAACCGATTAAAATACAATATGCAATTATTACCTTGCGCTGCATCGGATAGCTTGCATCTCTATTTCTTGAAGATGCTTTCCTCAACTAGGCGTTAGGTCAGAATTGATCCCAAAACCGTTTCTGCTAAGAAACACCCGGATAGTTTTGCCGCCATCCGTGTTGAATGTAAACAATCCATAACCATAAAGGGTATCAAAACCCAATTCTCCCAAATCAACGGCATGCGTATGCAAGTAGTCACGAATGTATTCAGGAGTTGGGTTCTCGTTAAAACGTTTCTGATAACAGGAGATGATTAAAGCGACCGCCCCAGCAATATGAGGAGAAGCCATCGATGTCCCCGATAATTCAACATAAGTATTATCTAAATAAGTTGAGTAGGTGCTAACCCCGGGAGCAACTACATCGATACGGTCATTAGAGTTGCTGAAGTTGGCAATACCGGTTTGCAGATCTATGGCACCAACAGCAATCGTTTCAGGATAATAGGCGGGATAATCTTTTTCCGGAGTATCAGGGTTACCATCACCAGAATTTCCAGCAGCGCATATGACAGTGATCCCGCTGTTGACCAGGTTGATGATTTCTTGATGCATGGCATTATTGGGAACTGATGATCCCAAACTCATATTAACTGCATTTACCCGTTCTCCATTTTCCCCTACCCAGTTACGTACCCAGGCCAGACCTTGCTTAATAGATATGAAACTCCCAAAGCCGTTTTGGTTGAGAACCTTGACGGCTAACAATTTGGAGTAGGGCGCCATCCCCAGAATTTTCCCGTTGGCGGCGATAATGCCCGCCACATGGGTGCCGTGTCCATTCAAGTCCAGGTAATCCGGTTCACCTGGAATGAAACTACGCCCCCCAATAACATTACCGGCCAAATCAGGGTGACGGTAATCAATGCCAGTATCTAATACCGCCACGATAGTTCCCTGTCCTCGGGTAGTCGGCCAAATGTTTTCTGCTGCCATCAACTCAACGCCCGGTGGTATCCAGGGTTGATCGCTTAAGGTTCTATTGTAGATGGCAACGATCGATGATGCTTTTTTACGCATACTTATTCACCTCTCCTTGCTTTATAGTAAGCAAAGGAGGCTAAGATGTTGCCAACCTCGAGCTATTAAACCATTATTTAGGTTCCCTTGTATTGGTATAAGGTGTAAAAAGATTACCAAAATCCTTTGATTAATGCTATCATTAGTCAAGGATTCACCACTGGAGGTTTTATATTATGGGTTCAGCTGAGTCCTTGGTAGTGGTTGTTATAATGGTTTGCCTCGGATTCGGCTTGCTAGCCGCTATCATTGGATTATTCCTTTTTAATGGTTTCAACTGGTGGGACAAGTTATAATCCCCGCATATTATCACTGCGTAAATACCTGGTGTCCCGCGTATCCAGAACGTGCTCGATCTTTTGTAGCAGGTCTTTTTTGTCTTTCTGCAGAGTACCGCTAATAGGTAAGTAATTTGAAGCATGGGCGCCCACAAATTTTATAGAATCCGCGGTAATAGCCTCCATCATGATCTTCATCTCTTCTAGAGTCTCAAAAGGATCCAATATCGAAAACTCTCCTTTTTCAACCTGTCGGTACAAAACGGTTCCCGGCACCGCAGTCACAGTTAGAGCTGCTAAATACTGGGGACGCATTTCGTTCATCATCTGTCCGGTTGCCCAAGCATGTTCATGAGAACGCGGGCCTCGGCCAGCCAGTCCCAGCAAAACCATAGCCGATAGGTTCCAGCCAGCTTGTATCAACCGAAGCCCCGCCTCCAGCATCTCATCAGCCCCTACTCCCTTCTTGACCTCGCGCAGAAGCTGATCATCGCCGGTCTCCACTCCCAAATAAGCCTTTTTTAGTCCCGCAGCGCGCAGGGCAGCCAGTTCCGATGAGCTCTTGGCCAGGGTGCTGTTAGGCCCAACATAACAACCAACATGACGCAAAGAGGGAAAGCTTTTTTTTAAGTCATCCAAGATTTCCAGCAGGATCTCGGTATCAATGGCAATAGCATCTCCATCACACAAAAACACCTTTTCTACGTCCCCATAATGCTTTTTGGCCATCTGGATATCTTGTTTTATTTCCTGCAGAGATCTGACCCGATAGCGCTTGTCCTTATACATACCGCAAAAGGTGCATTGGTTGTGTGAACAACCGATCGTACACTGTAGTAAATAACTGTTAGCTTCACTAAAAGGTCGGAAAATATTACCTTCATAGCGCATAGTGTTTGTCTCCTCTCCAAAGACGTTTAGGGCAATACTTGACTATCTGTTTCCCCTGGGGAGGGGTTCAAGAGGATGCCTTCGTCCTGATCTTCTTCCTCATTTGCTTCTGCCCCTGGGTCGGGCACAGGGGTCTCCGGTTCACTGTCCGATCCCTGCGAAGGGTCGCCTACTTCTGTTTCGGTTTCGTCCTCATTGACTATATTTCCGGGATTCTCGGTTTCTTCTGGAACTTTAGCCTCTTCTTCCACCGGTTCGCGCTGATAAGAGTAAGTGGGTTTTTGTTGCAGAACTCCCTGATAGTAAAGGGAATTCATATAGTTTCTCCACACCGGTGCAGCCAGGCTGCCCCCGCTGGTCCCGCTCCCGGTCACCGGCTCTCCGTCACTGTTTCCGATCCATACTGCTGTTACCAGATCAGTGGTATAACCAACATACCATAAATCCCGGCTGTCAGTGGTAGTGCCAGTTTTGCCAGCTGATCGTATGGGAATGGCCGCTCGGGTTCCGGTTCCTCTTGTAACCACTTCACCTAACATACTATCCATGTTCTGAGCAGTACGGGCTTTGATAACACGCTTACTACGCAATTTATGCTGATAGACCTGGCTGTCATCCCGATCCACTACTCGCTCTATGATGTGATATCCATAAACCATGCCCTGGGCTGGAAAGGCCACATAAGCAGCGGCTATTTCCGCCGGAGAAATGCCCCGGGTCATGCCTCCCAAACCCAAGGCCAGTTGACGATCAGCCTCTTCTAGGGTCGTGATTCCGAATGATTGCAGGTAGGTGAAGGCTTTATCCAGACCTAAACCATTTAGTATCTCTACCGAAGCCACATTGTAGGAACGAACCAGGGCCTCAGCTACGGTAGTTTCTGTCGGTGACCAGGCATTACTGTTGGTGGGTCGATAGCCGTCAAAATCCCGGGGACTATTATTGATAACGGTATCTGTACTGAAAAGTCGCTCATTAAGTGCCGCAGCATAAATAAGTGGTTTTATAGCTGATCCAGGCTGACGAGGCAATACCGCCATATTAAGCTGATTTCTCCCGAAGTCGGCTCCCCCCACCATAGCCCTAACAGCCCCATCCTTAGGGTCAAGTGATATCAAGGCCCCATCCCGGGCCATAATTCCTCGCCAACCGATATTGCGCATATTATTAGCCAACGCAATTTCCGCCTGGTTTTGCATAGTGCGATCGATGGTGGTGTGGATCGACACCCCTCCTTGATACAGCTGTTCCTTGCCCAGCATTTCTTCCATTTTCCCTACTATATAGTTTACCAGATAAGGGTGAGGTGTTTGGCGAGTCGTAGCCGGGACTATCGTGATAGGTTGGTTCTTGAGTACCTGAACCTGAGCAGGATCCACCAGACCCTGTTCGGCCAGTACATTTATTACCGTTTCCTGGCGAAGTTTCAATCCTTCCCAGTTGGTAGCGGGATTATAGTGCTCAGGGGACTGGATCAAGCCTACCAGCAGGCAAGTCTCGGCCTGATCAAGCGACCAGACATCTTTGCCGAAGTAGGCCGGAGCAGCACAAGCCACCCCCGCACAGCCTCGCCCCATATAGATTTCATTTAGATACATGGATAAGATCTCTTCTTTGGAATACTTCTCCTCCAAAGCGACGGCTAACAGTACCTCTTTGATCTTGCGAACAAAAGTCTTGTCCTGAGTCAAAAACAGCGTACGGGCTAATTGCTGCGTAATCGTACTGGCGCCCTGGGCAGCACTGCCCTCCCGCAGATTGATATAGATAGCTCGGCCAATACCCCTGGTATCCAGGCCATCATGCTGGTAAAAACGCCGATCCTCAACCGCTACCACCGCATCTTTCAAAAAAACAGGGAAATCTTCATGATTGATTCGCTGATAGCCGATCTGGGTCATGGGTTCACCGTCTCGATAATAGATGGTGGTGGCTTCAGCGGCAGAGTATTCCCAGTGGTTTAGACCAGTGGCAGACAAAATCAAACGGGGGGTGGTCTGTGTCAGGGAAACACCGATCAGAAAGAAGATGGCAAACAACACCACCCCTGCTAATGTCCAGCCGATCCTTTTCAGCATTTTCCTTCTCCTTTATGTATCCCGGTAGAACTGTGATCAGTGCATTACCCAATACTTTTCTAAACCTGATCTATACCAGTTGTTTCTCGGAACGTATGTTCTAAAAGGTGATCATCTAGTATAATAACATTATTACTAAATTTACGGGTGATCAACCATGCGAACTGGCGTTGCCAATTTACCTCTCCATGGAGGCAAGTGTCCCGCCTGGCTCTTTAAACATATGAAAGCTCTGTCAGCAGCTATCATTGAAGTGATCCTGGAAGACTTCGGAACAGAAGAAGTTTTGAGACGTTTATCAGATCCTTATTGGTTTCAGGCTCTGGGATGTGTGGTGGGGTTTGATTGGCACTCTTCTGGAGTAACTACCACACTATGTGGTGCTTTGAAAGAAGGTCTGGCTGAGATAGGTCCCCAGGCCGGGTTGTTCTTGGCCGGTGGCAAAGGCCGGGTGGCTCGGCGCACTCCGATGGAAATAGCGGATTTAGCTGACCGCTACCCCCTGAGCGGCCCGGCAGAAGATTTGATATATGCCAGCCGCATGGCTGCCAAAGTCGACAGTTCCGCCGTACAGGACGGCTATCAGATTTACCATCACTTTTTCGTTTTCACCCAAGAAGGTAGTTGGGCAGTGATCCAACAGGGCATGCGCGAAGATCTACGCCAGGCCCGACGTTATCACTGGCTGGGTTCAAGTGTTAATGATTTCGTGGTAGAGCCACAAGCTGCTATCTGCTGCAATAATACCCATGAAACTCTAAACCTGGTGTCCAGTCAGAATGATGAAGTTCGCAGTATATCTGCTCAACTGGCTTGTTTGTCACCGGATCGATTACTGTCCGAATTGGCAACCATCCAATCCTGCTCCCATTTGTCCTTACCCAGACAACATAGCATCCCCCGTACTAATTACTTGAATCGTTCCCTGCAGGCAGCCTATGAACAGCAGCCCCAAGATTTTGAGACCTTACTGGGTGTGAGCGGGGTTGGACCTGCCACACTGCGTGCCTTGTGTTTGGTGGCTGAAATAGCTTATGGCGTGCAGCCCAGTTATTCCGACCCGGTGCGTTATTCCTTTGCCCATGGAGGCAAAGATGGGTTCCCCTTTCCTGTACAGGAAGATGACATAAGAAACTCTTATGTCACTCTACGACGAGCATTAAGAAAGGCCCGTTTGGGAAATCGTGAACAGCTAGATGCCCTGCAGAAGCTGGCTGGTTGGCATGCCCAGGTAGTTACTACTCTCGCCACTCCTGTTTTTCAGCAGAACCCCCTCCCGAATCCCATACCAGCCCCGCTCATACAGCAACCCACCTTGTTCTAAATACAAAAGGACGGGATTGTTCCCGTCCTCAGGGTGTCGAGAAAGTCGACACCCTGCCAGAGCGAGCACAAAAGGATAAGAGCAAGGCAACCGGGAAGCCCGTGATTGAGGCGTACATAACGTACGTCGATTGAACGGGTCTGCCTGAGTTAACGCAGCACCCAAGGGCACTACTTATGTATCGCAAGCGATACTATTTGGGTTGCTATTAGCCTTTTTTGACGGTCTGAGGACGGGATTGTTCCCGTCCTCAGGGCATTATATTAAGTTAATACTCTTCAGTTAGTCCATTTCGTAAGCGCCTTCCAGGCTCAGTACATGGTCAGTCCATACTTTGCCACTTAAGGCTTCGTCATTGACTGGACTCATGATCATCTTGCGTAGTATTTCTTCCTGCTCAGCCGAGTTGTTGTAGTTCATTAGCAGATTCAATACATATGATGAGGTATCACGGACTATGAAGTTATAGATCTCATCAATAACCTCAGTGGCCACTTTATGGATCCTGGCATTTTCCAGGATAAGCTGAGCATAGGCTACCATGGTGAATATTTCGCCCAGAGCCAGCATATAGTCCACGTTCTTGGCCTGTTCAGTCGAAGGGGGGGTAGTACCTAAGAAATCTTTCAGGAGTTCAATTTGCTGTTTGAACACTTCAATGTTGGGGGTGGATATTCCCTCATAGGGCTTTTTATAATCGGGGAAGCGAACTGACCGCAGACTGCCCGCTGTCTGATTCAAGATGTAATCATCATTGACCAAATCATCTCGGGTAGGAATTTCCGGAAAGTCCACTGGTTCAAAGAAATAATTCTGCATGAATTTGATGATCAGAGCCATGTTAACATGGGTGGTACCTTCCAGTCTGGGTATCATACCGATGTCACGCACAGCTAGTTCGAAGAAGGTATCCTGTTCATATCCCTTGGCAGCCACTGCATCAAGCAGCATGTCTATTACTTTCATGCCTTGGGTGGTCACCTTCATCTTCTGAATGGGATTGTACAGTAAGTAGCGCCGATCATTATCATTAGCGGAGCGGAAGTAATCTATAGCTCTTAAGCCAAACAATTTCATGGCCATAAGTCTGACATATGATTCGGTAAAAAGTTTCTTTATATGGGGGAAGTCTGTGACCCGATGGCCATACAGCCAACGATTATGGGAGTGGTTTATAGCCTCATACAGGGCATGTGTGCATATACCGATAGACGCAAATCCCAACTGGAACTTACCCACATTAATAGTGTTTAGAGCTGAATCCCAGGCTTTTTTCCCACTGGAAATGATCTCCTTATCAGTAATAGGATAATCATGGAGTGAATAGGCCGCTACATAAGCCGGACGAACCCCTGCGGTGTTTATCTTTTTCACACATTCATAACGGGGATGGCTGCTTTCCACCGCAAAGAAAACATAATCATCAGTATCAGAATAGCGTCCAAATGTGGAAACGTAAGCAGCCTTGTTGCCATTACCGATATAATACTTGTCACCTTTGGCTAAGTATTGCCCATTTCCCTGCGGTATCAGTTTGACTTCATTGGAATACAAATCAGCACCATGCTGTTTTTCTGATAGTCCAAAAGCAAATATCCCGGCATCTTTAAGCATTTGAGCCGTACGATGCTTAACTTCCTCGTTATCGCCCATCCATATGGGGCCGAGGCCCAGAATACTTACCTGGTAATTGTATTGAAACGACAATCCGTAGAACCCCAATACTTCATTAAATTGGGCAATGCGATTCATGTCCCAGCGAGAATTTGCATCTCCATAGCCGGCCGGAGTCAGCAAAGTAGCATAGGCACCGATTTCCTTATTATAGGATATCCAATCATCGCAGAAGACCATATCCTGGTCATCTTCTTTGATACTCTCCAGGCCCTTTTTTTCGAAAAACTCTATGGTCTTACGAAAAATTTGATTGGTTTCTTCATCTGGAAACGGATCAGTAAATTGTTTTGGATTTAGCAGCAGCATTTCCTTTCCCTCCATATTTAACATAATTCTTCTACGGTTATTATGTCACAGGGAGTATTTGACAGTCAAACTATCCCTTTCGAAAGAATATTGCCAACTATTGGCCATTCTTATGCAGGACTGATCAATAGTAGTTGACCCCCTAGCCCATGTTTCATTTATTCCCAGCTGATAAGTCCCTTTTATGAGGCTGATAAAAATCCATTTCTTGGCTTATCTTGTGAACAATAGTACAATCACATTAACAAGAGACGCGACCGGTGCATAGATTCAAATCTGGAATCGCATCATAAAAGGAGGTAGGCATTATGACGGAGGCAGCAATTAAAATGCAAAACACCAACACCACCATTGTCAAGGGTACGATTTCCTATCCTCTATCTGCCAGTGAAGCGTTTAAGCTGGGCATCGGTGTTCGCACAGCTATAATGAACGTGTACGCTAGTCTGGCTGAGAAATGCAGCACTAACAATGACCGTGCAGTTATTAATAATGTAGTAACACAGGATCAGGAAAAAATCGCTACTCTGGAGAAAGAATTTGACTTTGCCTTGAATTGTGAAGTAGGACGTTTTTATGCTGCAGGTGGTACATTGTTGGAAACAGATGAAATGGCTCGGAAGATTTCCAACACCAGTCAGCTAATTCAACGGAATTTAGACAACTGCAGCGCCCATATTTCATCTCTGACAAAAGAAGCGCATACAACTAGCGATAGCCAAGAGATTATGACTCTAGCCAGTCGGATCAATGAATATGTCAAAGATATGTATCTGCGGCTGGCTCAGTTCTATCCCCAGGGTGAGATTCGCCGAGCCTTTCAGTACATGGCTGATATAGGTTAATATGGCCCAGCAGAAGAGCAAATTGGATAAAAGAACGGGACCCAGTATTCTCGGTAATTTTGAAATCAGTGAGATCAAGCACTAATTCGCAGTATAAATCAAAAAACTCATTCATTCCCGTTCTTTACAATCAACCGGGAAGTCCAAGACCTAATTATCGCACAAGGGTAAGGCTCCCACAAGGAAGCCTTACCCACCCGAGTTGATCCAATAAGTTTTGATCGGAACTATTGAACCCGAAGGCAGTAATTAAGCGATGCAATTAACAACCATAAAAATTTTTAATATTCAGACTATTGCCATTAATAAGTTTTTATGTAATACTAATGATAACCTTCACCCCCCAAATAAAACATAAATTCCATCACATTCCCTCTCCAAATATGAGCCCTGCCCGGGGCTCATATTGTTTTGTGTTTTTCTATTCATGCATTTTCCATAAATAGCAGTTTATTCACAGCAAGTTTTGCTTTACAATAATAGAGGTGTCTACTTTTGTCACATTAGTTTATTCTCAAGTGATAAACTGCGAAAATTGCAAGGGAGGGCCCTCCATGGATAAGAAAAACTCAGAATGCCATGTCATTGTAGTTACCTCTGGCAAGGGTGGGGTCGGTAAGACGACTACAGTGGCTAACGTTAGTACCTCTTTAGCCAAAATGGGCTACCGGGTAGCGGTAATGGATCTCGATATCGGCCTAAAGAAATTGGATCTCATTCTTGGGCTGGAGAATCGCGTCATTTATGATATCGTTCAAGTCATTGAGGGTGAATGCACCTTGAAGCAAGCCCTAGTTAGGGACAAGCGTTTTCCAGAACTACATATGCTACCAGCAGCTCAAACCCGCAATAAAGATGAGATAACCCCCGAACAAGTCAAAGACCTTTGCTCACAAATGCGCCCCGACTTTGACTTCGTCCTGATCGATTGCCCAGCTGGCATAGAGCAGGGTTTCCGTAACGCTATTGCAGCTGCCGACCAAGCCCTGGTGGTCACCAACCCTGAGGTTTCAGCGGTACGCGATGCGGATCGGATTATCGGTATGTTGGAATCAGCTGGTTTCCAGGATATTAAATTAATTGTGAACCGCATACGCCCGGACATGGTTCGCCATGGAGATATGCTGAGCATCGAAGATCTTATTGAACACCTGTGTATCGACTTATTGGGTGTCGTGCCGGAGGATCGCAATGTGGTAGTGTCTACCAACCGAGGTGAACCCATCATCTTAAATGATCGCTCCAGTGCCGCACTAGCGTTTAATAATATTGCCCGACGGATCATAGGTGAAGAGGTGGAATTTCCAACTTTTCAGGACGATTCTTTCTGGGACAGACTAAGGGGCCTGGGACGCAATCTATTCTCGGGTCGTTAAAGGAGGAGCAGAAATGTTAGATTTTATCAAGAAGATCTACACACGCGACGAATCTTCCAGTCGTAACCAAGCTAATAATCGTTTGCGGGTAGTATTATCTCATGACCGTTTGAATTTGACTCCCGAGACTTTGAATTCCCTGAAGGAAGACATCATCGTGGTTATTGCCAATCACTTGGATATTGACGGAAGCCCGGAAGTACGTCTGATCACTGAAGGACGCAATACAGCGCTGGACATTAGTATTCCAGTAAAAGGCAGGTAATAAAGCAAAATGATCAAAATTAAAGGTGTCAACGGTAATCTTTTGGTGGTATTCGATGCTGTTCCTTTTGCCGACGCCTACCGTGCACTGGACGAAAAAATTAAGAGTAGCGAACAATTATTCAAAGGTTCCCGGGTGGTGTTCAGCGGCAGTGGTTTGGCCGGTTTTTCTTTGGATGAATTGGCTGCCCTGCAGCAGCTGTGCTTGAACTATGGCATGGTGCTTAATAATACCGAACTACCCATTCGCAAATCAAAAGCATCTGCCCCAGCAGCACCTCCTCCTCAGACTGTTCCAGTGCCGGGCGATACTTTTATACACAAAAACGTACGCAGCGGTCAGAAGGTACATTCCGAAGGTTCGGTAGTGGTGTGGGGGGATGTGCACGAGAGTGCTGAGATCGTGGCGGCCCGCGACATCATTGTCCTAGGAAAAATGGGAGGAATAGCTCATGCCGGGTGCTTCGGAGATGCCAGCAGCATTGTGTTTGCGCTAAACTTGATCCCCAGTCAAATACGCATTGCGGATAGAATATCCCGTTCACCCGAGGATCAGACCACCCGTCCTTATCCGGAAGTGGCTTTTATTGACGATGACGGGATCTCTATCAAGAGGTACAATCCCCGCGAAAACTTAGGACGTTCCCGCAAGAAATAATAACTTCCGCATAGACAGCCGTATCTCACTTCTGTAACTCAGTTATCTCCCTCATCTTTTTAAGAAATGTTTCGGCAACGGCAAACACGGTCGTTTGCCCCTACAATACGTGAAATACTGTGTATAGTATGGGATCAAACGAGAACCGCTCCCTGTCGCACGTAAAAGGAGGCACCGCTTGGATACGATGCCTCCTCGGTATGCTTATGAATTCGCAAAAGTGGGTTAGCGGCCTTTGAATTCCGCTTTACGGCTTTCCAAAAAGGCGTTGATGCCTTCACTCTTATCTTCCGAAGCAAACAGCATAGACCAGGATACCTGCTCAGCACGGCTACCGCTCTTGATGTCAAGATTCATGGAGTTATTGATACACTTTTTGGCCTCCCGTAAAGCCAAGGCTCCCTTGCGGCTTATCTTGCGAGCCATCTTTTTGGCAGCATCCATAACTTCGGCGGGAGGAACTACCATATTGACCAGACCCATTCTGTAGGCAGTCTCGGTATCAAAGAAGTCGCCGGTGAAAATATACTGTTTGGCCATGCAGATGGATGCATTACGAGGCGTACGCTGGGTTCCCCCTCCACCGGGGAAAATGCCCAGACTGATTTCCGGAAAACCGAAAGTACAGTTATCAGCCACAATGCGGATATCGCAGGCCAACATCAGTTCCAGACCACCGCCCAATGCCAGACCATTGACCGCAGCGATAATGGGTTTGGGATTGTCTTCCATGGCAAAGATTGTCCGATGTACTGCATCCAGGAACTCGTATGCCTGGAAAGAATCGTAGCCGGCCAAAGCTTTGAGATCAGCACCCGCCGCAAAAACATTTTCCTCCCCGCTGATGATTATGCAACGTACCTCGGGATCCTCAGCGTAGAGAGTTAGAACGTCATACGAATCGTTCAATAGTGTAAAATCGATGGAGTTGAGGCTCTTGGGACGATTTAACTTTATATGGCCAATACCATCCTCAACCCAGGCCAAAATGGCCTTGTACTCTTTTCCTTTGTAATTTTCCATAAACCCAAATCCCCCTTAATTGTATAATTCTTTAAACAATTCTATCTATAGATCTGATTATCCTGCCAGGGTTTGGATAAAACTACATATTGTTTCTGTATCGTTTATTTCTGTTTCTTTATATAGGTTTTTAGCCTATCGGTCAGCTCCTTCTGCAGAGATGGAGCGGTCAATTTCTTTCGAATTATATCCTGTTCCGGGAAAACCCCGGCGGGATTCTTTCTGACTTTTATATTCTCATCCAGGAGAGTTTTTCCGTCTCTTATCACCAGCACATGAGTTGTATAGTCCTTACTACCGGCCAACTTTTGTCCTTTTAGGGGCTCAACTTTGATAATTTCAAATCTGTATTCAGTCATATACTATACCTCCAACTGCTGAAAGTATCTGCAAAACGTTTTGCAGGGTATTTCTACAGAAGGGTCAGGTTCTCCTGCTTAAGGCTCAGGACAGCAGATTACCTTATGGCCCCAATAACATATTTATCCTGGAAAACAATGAGCCTCGCCCTTTTAAGGCGAGGCTCGCTGGATTGTTGCTTATTCGACCGAGATCGTCCAACCAAAAGGATCCTCCATGGCACCGCTTTGAATACCAGTAATAGTATCATAGATGCGTTTGGAGATTTCGCCGGTCTGTCCATTGTTGATAGTAATAATGTTGTCATTCCAATTCAAAGATCCTATAGGCGATATCACTGCAGCAGTGCCCGTACCAAAGGCTTCATCCAATTTACCGTCTGCTTGAGCCTGAAAGATTTCTTCAATGCTTATGCGCCTTTCTTCAACTGGGATTCCCCAGTGCTTAAGCAAGGCTATGCTTGAATCACGGGTGATGCCGTCCAGAATGCTTCCTTCCAGTAACGGGGTAACCACTTTTCCATCGATTTTAAAGAAGATATTCATGGTGCCGACTTCTTCGATGTACTTGCGCTCAACTCCGTCCAGCCACAGCACCTGGGTATAGCCTTTATTTTGCGCCTCCACCTGGGATTTCAGGCTAGCAGCATAGTTTCCGGCGGTTTTAGCAAATCCGATCCCACCTTTTACAGCTCGAACATATTTGCTTTCTATGTAAATTTTGACGGGGTTGATTCCTTCCGGATAATAGGCACCGACCGGAGAGAGGATGATCATAAATTTATAAGTAAGTGAAGGACGTACTCCCAGATAAGGATCAGTAGCTATAATAAAAGGTCTGATATATAGAGAAGTTCCCTCGGCTTCAGGTATCCAGTCTTTTTCCAGTTTGACCAGAGCCTTGATGGCTTCTACTCCAAAATCTACATCAATAGGAGGAATACACAATCTATCGTTGGAGATATTGATCCGGGCCATATTTTTATGAGGTCTAAATAGTAATACCCTGCCATCCCGTGCTTTATAGGCTTTCAGTCCTTCAAAAATCGCTTGGCCATAATGAAAAACCATAGTTGCTGGATCCATCATTAGAGGCTGGTAAGGAATGATGCGGGGATCGTGCCATCCTACTCCTTCAGTGTAGTCCATAATAAACATATGATCAGTAAAATAATTGCCGAAGCCTAAATTATTCTGATCCGGCTTGGTTTTAGGTGATTGGCTTTGTTCAATAGTGATTTTCCCCATATTCCTTCCTCTCCTTCATAAGGATAATTGCTTATCTATTTAGTATAATGAACTGTTAAAGCATTTTCAAACTTTCTTTTCCTGCCACAAGCATCTATGCAGCTAATAACCACTGTTATATACCAAAATGAGAAAAAGGGCCTCGGTTGAGGCCCTGGTAATAAAGTTTTCGGACTTACAGAGCAAAAACATGTTTGCCAATTTGATTGATAATGGGGCGGCTCCACACCCATTTGCTGGTGGCTGTAACTGGGTTCCAGTAATAGAGTGCACCACCGGTGGGATCCCAGCCTCGTAACGCTGCCTGAACAGCCTCATAACTGCTTTCGTCTGGTTCCATGTAAAACTGTCCGTCATCAATGGCAGTAAATGCTCCCGGTTCAAAAATCACCTGTTTAATACTATTGCCAAATTTTTTCGATTCCAAGCGGTTTAGCACTACAGCCACGATGGCTACCTTACCTTCAAAGGACTCACCTCGAGCTTCTCCATGCACTAATCGAGCTAGATCATAGATATCACCCTGGGAAATCCTCAGCGCCAAGCCGCCCCGCGAAGGATTAGCATCCCCGGCATTCGTAGCTACCGGGGTCGTATTTGCATCACTATTCAACGGTGTACTTACCTGTTTAATCAACTGTTGTGCTGTGGCTTTACCAGTAATACCATCCACCACCAGCCCATTGTCTGCTTGAAAACGCTTAACCGCTTCAAAGGTATTCCAACCATATCGCCCGTCTACTTGTCCTATCGGATAGCCTAGATATCCCAAATCCTGTTGGAGTTGCTGTACATCATAGCCCTGGTCACCCACGCGCAGAGTGCGGTCTCCCAGAAACGCTAAGACAGGCTGGGCTGGAACTGCGATCATAATAACTATCGCAACAATTATCGTAATAAGTCGTGATCTTAGAATATTGATAGTATCACTCCTTCCACTAACCGATTTTACTTGGTATCAATGAACTAATGCAAAGCTTGTTTCATCACCAGATCCGTCTTGGGAGCCCAGACAAGCAGCTATATTTTTATTCATTTCCATAATCCTTACATATCATGAGGACAATCACAGTAAAACAGGGCGATACCAACTTGTTCCGTGCAACTATTTTGGAAAAACGACCATCACGCTGGACAAGCAGGAATAATAAACCACCTCACAATTGTCATTATGAGGTGGAAAACAATAAGCTGATGCCTATCAAGCATCAGCTTTGAAAATATGATAAGTTACTCGTAAAAGGTGATCTCACCGGTTTCCTGACAATATTTTGCCCCTATAACGCGCAGGCTGCCCTTATGAAGAAACTCCTCTATAACCGGGCTAGCTTTTACTTCTGCCACCATAGCCTTAATATTCATATCCTCAACATGTTCATAAACTTCCTCACCTGTTGCGCCACCAGTCCGCACTATTTCCACGCAAGGCCTGATCCTCTCCACAATAGCCCCAATACTGCCTGGAGCATCCCCGCCATCTACCGTGGCTTTTACTGCACCACAGTGGTTGTGGCCCAGGATTACCAATAAAGGAGCCCCCAGGTGTTCTACTCCATATTCCACGCTTCCCATAGTCAGCGGGCCTAATACATTACCAGCTACCCTGATAACAAATAAATCACCCAATCCCTGATCAAATAATAACTCCGGTGGTAGGCGCGAGTCGGAACATGAGACTATTACCGCAAAAGGTTTTTGTCCCTTTTCCACCAGAGAATTGCGTTTTTCTGCACTAACGTCCTGCTTTAGGGTTTGACCGGCAACGTAACGCAGATTGCCTTCTTTTAACAGAGATAAAGCCTCTTGATGAGAAGTGATCTCCTCTAATCGTTGATACACCATTGAAACCGCCCCTCTCCCTTATACAGATATTGCTCTATGTGCTATATTCTAATTTCTCTGCTGATTATCCTGCCCAACGCAAAAAAGGAACCCGATTGGCCATCCATCCTTGCCACGGAGATTGCCAAGAGTTCCTTGGGGTGGTATTTATTGTTCCGCTTTAATCTTGGGATTAATCTTCGTGTTCCGCTTATTGAATCTCTGGTTGATATCCTTTGACAAGACTAACCCAAGTCTCTATCACCGTAATCAACTGGTAGGCTCACGGTGGACTTGCTTTTTGTCAGCTTTCAGGAGCAGGGGGCGATCATCGGTGCGCTCCTGGTATTGGATCTCCAGCTGGTCTCCTTCAACAAACCCCAGGTCATCCCAAGTTTCCATCATTTCCTCCGGCAACTGGAAGGCAAGCGGGCTTCCCTGCAGATCCATTTCCACTGAATTATTATCAATGCGCCCAGTATAGGTGACGGTGGCCTTAATGGCGTATGGATCGATGGTATCTTCCACTTGTTGGGAAGGAGTCTGTTCCGATTGCTGTTGGTTGGACTCTGTTCCCCCGCATCCTATCATCATCGTGGCCATTAGAGCCAGTATCAATAATAATCCCCATGTTTTCTTAAGCATCATAATAACTAACCTCCATAACAATTCAGAACACTACTAATACTCACTACGTTACCTTTCCCTAAACCTTACATAGGTTGGCTCAAGTGATCAGCTGGGTTATTTCACGGTAAATAGCGACAACCTCATCTAAGGGTATACGCACCAAGCCACTGGAAGAAGGCGCCACGAAATCCTTGACTCCTTCTACTATGCTGTTAGCTTGCAATCCCCAATCTATCTGGCGTTCTCCACTGTATTCCCGATAGACTCCCTTGCCCACAAAACATACCAACTGAGGCCGATAAATCTGAACCTTGCTCTTTAATGCTTGTCTGCCCACGCGGTATTCATCCCCGGTAATGTCGCTGGCAGCACGGGTAGGACGCTCCACTATATTGGTAAACCCATAGCCCAACTCCAACAACCGATGGTCTTCTTGGGGAAGATACTTGCGAGTGGTTAAACCAGCCCGATAGATAATAGTCCAAAACCGATTGTTGGGATTAGCATAGTGGTGACCAACTTCTGCCGAGCGCAGACTGGGATTGAAACCCACAAAAAGGATCTTTAGTCCAGGTCGCAAATAATCAGGTACTGGTCTTTGCACAACAACCTTCCTTATCAATTGTCCAAAAATTAACACAAGCGTCCTGTGATCTGCACAACTTGATACGTCACATCTTCCCCTTGAACTTGTTATAAGTTTATCACTAATCGTGTGCAATTTTTGCTACATGTTTTTTTATCTCCCCGTAAAAAAAGGCCGCTGGTTGGGAACTAATGGGATGGTACATATCTTGCGAAGTATGTTGTGTGAATATTCTAAATTGTGTGATATGATGAACAAAATGGGAAAAGCTGGAGGTGTTAATATGGGGACTTATATGGAAGAATATCGCCGCAAATTGATTAGTGCGGACGAAGCCGCCAAACTAGTGCAGTCCAACGATATTGTGGAGTATGGTATGTTCGCTACCAAACCAATCGACTTTGATGTAGCCCTGGGCAAAAGAGCAGGTGACGGACTGCAAAATGTTTCGATTCGAGCTACAGGATCGGTGCTGCCTATACCGGAAGTTATCAAATGCGACCCCGAACAGAAGACCTTTCAGTATTTCAGCTGGTATTTCACCGCTTTGGATCGCAAAGCAGCTGATCTGGGTTTAGCATGCCACGCGCCTTTTAACTATCACGAAGCTACCATGCTGGCCTACAACCCTGATTTCAAGCAATACTGGGCTGACGTATGGTGTGCACAGGTCACTCCTATGGATCGGTCAGGATGTTTTAACTTCGGTCTGGGCAACTCTCATAATCGCGGTATGGCCCTTAACAGCCGGGTAGCCATTGTAGAGGTCAACCCCAACATGCCCCGTTGTCTGGGTGGAAGCGATGAGTATGTTCACATCAGCGAAATCGATTACATTATTGAGGGATCGGAGCAGCCCGTTTTCGCTACCCCACCTTCTGCCGCACCCAGCGAATCCGAAAAACGCATTGCTGAACAGATAGTAGCCGAAATAGTAGATGGCGCCTGCCTACAGCTGGGCATAGGGGCCCTTCCTAACCTGATCGGCAATATGATCGCGGAATCCGATCTTAAGGATCTGGGCATACAGAGCGAAATGTTCTGTGATGCTTATGTCAAGATGTATGAAACCGGTAAGATAACGAATATGCGCAAGGCAAAAGACATCAACAAAAGTACTTTTTCTTTCAGTCTGGGTACTCCGGAGACTTATGACTTTCTCAATGATAATCCCCGCTGCGCGTCAGTTGCTGTTTATGACACTAATAGTCCAGAGGCTGTAGCCCGGAACACTAACGCCATCTCCATTAACAATATCCTGGAAATAGATTTGCTGTGTCAGGTCTGTTCCGAAAGTTACGGATTGCGTCAAATCTCAGGAACAGGTGGTCAGCTTGACTTTGTTACCGGAGCATTCCATTCCCGGGGCGGTAAGAGTTTCCTAGCCTTCTCCTCCACTTTTACTGATTCCGAAGGAAAAATGCACTCTCGGGTACGTCCCCTCTTGACTCCAGGTGCAGTAGTAACAGTTCCTCGTACCCAGGTTCATTATGTTGTAACCGAGTATGGGATAGTAAATATGAAAGCCAAGTCAATCTGGGGACGTGCAGAAGCCTTGATAAACCTGGCTCATCCCGATTTCAGAGATGATCTTCTGGCTTCAGCCCGGGAAATGAAGATATGGTCGAAGACAAACCGCATACCTTTTTAGTATAGTTTAAACATCATAGTCTTAGGGGGGGATTTTTTGCGGGATTATTCCAGGGAATACCAGCAAAAATTGGTTTCAGCTGAGTTTGCCGCCAGTTTGGTAAAATCTCATGACTGGATAGATTATGGTAACCTCACTGGCCAAACGGTAGCTTTTGATCAGGCTCTAGCCAAGAGAGTTAATGAATTAACCGATATCAAAATATGGACAATTTTACCTCAATACATTCCTCAGGTAATGGAAGCTGATCCAGAAGGCCAAACTTTCACCTGGCACTCCTGGCACTTTTCCAAGTGGGATCGCCGGGCAGCTCAGCAGCAGCGCGCCGTTTACTATGCGCCCATTCGCTATTCAGAACTGCCCCGCTATGTTCGTGAGCATATCGAACCCATCGATATCGCCGTACATCAAGTTGCCCCCATGGATGAGCACGGCTACTTCAACTACGGCCCGCAAAACTCACATAGCCAGGCCGTCTTTGACCGCTCTCGCCTGGTTATTGTTGAGGTCAACCAGAATCAGCCCCGTTGCCTGGGTGGTTACCACGAGGCCATTCACATTTCTCAAGTGGATCATATAATCGAAGGCAACAATCCTCCTTTACCTGAACTGATCCCCGCTGCACCTAGTATAGCCGATAAGAAAGTAGCCGAATACATTGTCAAGGAACTGTACGATGGCTGCTGTCTACAACTGGGCATTGGGCCCATGCCTTTATCGGTGGGGCAAATGATTGCTCAATCAGATCTCAAGAATTTGGGTTGCCACACGGAAATGATGGTAGACTCTTTTGTGGACATGGTTGAAGCCGGCAGGATCACAGGCCGATACAAGACTACTGATCCAGGCAAGCTCGCTTATACTTTTGCTCTGGGTACACAGCGCTTGTATGATTTTCTGCACAACAACCCGATGTGCAGCAGCTATCCGGTTGACTATACTAACAATGTTAGGGTCGCATCTGCTAATGACAATTTAATGACCATAAATAACGTGGTGGAAGTCGATATTTACGGTCAGGTTTGCGCCGAATCGGTGGGAACCCGTCATATCAGCGGTACCGGCGGACAGTTGGATTTCGTTCTGGCGGCTTATGAATCCCGGGGCGGGAAATCATTCCTATGCTTGCCTTCCACACACACTGACGAGAATGGTGTGATGAAGTCGCGTATCGTGCCTATTTTGACCCCCGGGGCTATAGTTACTGATTCCCGTACTGTAGCTCAGCATATTGTTACAGAATACGGGATGTTTAATCTGAAGGGCAAATCGACCTGGCAAAGAGCGGAAGGACTTATCGGGCTGGCTCATCCCGACTTTCGCGACGATCTGATAAAATCAGCTCAGGATCAGAATATCTGGCGTCGTTCTCATAAGAGGTAAAATTAATAGCCCTACCTATTGATCAAAAAGGGGCCCCCGCAGGGGCCTCTTTTTTTACAATAAGGTGCGATTTCCAGCTTAGCTTATGGCGGCTAGAACCATTTTCAATGTGTCGACAATGGACTTATTGGTAAAGGTATCAACCAGTAGCTGGAAATCATAGGCTTCGATTCCATCGCGGATAGCCTTGGCTGCATGTCTTTTTTGCATATCTTTGAGCATGATAAACGGGCGACCGGGGGTATCGATCAGAGCCGATACTTTGGCTTTAGCTTTGGCCATCAGGTCATCCACATTATCAACCAACTCATCGACGACTCGATGTTCTAGAGCCCACACCGGGTCAAACATCTCACCCTTGAATATAACGTCCCGATAGTTGGCATCAGTATCCAGCCCAAAGCGCATTATTTCTGCCTCTGCCGGAGTCAAGGCTAGACCGATCTTTATTTCTGTCATGCCTAGTTTAATTTTAGGATGATCGACACAAATGCGATAATCACAGGCCATAGAGACGATCATGCCAGCAGCGGTGGCATGGCCATTTATAGCCGCCACTACTGGTTTTGAGCAGGTAAACAGTTTGTACAGAGTCTCTTCTTCGAACTCAAACCAGTCAATGATGGCCTGGGGACTTGCAAAGGTGGTAAAGGTTTTCAAATCAAAACCACTGGATAAGTAGCGGCCTTCGCCGGTAATTATGATACCCTTAAGTTGTTCTTCCTGATTGACTCGCTCGACAACTTCTGCCAGCCCTTGTAAAGTCTCGGTGGAGATAGGGTTGGTTTTACCATTCTTAAACTTAAAGATCACAATATCATTTTCCACCATGTACTCGTAGCTCATTCCATCACCCTTCTCTTTCTTATTTCATCGCTTATATTTTATCAAAATTCCGCAATAAAGATTTGGCAATCCATTATATTACATACTTTATAACACAATATAACCCAGGTCTCTAGAACCTGGGTCATATTATTAAAAACTCTACTTATTTAACGGGTTTACCGTCTTTCCATTCCCCTTCAAAGGCCAAGGTTCCATCTTCGTAATAAGACTTACCATATCCTTCTCTTTTACCCTTAACCCACTGGCCTTCATACCATATATTCATGTTGTCATAATACAGTTTTCCCTCACCATGAGGTCTTCCCTTGAGCCACTCACCTTCGTAAAAACGACCGTCCTTGTAATAGGCTTTGCCCAAACCATGTGGCCGTCCTTCCAGCATTTCCCCATCGTAAGCAACCGACAGACCATGCTTTTGCAGCACTTCTTTGCTAACCCGTCCCCTGTGTTTACGAAATTCTTCCGTCATTACATCACCCTCTTTTTCAAACTAAATCCCTCTCTATTGTAAATGTATCTAAATTATAGCATAAGTTGTAAAACCCGGATAGATTTTGGCTTTTACTCTTGAGCATAAATACAGCCGGTCGTTCCTCACTAAAAGATGACAAAAAGGATGTCCATCTAATGTGGGCATGAAAAAACTCCCTGGCTTTGGAGCCAAGGAGTTGTTCTTCATTTACCAGCTATTGCGACGGGGTTGCGGTCTATAGCAATCCCTGCAGTAAACAGGCCGATCTCCACTGGGCTGGAATGGCACTGTGGTTTCTTTTCCGCAGGAAGCGCATACCGCAGGAAACATCTCGCGTTCAGAGCGGCCATATCCACCACCATCACGGTTACGAGCTTTGCGAGCTGCACGGCATTCCGGGCAGCGCCCCGGCTCATTGGTAAAACCCTTCTGGGCGTAGAATTCCTGCTCAGCAGCTGTGAATTCAAATTCACGTCCACATTCTTTACAGGATAAGATCTTGTCAGAATACATTTGACAACCTCCTCAATTTTAATCCGATGCCAGGGGAAGCGCGCCTTGATTTCCCTTACTTCCCAAGACTGGGCTTATCGAGAAGGGGCAAACATTCCATCGCAAGCATGATCGGCAAACTAATTTTAACTGATGTTACCATAAAAAGCAAACTATTACCTATCAAAGGCTCATTTTCGTTAGATTTTAGCCTATTTAGGATTTACCTTACATCCTCATATGACTCAATACCAGCCCTGGCAATACTCTTCCCCGACCAGTTCAGCATAGCCTATCACTTCATCATGATCAGGCAGATCGATACGCTCGAAATCTATGCCATAATTACAGCGGGGACAGATCATGCGGTAACCATCAAAGAACTCGCCCTGCCCGTCCAGTGTTGCTAAAATCACCTGGATAACGGTGGGACAGGTTTCTGCCCCTATGGAAAAGTGAGCGGCTGTCTTCAGGGTCCAGTTGTATTCATTGGATTGTTTCCTGCATTCCGGACAACGGATCATTAGCTCGGCTGCCTGTTTTCTAAGCCCCATGTGATCTCTCCTAGCATAAACCATACTTTAAACTGTCTTTACATATTATAATCATATTGTAGTCATGGATGTTAACAGGTTTTCTTAATATCAACCAGAAAGAGTGAACTGCTATGCGTCTTAGTGAAACCGCTGAATTGATGGTATACTGCTCGCGCTGTGGTAATTATGTAAATGAGTACAATTGGACTCTGGAGACCGCTTCCAAGTACTCCGTAAATGGCAAAGCTACACCCACCTTGATTTATATATTGCTGCAGCGGATCGACGGTAATAAAGAATGGGAAACTTTCAAGGTAGTCTGTCCCCGCTGTCATGAAGCCCTGCCCCTCAGACAGATTCCTCAAATGGAAAGAGAACAGTTGGAGGCCTACACCCGAGAAGTTGGCCCCGCCTACGTGAATTTCACTTATTAATTCGAGAAATACCGGATAATTTTGCCATGACTTTGCCGCTAGAAAACTGTTTGACTTTTTTTTGGTGGTCTGTTTATATATGAGTATACACCGATGAAGAGGAAGTAAAACCACCACCAGCCTACAGAGAGTCGGGGAAGCTGGGATCCCGGCGGAAATGGAGTGGAACAATGGCCCTCGGAGGGTGAGGTGAACCAGTCAATTGGACTGCAGTAGCTTATGACGCTTGGCCAGCGTTATCGGGCTATGGGTGTGTCAGCACTCTGTGAGCGGGTACGTATGTACCAACTAAGGTGGTACCGCAGATTATACATCTGTCCTTATTATCATAAGGATAGGTGTTTTTGTTTTTGCGGCTCTTCCAATACCTTCAGCCAGGACTAGCAGAGCGAAGATGAGCCAAGCAGAGTTGAGCGCACCAGCAAGAATGGAATGGGAGGAATTGGAATGAAGAGAATTGTGACAAGTAAGGTGTTTTTGCTACTAACGATTATGCTGCTGGTATTAGCGGCTGGTTGTTCAGCTGATGGTGGATCCAGTCAGGCTGATGATCAAATCAAAATCGGTATTGTTCAAATCGTGGAGCATCCCTCCCTCAATATGATTCGCGAATCTTTTGTTGACCATCTGGCAGAACAAGGCTATCGCGATGGTGAAAATGTGATAATAGACTATCAAAATGCCCAAAATGATCAGACTAATTTGAAAACCATCTGCCAAAAGTTTTCCACCAGCAAGTATGACATGATCGTGGCTATTGCTACCCCCTCCGCCCAGGCAGCGGTGGGTGAGACCAAAGATATCCCCATAGTATTCTCTGCTTGCACCGATCCGGTAGGTTCAGGCCTGGTAGACAGCTTGGAAAAACCGGGGGCAAATGTGACCGGAACCTCAGACGCTGTTTCCGCCGAGAAAATCATGGGATTGGCACAACGGATCACTCCGGGCATTAAAACCATTGGCGCACTCTACAGTTCCAGCGAAACCAACTCGATTGCTGTCATTGAAAACCTCGAGGAGTATGCGCAGCAAAATGGGTTGACAGTGGTTCATGCTACCGTAATGAATTCTTCCGAGGTTCAGCAGGCGACGGCAACGCTAACGGACAAAGCTGACGCTATCTTCATCCCTATTGACAACACCATAGCTTCTGCCATGCCGGTAGTAGCTCAGGTAGCTAAAGATGCCAAAACCCCGGTGTATGTTGGGGCCGACTCTTTGGTAAAGGATGGAGGGCTGGCCACCTACGGTGTCAATTATGTCGTATTGGGACAGGAGACAGCCAATATAGCTATCCAGATCCTGGAGGGCCAAAACCCTGGCGATATTCCAGTCAAGACCATCAGTGACGTGGAAGTTTACCTTAACAAGACAACAGCAGAAGCTATTGGCGTTACCATCTCGGAAGATGTACTAAATGAGGCCGCCGAGATATTTGAATAAATTTCGTGTCGCACTTTTACTGAAGGAGCACTGAATCAATGAGTCTACTAGCTATGCAGGGTTCAGTGGAGCTGGGCATAATTTATGCCATCATGGCTCTGGGAGTATTTATCTCATTTCGTACCCTTAATATGCCGGATTTAACTGTAGACAGCAGCTTTACACTGGGAGCTGCTGTCTCAGCTATGCTATGCACTATGGGACATCCTCTCTTAGCTATACCTGCGGCCATGTTGGCCGGATGGCTAGCGGGCAATGTGACCGCTTTGCTGAATACCAAGCTGAAAATACAGCCTTTGCTGGCTGGGATCCTGGTTATGCTGGGCTTATACTCGATCAATTTACGAGTGATGTTTAACCGTGCCAACATTCCTCTGCTCAATCAACCTACTGTTTTTTCTTCACTGCAGGGGACATCTCTGGAATCACATGCTCAGTGGTTGATTCCGCTTGTTTTACTGATAGCCGTGATCTTGATACTGTACTTATTTCTGCAGACCAGATTTGGTTTAGTATTACGAGCTACTGGCGACAATGATCAAATGGTCAGATCGGTGGGAGTCAATACTGACACCACCATTTTACTGGGTCTGGGTCTGGCTAACTGTCTGGTAGCCTTTTCAGGGGCCTTGATCGCTCAATACCAGTCCTTTGCCGATGTAAGTATGGGGGTTGGTATGGTAGTGATCGGGCTGGCGTCAGTAATTATCGGAGAAGTTCTCTTTGGGATCAATTCGCTGCTGCGCCGTTTGATTGCGGTAGTACTAGGAGCCATTCTATACCGTTTTGTGATTGCAGTAGCTCTGCATCTGGGTATGCCCCCTACCGATCTTAAACTGATCTCGGCAGTTATAGTAACTATGGCCCTGGCGGCTCCCGTTATTAAAGCTGGCCTGATATCTCGCCGCAAAAGACATTCTCGTCGATCGATCCATAAGGAGGGTTAAGAGAATGCTGAAAATAAACGGTTTAAGTAAAACCTTTGGATTGGGGAGCATCAATGAAAAACTGGCTGTAAATAATGTAAACCTTACCTTGCAAGCCGGTGAATTTGTTACGGTCATTGGCGGCAATGGTGCTGGTAAGTCAACATTGCTCAACTGTATTGCGGGAGTACATGAACCAGACCAGGGCAGTATTTTTTTGGATTCCATGGACATAACCTTCTGGCCGGAATACAAAAGATCTCAATATATTGGGCGGGTTTTTCAAGATCCCCTTAAAGGGACAGCTTTCGATATGACTATTGAACAAAACCTGGCTATGGCTTACGCCAAAGGTAAACCCCTCGGTCTCCAGTGGGGCGTTCGCAAAGCAGATGCTGCTATGTTCCGCGACCGATTGGCTCGTCTGGAATTAGGACTGGAAGACCGTTTGAAACAGAAGGTTGGTTTGCTCTCCGGAGGACAGCGCCAGGCTATAACACTGCTGATGGCCACAATCGTTGAACCCAAGCTGCTGTTGCTGGATGAGCACACTGCGGCTTTAGACCCCTCAGCAGCCAAGCATGTGCTGCGTCTGACCCGAGAATTAGTAGAGCAATATCAACTCTGCACCCTAATGGTTACTCATAACATGAAAAACGCTCTGGAATACGGTACCCGTACTATCATGATGCATGATGGCAGCATTATTTTGGATATAGCCGGTGAGGAGCGCAGGGAGATGACCGTAGAGAAACTGATCGACCTTTTTGGTCGTCGTAGCGGGCAGGAGTTAGACAATGACCGCTTATTATTGAGTTAGGCCAGTGTTATCGATCGGTACAGGCACTGGCCAACTCTTCATCATGATCCCAAACTTGATTATTCCGGTCTTTATCAGCCTCTTCTAGTTTTTTTATGTTTTTCATTTCGAAAAGGATCAATGTGCCAGTCAACAGTACTGCCAGTAAGTCAGCGATGGGCGGCGTTCGCCATACCCCTTCAATGCCCCAGAACCGCGGCAGAATAACCAGTAGGGGAATAAATATCAGTACCTGTCGGGACAAACTGAGAATGGTTGACTGGATCGGTTTGCCCACCGCCTGAAAATAGGTTGAACCAATGATTTGGAAGCCTAATACAGGAAGCATGGCAAAGTAAATAATTATAGCATGGGTAGTTAGAGCAATCAGTTCAACGTCATCGCGGGTAAATAATCCAATTATCTGGGCTGGCCAAATATGAACTATCAGCCATCCGATCACGGAAATAGCTGTCCCGGCAAACACGGCTACCTTGAAGGTTTCTTTAACACGATCATACTGACGGGCTCCATAATTAAAGCCTATGATCGGCTGAGCTCCCTGACTGAGTCCTAAGATGGGCATAAACAGTATGGTTCCAATGCTCATCATGATCCCTACTGCGGAGAGAGCTATGTCACCACTGTAATGGATAACAGTTTTATTAAGGATCAGATGCTGCACACTATTGGCCACCTGCATGGCAAATGGCGCAAACCCGATCGCCATGATACTCAGCAGGATGGGCCACTGAGGGCGCAGGTATTTCCAGCGGATCTTAACAATGCTGCGACCACTGTAGAAGTAACTCAGTACCCAGACAGCTCCTGTTAACTGTCCCAGAACAGTTGCAAAGGCAGACCCCTTCATTCCCCAACCAAATTGAAAAATAAAGACATAGTTCAACACCACATTTACTGCTCCACCCAAAAGCTGAGTATACATAGCCATGCGCGGATTGCCTTCGGCGCGGATAAAATTATTCATACCCATGCTGATAGTCCCAAAGCCAGCCCCTAGCATTATGATCTGCATAAAATCTTTGGCGTAAGGGAGTACTTCCTCACTAGCTCCAAAGGCTATCAAAATCGGTTCAGTATATAGGAAAAAGAAAAGGGCGAAAATAACTGGCAGCAGTATAATCATAGTAGTAGCAGTGCCAATCACCTTTTCGGCTTCCTCATGCTTTTGCTCTCCCAGGCGAATGGAAATCAAGGCAGTAGCTCCTACCCCGATCAGTACCGACACTGCCATAAGTATGATCATCATAGGAAAAGCCACCGTAGTCGCTGCAATAGCTAGAGAGCCTATACCACGGCCTAGAAATATCCTATCCACAATATTGTAGAGTGAGTTTACCACCATACCCACAATAGCTGGCAGAGAGAAGTTCCATAGCAGACTATTAATTTTTTGGTAGCGCATAGCTTGAGTGCGGTCCATAAATTCTCCTTACCAATTCTTATCCATAAAGTTGATCACATATCTCAGACTATTCATAAACTCAACCAATTCCTGCTCATCTACCTGTTTTTTCATGATGCTACCTGTATAATGCTCCATGACTTGTTCCATCTCCTGGCGGCCTTGCTCACTCAAGTTAAGCTGCTGTCTGCGGCGATCACGAGGATCAGAGTGGCGTACCACCAGGCCCATCTGCTCCAGTTGTTTAATTATGGTGGTCAACCCGCCCTTTTCGATATTCAGCATTTTCGCTATTTCTGTAGATGTCAGACCATTATGATGATACAGCATACTGATGATCTTGCTCTGGTTTTTCTTAAGAGGAATAGCCAGGTCTAAATGCTGCCGATAGTTCATAAAAAATTTTTCATGGAATTTGCCCATAAAAGTAAACAGTAATACATGCAGTTCGAGGGCTTGTTCTCGGTTCATATCAACACCTCAAAAAGGAAACTAGAATTATTTTAAATGTTAGAATTCTAACTTATTCTAGTGAAAACCAATCCAACCGTCAACAGAAAATTAGATATTGGTAAGCAAAAAAGTAGCCTGTTAACCAAACAGTCAACAGGCTACTTTCATAAAAGCAAGTGAGACTATAGAGAGCGAGGATTTAAGCCGGTCGCATTTAACGTATCCCAAACCTTGATAGCAATAAATAAGTTCACCCGGTTATCCATATTGGAAAAATCGATGTTTAGCAGTTCTTCTATTTTATTGACTCGATAGTAGAGGGTATTTACATGTATAAATAGACTCTCAGCGGTGCTTTTCATATTAACATTGGAATCTAACAGGTTACGTAAAGTAGGCAGCAAGTCGCCATCGGTCTTCTCATCATGTTCAATGATCTTGCCCAGTGTTTGCAGACAAAATCTTTTGATCTCTTTCAGCTCCTGGCAAAATATCGGGTAGTAAATACCCAAATCCGAAAACTTTTGCACAAAATGATTCTTACCCAGTAGTTTGGGCAGTGTCAAAGCCACCCGAGCTTGATAAAAGCTATGACGAAGATCAGCCAAAGAATGTACTTGGCCAATGCCTTGGGATAATGAAATGGCAAACTTCCCTTCCACAGCTTCCTTGGAAGTTATCATGGCCGGCCAATCCAGTGCTTCATCGAGCTTATCAACCGTAGAACCAACCGGGATGATAATACAGATATAATTTGACCAGGAAATAGGTACTGCTTCCAATTTGTTCTTTTTTAGGTATTCGTAGAGATAAGAACGTACCCGCTGTATCTGTGTAATATCGGTGCCTGCTTCGGTCTCCACTAGAGTGACAAAATACAACTGATCCATTTCCAGTCGGTTTTCGCTCAATTTGGCTAGGTCGCGTATATTGGCCTTACTATCGGCAAAAAGATACTCAGTCAGTTCTTGTTCAAAGTGGTCACTTTCCTTGTGCAGCTTGCAAAAATAACATTTGATAGCCAGCTTGGTATCGATCAATAAGCCGAGAGCCCGTGATATTTGCTCTACTGGCACATCCTGGGCAATGATAAAGGCGCTGGAGTCATTGTAGTGTACTCTATAATAGAGTGATCGGCTGCTGTTCTGATAATAAAAGTCTCTTCCTGAAAGTATGGTCGGGATAGCAACAAATACATCATCTACTTCACCAGAGTAGCTGACTTCTTCCGGGTAGTGTATGCGACCATCACGATCAGCAATAATTACCGGGTGTTTTAATGTGTTTTCTACGAATTCAGCTACATAACTCAATCCCTTGTCAAGCACGCCGTCTACCAAGTGATAAACGCTGTTAGGAGCTATTATAGACATAATGCCCTCACCTCTTAACTTAGCGATACTGTATGGATCATAGTAAAGCAAGAAGCATGCCAACTACATCAACCTAGCCTAAGGTCTGATTGCCACTGCGAAGGGCAATTGTACTCCCTAGTTGTTGTGTCTCAAAACGATGCAGACAGTTTAAACTGCCCACCTGATAATTGTGTTAAAATGAGAATGTGTAAATAGGTTATCTAAGTGAGGATTTTGCATAATTCAACAAATCTTTCGATATTGTCACTCTGAGCGATAGCGAAGAGTCTTATAAAGGCCGTAGATCCTTCGCTACCGCTCAGCATGACATTCTAAAAAATACCATGATAATTTCGGAAAAGAATTATGCAAAACTCTCAAGTAAGCGGTTGGTTGGTACCGTCTCGAAAGAGGAGGAGGACAATGGTTATAAAGCCTGTTGAACAACTGCTTAGCCCCATGACTAAAAACCGTCTGGATACGCGACCCATGGATAAAAATGACCGCATCCTTTTGGATCAGATACGACAGCAAAAGGTTGATTTGCTGAGCCAGGGCCTTGATGTTAAGATGGCAGATGCGGTCAGGCCAGATGTACTGGCATCCTGGCTGAGATCTTACCAGCATGGAATGGATCACAATCTTTATAATTATGGCCCTGTTCTGGACAAGCTTGCTTTCCAAGAGCGCATGCGGCAAAAAGATTTGCTTCTTAGGGCAGCCGATCCGTATATCTGCCAATTGGAAGCCATGTTGTCTGATGCTATTATCCTCTTGTCAGATGAAGATGGCGCTATGCTGCGAGTAATTGAAGGTAACGAATCACTGCGACGGCAGAACGAGCGCTTTAACCTGGTGGAAGGATCAGTGTGGAATGAATCCACGGTGGGCACCTGTGCCCATTGCATCAGCTTGATCGAAGGCACCCCTATGCAAATTTGCGGGCCAGAACACTATTTTGAAAAATATGAATTCATATCCTGCTCATCAGCTCCCATTTTAGATGTAAACGATAATCTGGCCGGGTCATTATGTGTAGTTACTTCCAGCTTCAGTAAACAGAGCTCGCAATCGCTGGGGCTGGTGGTTTCAATGGCCTGGGCAGTTCAAAATCAATTCCAACTATCTTTGCAAAACGAACTTTTCAACTTAACACTGCAAGCAACCGACGAAGCCCTTATCACCGTTAACAAAAAGGGCATTATCACCAAAGCTAATTCGCCCGCCCAACAAATGCTTGCTCATATTTCCAGGAATCCGACCGGAACTCCGCTGGAATTTCTCTTGGGCGAACAACCTTTGATCAAATC
>Ga0209510_1001024_pt1 | contig 33699 bp, 32 predicted proteins | sample BiotimSIPDNA_FD_185749 | JGI IMG/M metagenome (GOLD analysis project Ga0209510, IMG submission 185749) | Anaerobic biogas reactor microbial communites from Washington, USA - Biogas_R1 time_0 SIP DNA (SPAdes) (version 2) | ecosystem: Engineered > Bioreactor > Anaerobic > Unclassified | place...
TCTGCAATTCTGGAATGAATTGAGGCGCGGTAATTTCGAGTATCTGGAAGTCTGCATTTTTTAGGTGATATTCGTCTTTCGCCCGCTCATACTCCACCGTGTCCGCAAAGCCAAACTGCTTCAGCTTGTCGTGGTAGCCGAAAGCAGTCTTGGCTTGCCATTTATTCTGTAACTTGCGATAGACTTTTTCCATCGCCATTGCTGCTTTTAGGTTTTGCGCCATACCACCTCACACACTCCAACCGCCCAAGCCCAACGCAAGGGCGGTTTCATATTCGCCACCCCTACGCCAAGCTAAACAGTTCTGAGCCGAAGTCGAGCTTGAACGTGTCGCCACTTGCGAGCGTGACTTCCGAGCCGTAGTCGAAGAAGCAGATGACTTCCTTGTTGGTCGCGCTGTCGTTGTAGATGACGACGTAGCGGAACGGCCCAACCGAGCCAGTAGCGGTCATGGTCAGATCGGTCAGCACGAGTTTGTACGTGCCGCTGGACTGACCGGAACTTGACGTGGTGATGGTCATGCCATCGAAGCCGGTGGTGATGCCGCCGGTCAGGTCAGCCAGTTTGGTCGTGCCTGCTGCGGTCGGCGCAGTGTTGGTGAGCGCCACTTTGAGCGTGTCAGAACCGAGATTGTGTACCTTCTCTGCCAGCGCTTCTACGAACGAGTTTACTTTTGTGTAAGTTGCCATTAGTTTTCTCCTATAGGTTGAATGTTTGAATTGATAACGAAGGTCATAGTGCCCTCCGATAACTTGAGAACTGCTGAATTGGTTTTTTGTAACGGTCACGCAAGCGGATGGTCGAGTTATCCCACGGGTCGTGTATCCAGATTGCACCGTCATCCACAGGGGACGGGATGCTGTTCACCCAATGCTCGTCGAGAGCGGGCGTGCCCTCGTTGTGGTCAACCAGCATTACTAACGGGCAACCATCAGAGATTTTCTGCTTTATTTGCGCGTCGGTTGGATTCCAAGTTTTGCCTTCCCAGATAATGTTGGGATGCTGCTCCGTCACCTTTTCCCAGACAATCAGGTTGCCGTTACGATAGCCGCCGTTGGCTGTGCGCCAAGCGTTATTGACAACCGGATTGGTCACGATGCCAAGTTGGTTTAGCGCATTTGTTTCTGCTGTCATCACGCAACCATAAGAGCCGATTGTGCCCGATGTGCCAAGCGGCTTATCCTTCCAGCGTGGGTCACGTTGCCAGTACAATGCGCCATAGTATTTCTCTGTGATAGGCGGCAACGGCAAGTCGTCAACTCGCTCCATCCACGTGGCAGAAGACCATGCTTCCGGTGCAACGCGCCACCAGCCCGTGCCGCTTGTTTCGTAGACTGGCACAACCGCGCCGCTTTGCAGCCAATCCGCTTCAGGGCGTTCCAAGCCAGCCGGAGTGTAGCGCGTCTTAAGGCGGTTTGGAGGTGTCGTTACCACCTTCGCGTCAAACAGTTTGTCCGGCTGTGCTGGAACTTCGCCGCCAATCCAAGCAGCAAAGTCTGCATCATCGCCATAAAACCTGTTGGTATCCAAGTTGCCAGCGTAGCCCGCAAGCCGTCCGCTTGAAGTAAATTGCCACAGCCACCAACTATCCCAGCCAGTCGGCATAAGCGGGTAGGGGTTGGTGGTGTAATGCGCAACCCACAACTTGCGGTCATTCAAATATACGCCGCCCATAATCGCGTTCCACGCGCCCTTGCTGGTATAGATGCCCATGTCAGGCTGAAGCGCGGCGTAATCCAGCACCTGCTGCCTGTACAACTTCGTCCCCTCGCGCGTGTCCTCAACGTCAATCCAGCAGCCGAGCCGCATGTCCTTCAAGCCGACCGCTAAATTGAACGCGTCCGCTTGCTCTTGAATGCCGACCGAGCCGATGATGTAATGGTACGCCCCAACCGGTACGCCCCTTATTTGTGCCAGTTCCTGGTAATGGCGGTCGAATGCGGTGTCCTTCCACTTGCCGTATGCCGCCCTGAGTATCACGCCGCTCACGTTCTCAGCCAGCAGGTCGTAATCAATCGCGCTTGGCGCTTGGTAAAACGAAATGTCGATGATGGGTTTCATAGCCAGTACCCCCAAATCCGAACCTGTACGCCTTCAACCGTGCCCGATGTATAGCAGTAAACATCCCCGTTAGCGTCACAAGGAACAATGCCGGAGGCGTGAGCAATTTGAGAGGCTACAGTAGTTCTGCAAGTGAGGGCATAGCTATAGGTCGAGCTTGGACCAAAGCGAATATAATTGTTTGCCGCAGCGGCTTGCGTCTGAATGCTCATCAGCACCGCTTTCACGCCCGCAGGCACGCCGAACACGGAACTCAAATCCACAATTGCTCTATCTGCTGTTGTCTTATCATCCCCATCCCAACTGGTAGAAGTTAAGGGGGTTGTAAGCGCAACGAACTTGCCATTTTCCTGCACCCGCAATCGCTCGACTTCGCGTTCCAGGGCAGCCAGTTTTAGAGCAAGCGAGTTATCTGTTGGTTTTGGCACTCTTACGGCAGGCTTAGGCGTGTATACCTGTGGCTTAGTAGGAGCAGCCTTGCCAATCCTTGCAACAGAACTTTCAAGCGCGGATATGCGTTTCAACAGCGAAGCATTATCTGATCCGTCTGCTGGTTTGCCGCGCTTCACCAATGTTTCTAAGTGCCGCACGCGCCGTGCTAATTCTGGTACGCTATCAATTGTCATATGTCCTCACAACTATTATAAACCAGAAATGTCAGGAGCGTGGATAAGTGGCATAACTCTAATATCACAGTATAGTCCTTTCGTATCGCTTTTCGCTGCTCCATGACTCTTCACTTGATACTGTACAAACACGCCGCCAATTGGCTTAGGAACAAACCCTTCTCAACCGCCCAGCCTTGCGTACCGTCCCCGTACTCCTGCTTATATCCGGGAGTGCGGACATGCACAATCGTAGTTACTGCTCCTGCTTGGTTAGCTGTTATCATAAGTTTTCCTTTTCACAATTTGCTTTGTAATGCCTGATATGCCATCTCTTCGGTTTCACATTCGTATTCCCAAATGATCACCGCCATAGCCCAAGTTCCCCGCATCTTTGCATTGATAAACTGCTCTTGGAGTTTTGAGGTAAGAGCATATTGCCCTCCATGCCAGTAAGCGCCATGCACAAACAACGGCGTAGGTTTAGGCACGGTATACACAAGAAAGTCAATAATAGAAGTACCCCGTATTCCCCCTGCTCCGAGATACTTCTGATAGGCGTACTCGTAGCCCAGCTTGTCCAATGCCTTAGCCACATTGTACTCATTGACCGAGTCCACCTTTATCCCGTGGACTAAGAGTTCGTCAGCCATTAGACCTCATAGAGAGTGAGCGAACCGATATGCTTATAGGTCTTATTCTTGCTTGCGTTCTGGTCTGTTATCACATCGTAAGTGACCAGCGAAGCCGGATCAATCATTACCTTTACATTGTCATTAGAATAGTCATTCGTGTTCATTGTCAACGGGACTGCATAGGTCTTGCTGTTAGCCCACTTGTTGAGCCAATAAAGAAGTACCCCGGTGGCATCGTGGATAGGCTTGTCGTTCAGATCCACCTCCGGGTCAACAAGGAAGTTTACAGTCCAAGTTCGCTTAGAAGGCAGGCGTAGAATGGCATTGACTACAATTGCTTTCAGGCGTGGAGACTCGTACACATCAGCCATCGGTATCATCTTGACGCGGAACTTAATCTTTTTACCGCTTATACTTCCGGAGCTATTTTGCAACTGGAGTTCTTTTACCCCGACCTCGAACTTGCCATTGACATACTCAGAAGCCTTCACATCACCAGCGTGTGACCACTCAACATCACCGTCTACTTTGAAGTAAACCGAAATCTTGTACTCGTCACCCGTCTTTACCTCACCAGTGTAATCCGAGAATATGGTAACTGAGTGGAAATACTTATCTACTGACTTTACATCGAAGTCAATCCATGAGGTCTCTACCCAGCCTGCCGTTGTGAAGTCGTAGGTGTAAGCAGGTGATGACGCGCCATAGCCAAAGTATTCATACTTGTACTGGTTTACTGGCGTGATCGCAATTGGCACGGCAATGATGCTTTCAGTAGTGGCAATCCACAACCTGTCCACCTCGGTAAACCCGGGTATTGTCTGGACATACATATCGTATATCTGGTCGCCAAGCGTTGTACTCCTCCATATCTCATGCCAAGAATACTCACCCAACATATTATTACAAAGCACGGACGAGTAGCCATCGCTGCCAGCGTCTACCGCAGCATAATACCTTCCCGGGTATGGCAAGAGTTTTGTAATCTCTCCCTGCCTGTCTGCTGGAAGTCCCTCATCCCGGTTAGGACCAACATCGTCAAGGCGCTGATCGTAATAGCGCTCAACCATGCCGCCTTCCAAGTTGAAGTAGAGGTATACACCAAACTGCATAGCCGCCGTACCGTTCAGTATAGAGTTGATAGATTTCATCTCACCGATTGGCAGCTCCTGATATACCCCGTCCGAAATACTGCCAAAACTGTCTGTCTTGAAAATATAAGGGATTTTAGTGTCGCCATACCCGACGATGTTAGTAACAGGGTTTACCTTATCCCCAGCATAAATGTAAGTTGGCAGGTACTTTGCGTTCACCCAATTGCTTCTATCCGCGTGAGCGGCGAGGTCAAGCACCCCATCTATTGCTGATGTAGCAGTATTCTCCAAGTCTGTATTGCTTGCGTTGGAAATCTGGTATGTCAGGTCAAGTATCTGCCTGTAAATCGTATTATGCTCAGCGCTTTCATAAGCCAGCCTTGCAGTCTCATAGGCAATATCGTCAAAGACCCGCTTCAATTCAGAGTCCGTACCCGGGCTGTCAATTGTGCCAGTTCCGATAATGGCATAAGCCCTGTCAGTAAGCTCTCTCACGTCCACTTTTGCATTGGCATACTCGGCTATTACATCAGCTAAATCTGTCCCGGCAATCGGGGTGGATGACCCGAACATGGCACTATGAGCAATGCCCTCATCTGCGAAGGTATAAGACGGGGAACTTATAGCCCAAGAGCCAGACTTCAATCCGGCAATGCGGGACTTCTCAATGAATATGTCCTCGTCCCTATACTTCGCTTTGTCCTTTTCGTCATTGGTCATACTGGAATAGTCAGCCAGTATGCGGTTGTGTTCAAGCGTGAGGTCGTCAAACGTGCGTTTGAGTGCCGTTATCGTGTCATCGGCGGTTGCATAGTTGGCATTGGCAACTTTCAGGTAGGAGTCTACGGTGACAGTCCCAACCCCGTCATGGTAAGTGTAAGTACCCGGTGTGTTGATCGTACCAGCCGAGCCTATAATTTGCGTAATCTCTCTGATAAGATCGTTCTTTTGCCTATCCATATCGGCAAGGTCTTTGTTCTTAGCAAGAATGTCTTTGTAAAGGTCAACATACAGGCGGTCTCTTTTGAGGTACAAGTCCTCCCGCTGCTCATAGTTGATGTCAAATACAAGGGTAGGTGGGCTGGTATACGGACTTCCCCAATCTACGGCAATGGCGCAATCCACCTTAGCCCCAAGCCCGCGCCATACTCTCGTGACACCATACTTATCTGTAATCGTTTGCAGCACGTCAGCATACTGAGCATCAGTAGCAAAGTCATTCTTGAGATAGTAGGGCGCTTCCAGCCACCGTGCTGTTTTAGACACCTTGAAGTAAACCAGCGTCCTGCTTGTACCAAAGCCGAACACAACGTAATCGCCAACTACTGTAACGGTCTTTACAGCGAAGGTAAACAAATCGTTATATGTTGCATCTAACGCAGGCACGTGCTGCCACTTGTTCAAACCAAGTACTACATATTCCGTGTCTACCGTATGCGCTATATTCCATGGCTTATCCATGACGCATTCACCAAATGCGATGTTACTAACAACTTTTCGCCACGGTCTGCGCTCTTGTGAGCCTGGTCCAGCTATAAGATAGATAATACAATCAGCCAATTCGTTTGTCTGTAAACCAGCAGCATCAATGTTTGTTTTGGTCAAGTCCGCTGCGTTGGAAGCGCAAAACCCACGATAGCCATTCATATAAAGTTCAGACTTGTTCTTATCGAGTGTACTCATTACAACGTACATTTGCTTACGGTACTCAAAGAAGATTGAGTCGTATTCTTCTTGGTAATGTACCCAACCGTAGAAAACATGCTTATCAAGTGGAGTGCCCCAAGCTTCTGACCCGCTGGCTTTTCTATACACGGCAGCGCCAGTAACACCGTACATTGTCCTTACTAATATCGATTCAGTAGTTGCGTCTGGATATGTTGCATAAACCATCAGCCATAGATTAGAATTTGCTGGCACTGCAATAGGTTCTATTGGTAAGTAGTGGTTGTTTAGATACGGATTGGTTACATTGTAGCCGTAAGCATAACCCGCTGGGTTGTCGTAGTCTTCGTAAGTTGGAGCATCAACAGATACAACCGCATCATAATAAACAATAAACGAGGAAACGCCCAATCCCGGATAGAAACTGAGAGTAAAACCGCTAACAGTCTTAGCAGTGGCAATAGCTGGAAATTTACAGGCAACCGGTGTATTAGCTATGTCCGCAGAAAGCCCCGGAGTGCCTGTAATGTACTTCTCCCCACTCGCTGAACCAGCCCCCTGCTGAGCAATAACAGCAGGAGCGCAAATAGGGAACTGCTTTGTGGTGTCAAGCCGGAAGCTGTCTGCAAACCTTGTACGGTCATTCGAGAGGTCAGCCTGCGCCCTGCCGCCTACCCAAGTGGATTGAACTTCGGTAATGAACGGCGGCTCTTGATCGGAATAACCAGTGCTGCCAGTAGAGATACGGATAGGTGAGCGTGGCATGTTGCCAGTGTTCACGCCTACCGGGTTTCTCCTGCCATAACGGTCACAATAAATCAGACCTACGCTGTTGCCAGCTTCGTCTGTGAGCTTCATGTCATGGGTTGGTGACACGGCTGATACGCCAACATTAGGCGCTGTGCTTCTCACTTCTGGTATTAATGTCATTAGAACCTCCCCAAGATTGGGTCACGCTCCAAGTGGTGTACCGGGAACGCTCGTGCAAGTTTCTCCGCTTCCCGCTGGGCAAGGCTCATCAGGGAAGTTTCTTTCTCACTGTAATTGCCAGTGAGTTGTAGCCTGTGGAATTGGAACATGTAAGTCGCGGTCCAAGCCAGTCGGTTGTAATTGTAGGCATCACTGATAACATCGTCCGCGTCCTCCACGTAGGGATGAAGGGTGTTGTAGTAAAGGCGTATCGTGCCAGCCGTTTTGAACGGCGTGTAGGTGTAGAGTTTGCCTTCGATCTCCCGCCATGATAGCTGAGGGCTGAACGAGTCCCCAACGGAGTATTCCACCCGGACAAGATTGCTTACGCCACTTGGCAGGGTGTACTCTGTTGAAGTCGTATCAGATGAGAGTGTCTCGTCTACCTTAGTGTAAGTGCCCATGTGAGTGAGTGCTGAGTTCACCGCTTCTATAAGAGCATAAGGGTCAGTGTTGGTCACGCTATAAGGTTCGTCAGCGGTAATGGCGGTGCTGGCTAAGAAAGAGATTTTGCCAGTGGTCTGCTCAAACTTCAATATTTTAGCAAACAACTTGCTTGTCTTGAAAAAGAGCGTGCCACCAGTGAAGAACTCCTCTTTTTCGAGCCGGGTAGTATCAGTGAAATACTTGTAGCCCGTTGTGCCATCTACCCCACCGTAAGTCCCTGACCCGCTACGCAAGATGCCGGATAACCGCGCTGTTTCTAACATTACATCAAATAGGGTTGTCATTGTTCTCCTTGATCAATATCTCTTATAGACAACGAAGTTATTTACCTTAGCCACGTTGCGGTACTTACCATAATCATAACCTACTCTGGCTGTTTCGTCAGTAACTATCCAGTCTGGCGGGTGCTGTTTTATCAACTCGACCATAGCGTTCCTGCGCTCAGTAGCCACATCGTTCACTTCAATAATCTCCATCATGCCGTAGGTTGGTTTCTTGTTAGCATATAGGTATATCTGCGCCCACATAGAGTTTACCCAGAGCGTGCCAGACTTATCACTCAGCCACTCCCCTACTCGCTTAGAGTCTCTCGTTATTTTGTCTAAGCCTGGATAGAACCGTGCCCAAATGTTACCGAGGTATAAGCTTGACGACAAGAAGTCGGTAGTAGCCAACGCAAGCACAATCTCAGGTCTTATCCCGGCAGCAGCAATCCACGCGGCAAGCGGCAGCAGGTGGTTAGGTCTTACAACCTTGCCTAAGAATTGGAACACTATAAAGACCAGCACAGGCAGCCAGTACAGCAATTCCGGCTTAGAGTAAATACCAGCAAAGAGCCACGGCAGAATGTACATGAACGGTATTGAGGTGAATGACGGCATGAACTTGTACAAACCTTTGCGGCTGCTTATCATTCTTTTGGGGATCGTGTAAGACGATTCAACAATCCAGTCAAATACCTGCCTGAACTTCAAGTAGAGTATACTGACCAGCGCTCCAATGACCATGCCATAAACCAGCGTAGGCAGCCAAACAGTCTGTATCTTTATCAGGATCATCAATCCAGTTGCCACCACGAGCTTCGGCTCATAGAAGGTAGCCACCACGAGCAGCGCAACAAAGAGCCACGGGTTGCCAGTGATCAGCGCAAGGAATATAAGCCCTGCTGGTATGTCACCTACATTGCCATGGAAGGCATAGAGCCAGCCAGAATGTATCAGGATTAGGAACGCAAGCGCCCCAGCATAGTCTTTTGTAACAAGGTAATAGATGATAGACGGCATACCAGTTGCCATGAAGTGCAAAAATCGCACAACCTTGATGTCCCGCTTTATCTTTGCCAGCAGCATGAGCCAGATATGAACGCCCGGGGATTTGCAATCTACAAAATCCCTGCCATAAACCGCCCCCGTCATGCCCCACATAGCAAAGATGCCAAAGTCTGACTCGACTGGCATCTTAGAGTATCTCCATGCTATGTAGATATTGAGGGTTAGTAGCCCCGCAACAACAATTGCGTCAATCATTTCTTACAGCCACCAAGTTGTGAACAGGCAGGTTAAGTTCTTCGCCATCAGTGGTCGTAAGCTTCAAGATAGCCTCCGTCGCTTCCTTTACGTTGAATTTCGCCCGCGCTAAAAGAGTGCGCATTTGCAGCATTGTGTAACAAGCGCGGAACGGATGTTCGTCAGTGCCGTACAACATATAGTATGTTATTGGGTCAGCCTTGTTGGTAAAGAGTTGCTTTGCAGCGAACTCAGCCATCGGAACTTGTACAATAATCTCGCCGTTCACCTCAAGAGCGTCATGGGCTTTTTTCAAGAAGTCCATCACCGCCTCTCGTGGCAGTTCTGGTATGCAATTTGACACGAATATTCGGTAATATAGCCCATCAATCTTTTCGTTTGGATAAAATGATGTGATCTCAAACCGCCTTACCTCAACCCCTGAATCAGCCTCTATATCCATGTTTCCAAATACAGCTATTTTCATGCTAACCCCGTTTCTTTGAGAAGGAACTCAGTATAGTTATCTTTGGTTGTAGGCATTGTCTTATAGTGAGTGCATACTACCGTTGTGTCGAGCCACGGCTTTACACCAACGTGAGCCGCCAACTCACAAAAGTAATGATCCTCAGTTCTTCCATGTTCCAATTGATAGAAAGGAAATTGTCTGTCATCATCCTCAGACTTTGCCTTGATATGCTCATAGTAAACGCCGTCTTTGACGTAAGGCTCAAAGTAATCATCGCCTACGTTGCCAGTCACCATATCATTGGGAACAACCAACAGAGCGCCGTTGTGCCTTTCAAATACAGTGTGAGCGTCTCTGATCTTTTCGTACACGCTTCTATGTACAAGTGTGCAACCAAACCCTACGCTGTCTACCTGCATAAGCGCACCATCAGGGTAATTGTAAATAGGAGCATACAAACCGTTATCTGGCATCTTGCGGTAAGCAATTGGATGATAAGGCTCAGCCGTCATAAAGTAAGCGCCAGCTACGAAGTCGTGACCTGAGTGTAACAAGCCAGTGATCGCATTGAGCGGGGGCGCAGTGTCATCGTCCATCCAGAATATCCACTCAGCTTCACCAGAGAGAAAACCCTTTGTAACTTCCTGCCTGTTGTAATCAGTCAGGCGCGTGCGCCGCTTGCTATCGCCAATAATATTATTCTTATTATGGTCTGGAACAGCCGAACCAACAGTTCGTAATTGCCCGATCTCAATGTTTCCGCTTTTTTCCTCACTCAGTAGCATCAACATTACAGTTGACCACCACTGAAAAGTTTGGTTGGTATTACATGCGACCCCAATATCTACTATCGGTCTGGCACGTTCAGGTACAGATTGTGATTCCACTCGCTAAGTCTCCCTTCTTTCGATAAGTAATTGTATTGTTGCTGGCAATAGTTACATAGCACGTTTTTGGCTATGCCGTGAAATATTTTCCAGAGCATTTCACCGTTCTCGTCAGATTGAGTTGTACCAAGATATGTGAGCTTAACCATTTTCCCGCAATGAGAACATCGCAGTACCGGTATCGTACTAAGTTTTGACATGTCTCTCTCTTTATAATGGCAGGTGGGGAATGAACCCCACCTGCCCGTTCAATTGTTACGCCACAGCAGTCAACAGCGCATGAGACTTTTCGAGTTTCAAGCAGAATGTGTACTCTCCAACCAGTTGCTTCTTTTCAGCGTCACCAGTCTTAGCCAAGTCCTCGACCTGCCACGGGCGCAGCGTGAGCATACCCACGTTGTCCAGTTTCAAAATCGGGATCAGGTTTGAGAGCTGCCAGCGATCAATTACAAAGGATACATCACCGAACGGGGTGACAATCCGATCTACGAGCGTTCCAAAGCGATTTTGCTCAGGAGCGTAACGCACGTAACTGGAGCTATCATAGGCGTTTTTGATCTTTTGGTAGGTTGCAGGGTTGACAATCGCGAGGAAGTCACCAGCGCCGCCAGCATTGTAGATCAACTCAACTGCATCCTCGATGATACCGGGAATGAGCGATGAAACGCTCATATTAGCACCAGAGGCTTTGTTGGTGGTGATGAACTCCTGATACCCGCCCATCATACGAGGGGTTGTGGTAGAGCCAGCAGAGCGCTTGCCGTATTGCAAAGTGCGTTCGATCAGTCTCATCATTTCAGGAATGGACTTAGCAGACTCATACTGCATCTGGTCAGTCATGCCCCAACGATCCTGATAAGGAGCAGTGCCAGTTTGTTTGATCTCCTTGTGGAAAATCTGCGTATAGTTGCTGTTGGTTGAAAGATCAGTGTAACCAATCGGATCAGAGTCAGCGCCTTCCAAACGAGCCATACCTACGATTGAGAAGCTGGCATCAGTGGCAAGGGTCACCATTGTAGAACCGCCGAGAGACCGGGTGACAGTCAGCACACCGTTTGAATTAGCAGATACCCATAAGAGTTCCGTGCCGCTGAGCAAAATGTGACCGGGCTGAACCATATTGCCATCAGCCACTTTCAAGGAAGTGACACTTGTAGCAGAGTTAGCGGTTGCGGTCAGCGCAAAAACGCCTGTAAGCGGCGCAAGCGTATCCTCAATCCACTCAACCAATGTTCCTTGATTAGTGAAGCGGAATTTACTTGCAGCGCCGTCAAGACCGCCGATTGCTTCAATGAAAGGAGCATCGGAAGGGTCAAGCAGGGCAATATAATCAGTGATAACGCGCTTGTTTTCAGCGGTGTTCACATATGTAGAATAGGGTGGGGCTACGTTAGCCATGTCATTCCTCCATAGAAGTTATTACCAGATCGAGGTCAATCCCTTTTTCATGTACTCTTGTTTGAGTTCAGTGATCTGCCCGATATTACCGCGCCGGATTGTGGGGTGCTTCCCCGCGTTGATCAGGTCTATTTCAGACTGATACTTGTTGCGGAGCGACTCAATGTCGTTCACAGTATCCCCACCCGGAGCAAGTGTACCAAGCCTCACGGAAGGATTGCGTTTCTTTGTCTCTACCAGTTGCTTAAATTTCTCAACATAAACAAATGGGGACAAACCAGTGCCGATCAGCGCTTCCGCTTCCTCCGGGGATATATAAATCCCGGTGTCTGCCATAATGCGCCTTACTTCGGCGTCTACAAAATCAGGAGTGTTAGTAGCCTTTGGTTTTTCAGGGGTTTCAACGGGTCGGCTGATGGCTTCGTTGACGGCAGTTTGCCTAATGGCTTGTTTCTGCTGTTCCGTCATAGCGACACCACCGGATTCGGCAAGCTTGATAGCTTCGTCTGCCTTAGTCAATACATCCTTAATCCTCTGGTCGAGAGCGCTGCCCATCTTGTCAGTGAGTGATTGAGCTTTGCTTACTGCCTTACTCAGAATTTCCTCACCGAACTTTTCAAGGTACTCTCTTGTAATCGGCTCATTCCCAATAGACTCCTTACCTGCGTCACCTGTTGGTGCAGATGCCGCCGGGGAAGTGGTGGCTGATGGATCAGGCATACCTTTGCTTGCCCCACCAACTTGGTTATAAACTTCTTGTGTCATTTTTATATTCTCCTCAATTTTTATTATACATCATTATTTGCAATTAGCGACCAATTCCATATTGCAGCCACTTTTCAAATGTATAGTTTGGTTTGCCAAGAGCTTCCCAAACTTTTATCAACTCAGATTTTGCGGCAGGTTGTAATGGCTCACCGTAAGCATACAGTATCAAGGCACTTCCAACAACCGGATCGAACTGAGCAAACCACTCTTTAGTCGTGTTACCATACTCTGTAAGGTCGCTGCCGTCATAGGCATTAGCCTTCTCGTCCAGCCACTGTTTCACCACCGGGTTAGCTGCAAGGTACTGTTCCTTCCAGTCTAAGTAGTTCCTCAACTCCGGGAAGTCCTGTAACATCTGAGCCTGTACCGGGAGTTCAAGACCCAACTTTTGTCCCCAATTTGCGAGTACCATCGGCTCAATCTTTTTGTAATCCCTTGTTTCTTTGTCAAGGAAATAGGTTTGGAAGCCAGCTCCAAGCTGAGTAGCAATCGCCATCTGCTCGTTATAACTCATGTTATTGTAGACATCCCATATCTTGTTTATCATATCCGACTTATTCATCTGGTCAGCTGCCTCGTAATAAGCCTTCTGCAAGGTATACCAATTTGGGAAGTTTGCAGTACGGTAGTCCACAAACTGCTGAGCGGCGGCGCTAACATCAGGCTTGTAGGTTTCAAGCGGTGTTACCTGCTGTGTTGGCTCTGCACTTGCAGGTACGCCAGCCCCAAGCTGTTTACCCCACACAACCAGCGTGTCAATGGTAAGCTGATCGTAGTTTCTTGTCTTATTGTCTAAGAACAAGACCTCAAAGTTTGTGCCAAGCTGGTCAGTTACCAGCGATTTATCTGCACTGCTTAGCTTGCCATAAGCGTCCCATATACCGCCAATCATGTACTCTTTGAGCCGTTCCTCTGGCTCTTTGAATATAGCCAGCCTTGCTTCATACTCGGGGTGAGCTTCAAAGAAGTTGTCAAGGGCTTTCGGGTCTCCCTGAGAAAAGTCGTTCCATGCCGCGTTGTATTCCTTTTGTAATCCGCGCTGTTCCATTTCCGCTTCTGAATACAAGCCCTTCGGGAACAGTGCGGTCATAATGGCTGGCATAAGTCCGTCAAGGTTTTTCGTTTGAATAGCGTGCCAGACAATACCGCCCGGTTGAGAGGTAGCAATTAGGTCAGCAGCAGCAAGACGTGTCGCTTCATCGTAAGCCGGACCACTGCGGTCAATCATTGCCCGGATTACTTCATCAGGTGAATACATGCCAGACATAGCCATCTCAGCCAACTTCTTGTCTACATAATACTCACCCCATTGCCCGTCTCTGTTCAGCCCGCCAATCTTTCTAACAGTATTCTCTGGCAGGGATATGATCTTTCCGAGTACGCCGATAAGACCATCAGGGTCTACGTCAGCCAGCATGTTACCAAGCTTAGTCATGGTAAGTGGGTTTATCTTTTCCTCTTGATTGATAAGGTAGTAATAGGCGTTTGTGAACGAAGCACGCGGCAGCATTGCCAGCGAGGTCATCGTGATAGCGTTGTTGTTTTCCTCATTCCAAGTAGCGGCAGCCTGAGCAGCGGCAGCGTTCCATGTTTCGTTTTCCCGCCCTGCTATCGCTTCCTTAGCTGCTTCTGCTGAGAGTGTTCCGTCCCTTACCTGAGCCGTGATAATAGATACCGTCTCGTCATAGAGCGTATTGCTGAGGTCGGCAAGGTTGTCTATCACACCAAATATCTGTTTAGGTGGATATACCACGCTGAGCCAATCAAAGAACAAAGCGCCGTTATCACCGTAAGGTATCATGTGTTTACCCCCTACACGGGATGGGAAGCCGGACAATGAGTTGCGTTCAAGCATCTCCTCATACCGGGCTATAAAGGCAGCCAGCCCGGGAGTGGTCGCAAGCTTTTTCAGCCACAGCAGCGCCGATCTGGTGTACCACAACTGGTATGGGAATACCACTTCTGCAAGCTGGTCTACGCCGTATCTGGTAGCATAGTCTACCAACATCTCGTGACGTAATGCCTGTCCTGTCTGAGCGGCAGCCATGACCTTTTCTTTCAAACTTTCCTTGTCAATGGGCAACTGCTTATTCAGCGCTTCTCTCGCGCCTTCCGGGTACTCAAAGTCCTTACCAATTCTCGGCTTGACCTCATCACCAAACGCTTCGAGAAGGGTGTTGATTTCAAGTTCGAGTTCTGTCATCATCTCGCCGTCAGGTCTGATCGGGGGAGTGGTTTTACCCATAGGCGTACCGCGCACTGGCTGGTCAATAACCATCAGGGCTTTCTCAATGCCAACTTCGCGCTTAGGATCGCCGCCAACCTGAGCAAAGGCAGCCTGCTCATCCACAAGCGGGATAACTTCATTAGCGGCGTCAAGGATTTTGTCAATCGTTTCCTCAGAAGCGCCCTGAGCAAGAAGGTCTTTGGCTTGCTGGACAATCTTTTCTGCACCATCAGGATCGTCAGCCATCTGTTCAATATCCTGAAAGAGCTTGTTAGCCTGCCAGTTGATTACATCCTTATTACCAGATAGCCCTACATAGTTACGAAGCGGCTGGTCTACTGTAATAGCAGTGGTGAACGCCTGCTGCAAGATGATAGAGCGGGTCTCGGAGGGCTTGAAGGACGCTGGGTTATCAGCTTCACCCAAGATAGCTTTGATAATTGCCCTTGTTTTACGGTAAGAGCCTTTTACGTCCTCGCTCATCAGCCCGGGCACATTCATCCAGTCGGGTATCATGGGCGGGGTAGGAGTAATCAGCGAGAGCATTTCTTTCAGCGCATTAGTGATAGGCGCTTTTACGGTAGCGTCCCAACTTGCGGCTGAGTTATTGCTGATAGCATCCAGTAACGCCTTGCTCTTGTTATCAGTGATGGCTTTCAGCGCGGCAAGGTCTTGCCCATTGGCTTTCTTTACAAGGTCTGTAAAGAGTTTAGTCGGGTCTGCCACTTCCGGCATGTCAAATAGTGCAACCTGATCGGGTGGCACGATAGAGCCGAGAGCGCTGTTGACATACTCAGTAATAAAGGACTTCATTGCCTTTGGTGACTTGCTGTAATTCAGGAAAAACCTGATCATATCCCGGTCAAGTACGCCAGTGGCAGGTTGGTCAAAAATGTTTATCTGGTCAAGGTTTCTCGCGTCCTTTGGCAAGTTCATATAAGAGGTGTAATCTCTCACGCCATTAGCCAAAAGCTCTGAAATAGAATAGTCAGCAGACAGGTTGCCCTTAGCAATCTCCGTGTTCAGCTTTACCACCAGCGGGGCAGAGTCAAGCAGGGCGTTCATTACATTCGCGCTCATGCTGCCAGCGTCATTGAAGGCGGCGCTGAGGAACTTGTCTCCTGCTTCCGTGCCGCCAAAGGCGAGATAGGCAAGGGAGCGTTTGATAGCGCCTACGCCAGAATCGTTGAGGTATCCAGTCCTTGCGTCTATGAAGGTAGAAGCTTCTGACCCTGCCAGACCTTTTACAAAGTCTGTCCTGATAGCCTTGTTTGCATCGCTTCTAATAGCGTCATCGAATGACTGGTTTTCCCCGATAACCATGTTGGTCAGGGTCTCAATGTCAAACGAGGCAGACCATCGCTTAGCGTTATCAAACGCAGTATAGTCCTGCTGTTCCCCGATGTTGCCAGCTTTTACTACGTCTCTTGCATCCGCATCACTCACGGTGTAGACGATTACAGGCTGTTCAATGCCTTCGATGTCCTTCTCTGATAAACCGTAGTCTGCCAGTCTGGTTACAAGTTCCGCTTCGTAAGCCTTCCATACATCCGGGTAATCCATCTGAGCCAAGCGCATAGCGCCCGAGCGGTGGTTGCCTACCAGCACAACGCCGCTACTATTGACGATGATAGGACCAGTGGCAAAGCCCGAGTTCTTTTCAAGGAGTTTGATCGGGTTCAGCTTTTTAGCCGTATCCACAACGAATAGCTGGTTATAGGTACGGGGCTGGAACTCCGGCGGGAATATGGTGTTGACAGTCCCATCAGTGTTATGGGAGTTGATTATGTTACGCAAGTCCATTACCTTAGCGGTAACCGGGTAGGTCACATTGTTTGCATCAATAAGGTTATGGCTCACGCCAGTAGGCGCATTGGCAATCACGCTTGAATTGGTCTTTTCTACATTTGCGGTATCAACGACCCGTGTTACTCTTTCGTACAGGTCTTTCAGCGCATCCGGGAAGTCCATGGAACTAATCCGCTCTGAAAGCCGTCCTATCAGTTTATGCAGCCAGTCAGAGATTGTTTTGAATATCTGAGCAAGCTTACTGGGGGTATCCATCCTAACTGCATCGTCCATGAGCCACTTCTGGTATCCTTCGGCAAAGCCCTCGGCAACCTTGTTGTGCTTAGCAAGTTCCTCTGGACTGAGCGGCATGTTAGCCTTGAACCTGTTGCTCAAATCACCATACTCACCAACAGTCAAGCCGTCACCAAATGTTTCAACCACCAGTCCAAGCTGATCGGGGTTGAGTGTAGACTCAATCACATGACCGAGTTCGTGGGTGAGTGTAGTCAAGTTCCCTGTCTTAGCGAATGTGAGAACCGCCTTGCCTGCATTGTCAAAGGTGGTCATGCCAGCGGCTTCTATGACCTTATCAAATACTCTGGCAGAGAATGTGTCAGCATCTACAAACGCAAGCTCACCAATGTTCTGATACCACTCCTCCGGTCTCTTGCCGTTATTGAACGCCCATGCGTCCGCAACGCTATCTACCAGCGCCATAGCAATGTCCGGGTCAGTGTCGGTCATAGAGAGGAAATCTCTCAGTGCCGATCTTGTAACATTTCCCTTGCTGATGGTTTGCGCGTCAATCTCTGCTTTCGCTGCTTTCACCTGTACATTGTTATTGGCAATCTTAGCGTCTAAATCAGAGTGCTTAGCACGCGGCTTTGGCTGGGACGGCGTTGCGGGCGCTACGTCCGGGTTGTTCCTATGCCAGATGTTATAAGCCCGCTTAGTGATTTCGCCTTGTAGCTTGTCCAAGTTGATAGCCACTTTTTTGAAGTGCTTATTTTCAAGTTCCTTGCGCTTCTTGTAAGGCATACCAACTGTACTGCTGTAAAAGTCCTCAGTCTCTTTGGCAATTGTCAGGTAGCCCTTTACGTTCTTGTCACCGTTGATAAAGAACTCCATAAGTGCTACCGCGGAAGCGCCTGTCTGATTGATGTCCGTGCCAGCCACAGTTTTACCTTGACTGTTGGTAAGTACGTTAGAGATTTCCTCGGCATACGCCTTGATTGCTTCTACTTCCCTTGCCCGGAACTCCTGAGATTTCAAGTTGACCACTTCCTGAGCGGCAATAAACTCCGCTTCTGTGTGTACAGCGTTGTGGAAGGTGTCCCAATAGTTATTTCTCCAATCAGCCCATTCAGTGCCAACGGTAAACCAGTTATTAGCAGCCACAAATAAACCTTGCTGTCTCGGGTCAGCAGCGTCCATGGCGCTCAATGCACCTTTTAGCAGGTTCAGGTTGTTTGTGTTGGCTCTATCCCATAGCTGCTTCACGTTCTCCAAGCCAGCCCGAATAGCGCCGTGGTAACCAGTTGGACCAGCTTCCATAGCTTTACGCCAGTAGGTTTGAGCGTAAGCGTTGCTCTGTAACATTGTATGCAGCCTGCTTTCGGCAATCTGCATACTCACATCGGCAAGACCGAGTATGCCTTCCTGCCGCACCTTCTCCGCGCCTTCTGCAAGCTTAGCTTCCGCTTCAATTTTCGCCTTGATAGCAGGCAACTCTTTCACTTCTCTCAGCAACTGCCCGATCATCGCATCCACGTCTTTCGGGTCTTTTGCCGTTCTGATAATATTGCGAAGTGAGTCCTCAATACCAAGCGTGTTGATTAGCTCTGTGCCTAATTCCGGGTGGTCTTTATACAGACTATCTACAACCGCCTTCTGTATCTCAGCCAGCTTTACTTCCGTGTTGTCTGTGACTTTGTATACATCGTCCATCATCTCAGGGTTCATAGCCTGATTTCTCGCATCAAGCCAGTTCTGGTAGCCATCCTGACCAAGTTCTCTTATAAGCGCCGCCTTTACAGACGGTAGCGGTTCTGGCAATTGCAAGCGTCTCATCTGCTGCATGGTGAACGCAGTATCAGCGCCTTCGTGAGCTTTACCTTCCAGCCACCCCGAGGATTTGAGGAACGGTTGTATCCGGCTTATATCGCTAAGCTTTACGGAAGCCTTTTTGAGAGCCTTCTTGAAAATGGTATCGCCGCCATTCAGCGTTTCAAATAAAGCGCCATGCGTTTTCACGCGGAAAGCCGTATCTCCCTCTGACGGCTTAGCCATGCCGAGCGTATCCCAAAAGCCATCAATCATTTTCTTGCTTCGGTAAACTGGTACGCCAGCCGTGCCAACACCAGTGCCTATGTTAGATAGCAAGTTTGTTCTAAGATAACCAGCCCACATAACCATAACGCTTAGAAGCTGCTTATCGAGATTGAGCAGCCGCTGTATATTGGAGTATGGCGTGACGTTATAAACCTTGACCGCATTTTCCTCTATCTTGACCTCTACCGCGTTCAGCCACTTGTTCGTCATAGCTTTGTCAGTAACAGGCAGCGGATCTTTGCCGGAGTAAGGCTTGATCATAGACGTGATACTTGCCTCTGTAATCGTGCCAAGCATGGCAAGCGCGTTCTTGTCTCCGCTTTTCAGTACCGCCTTTTGAATGAGGGATACAAGTTCAGCAGGTTTCATTGTGACGAAGACCTCTGGTGTTACATCAATAGCACCGGACAGTTTCTTGATTGCGGCTACCCGCTGTAAGTTTGACGGGTCTTGCCACAATCTGACCATAGCAACTACACCCGGGTCGTTGATAGCTTCTTTGAATAAAGCCTTGCTCGTAACAACGCCGATGTTATTACCAAGTTTCTGAGCAGCAGTGCTTAGCTTTTCAATGTCACCATTAAATATCCCGTTCACAATCTTTATTACATCTGTGAAACTTCCCCCCTCTCCTGCCAAGTAAAGAACATCGCGCACAATATCTTGAAAGTTGCGGAGAGAGAGCCTTACCTGCGTCTCTCTGGTAAGCCCTCTCATTTCATTCCACCACCATTTAGCCTTTGTTGTCAGGTTTGCATCTTTCGGGAATATTGGTCTCGGGGCAAGGCGCGGGTCTGGCTGGACTGGCTCTACATACGGCTTTCCCATAATAGCGACGGTATCCACTGCCGTTGCAACGTCCTTCGGTGTCATCCCGTTTACCCGGATGTCTACCGGGTTGACTTTGATAGTCCTGTTGGGGTCGTGAATGGAAACACCCTCAGCATTGAGCGTGTCAATTACAATGCCGTCAGAAGCCCGGGCAATGTAGGTAATGCCGTCCTGCCCATGCACCTCAAAGGTCTGAGCAACAGGGTCTACTCTTACATCGGTAGCCCTTGTGCCGTCAGGCATCTCTACGTCAGGCGTAACAGTGACAACCTGCTCCTCAAAGGTAGCTCTTGCAATAGGCGGCTGCGTTGCGTTAGGGTCTGCGTCAACAACGACAGTGCCTTCCGGTGGCGTGTATACTTCGCCACCCTCGCCGTGATAGGTGGAAGCCCTTTGCCCGTGAACATATAGAACTGGTACGCCATCCTCCATAACAAACTTGTAGCCCATTGCATTAGCTACATCGCTGTACATATGCTCTACTGTTCCGTCAGGCTTACGCCATGTTACAGAATTGTCTTTCCCAAAATAGACCGTGCCAAAGTCCGCGTCTCCCTGTTTGAACTCAAATGTGTTGAGTGGCGCATCCAACAGACCAGATTGTTTCAAGGTTCTGAACTCCGCGAATGACTGCCAGAAAGGTGTAGTAGAGCGTGGTCCAACTCCACCGCGTGCATTGCTGGTTAAATCAAACAGCATCTGCACCGGGTAAGGGGTCATATCTACAATCGGATTGCCCTTAGCACGGGTCAGCGTATTCTGCCAGCGGATAGCGTCATCGAGTTTGCTTAGCAGTACCGGGTTCGGTCCTTCCAGCGAGATAGCGTCTTTGATAGATTGCACCTTGCTAGTTGTAAGGTCTAAGCCTACGTTTGCCATAACACGTGGCATAACCACTGCCGGGTCTAACAACGTCTGGTAGACCATATCATTGATGTTGCCGGAGAAGCCGTACTTATCACGATAGATGGCAAGAACAGTCTCTGGTTCAAGCGGGTTGTCTTTGTCTGCAAGCAGGTTGTATAGCTCAATCTGAGAGTCACGCCCAATTGTCCCGCTACCTTTCAGCGCACGCGGACCAGACAAGCCCTTGTGCAATTGCCAGACCTCGCCCAAGCCCGTCTGCAAACCGCTGTTCTTTTCGGGGTCAACCTTGTTTGCTATCCAAGAAACGCTGTCAATCAGCCAATCGCCAATACCGCCGTTCTCAGTGCCAGCAACAGACTCATATTGTAGCTGAGCCGCCTTCCAAGCAGTCCAAAAACCATCCCAGGTGATCGGGGTTGTTTCAGCAGGCAGCCCGTCTTTTATCACGCCCGGGTAGCCACCTTCCCTGCCTTCTCCAAGTATCACGGCAGTGCCTATCGTTCTTTCTACCAACTCTGCCAAGCCATTCGCTATCCTGTTGATAACGCGGGTGGCGGGGTTTACCACTTCTCCCTTGCGTTCAGCTATCGAAGCGTCAATAGACGTTATACCAGATAAAGCCCCAAATATAAGTGAGCCTATTTTCGCGCCAGCTACTGTACCTGGACCGGGCGCTATGGCTGTCCCAATTAAACCCCCTATGAGCGCACCAGTCCCCATGCCGCCGATAGACTCTAACAAACCGCGGGAAAGGATACCAACATTCGTAGACCAAGCTGGTCTGTTTTTCATGTCTGCCGTGCTGGTAAAAGTCAGCATGGCTTTTTCCCACGGCTCTAAATCCATGTAATCGGCGTTGGCTACTTCCTCCATCTCTTTCTGATAATCAGAAATGATTGGGTTAGCCTGTTCAGTTTCCGTCATGTCGGCAGTGCCAATTGCCTGTTGAGTAGCGTTCTGGTTGAGCCATGACATATAATCCTGCAACTCTCTTGAGAACTCAGTCTTATTGCCAGTTTCAATCGCTTCAAGCTCGCCCACGATATTTGCATAATCGTTGAATACTTGCACGGAGTAAGCCGGGTTCAGCACGTTAGTCCCGGGAACATACTTGTTCTCCGCATAAGTCATAAAGTTCGGGTCAAGCACCGTGTCAGGCGAAGGTAGTTGCTGTGCTACATAGGATAGGTTGTGCCCAAACGGCAAGGGCTTCCATGAAGTCCAGTCATCGCTCCCGCCGTTCTGCTGTTTCATAAGCTGGTAGGAGTTTTCGATAAAGTCATAATCAATATAAGGCGGGGCAACAAAGTCATCCTCTTGGAGCATGAGGTAATCACGCCATTGCCCGATGTTGGCAGGGTCCTCCCAATAAGTCTGTTTTTCAGTGTCATGGCGATAGACCGCCATAGGCGCTAAGGCGTTGGTCCTTGATACTTCGTAGGGCTTCCAGTAGGTTACGTTAGGATCAGCCGACTGCGCTGTGAATACCTTGTGGTATCCCTTCGGTTGGTAGCTTAGAACAGAGCCTTTGTAGCCCTCTCTATCCATCTGCGCTTTTAGCCAGCGGTAAGTATCAACTGGCGACTTCCAGTTATATTCTGGTTGTATATCAGACATAGTTCACCTTAGATATTCCATTGCAGCAGTGCGCCATACCATGCACCGCGTTGACTTTGCCCACCTACATAACCGCCACCACCAGAGCCGTAGCCACCGTTCCTGCCCTGATAATAAGCTGACCTCGGAGCGCCGGAAGGATTGTAACCGCCACCGTACCCTGTATAGCCGGGCGAGGAAGGCATGGCTGTATAACCACCGCCACCTCCTCCACCGCCCCATCCTCCACCGCCCCCACCTCCGGGATAATAAGGCGGTAATTCGGGGTTTTGCGTCCACACTCCCTGTTGGTAAGGCGACCCGCCGATTTCATAAGGGTCGTGGCTGTTAGGGTCTACTGCACCACGAGCAAGAAGCTCAGCCAGGGTTTCCCGTTCATAAGAAGAGCCAGGGTTTTGCGAGGCAACTAGCCAACTGTCAGGATTAAGTATTTGTGGGAATTGCCCACGTCCGTACTTGCCTGCTGGTGGCATGGCAGCCCTGTTAGGTGGAGTGCCACCGCTCCGCGTATTAGAACCGTAAGCAGTTGGCATGGACGGCACGCCGTAAGCGGGCACGCCAAATGGGTCAAAGACCGAGTAAGTCGGCTGTGGCAAGGGGGCTTTTACACTGGGTGGTGTCCAGTATGGAATATCCCACGGAGTGCGCTGCGTGCTGGTATTGAATGTTGGCACATTAGGAGCAACGGTATCCCAATTATTAACCGGGTTGAAGGCTGTTTGCCGCGCGTTATTGACAATGTTGTTCCACCAGTTTTTCAAAGGGTTTACCTTTGGTGGTGCTGGCGCTGGACGAAATGCAGGCTGATTATAGTTCCTGCTGCCCGTATCCGTCTGTCGGACGTTGTATTGTGGTATCGGCATTGCTACCTCCTATTTCACTCTCTAATTGTGCAACTGCGTCCTGATCAAGCTCCGGAATTTGCTTAGCCTGTCCGATCATCATTCTTGACATAGCCCTATCGGAAGGGGCAGACCAAGCAGTTTCAAGTTCCATGATGGATTCTTGAAAGTCTGTTTTGGTCTTGATAAATGCGTTCATTGCGTCACTTACAGTAATCACATCTCACCTTCCTGTATGTTCTGCGCCTGACCATTAGCCGAAGTAGGTTTCATGTTAGGTCTGCTGGCAGGGATAGCTCCCTTGCCTACCACTGGCGGCATACCGCCCATTGCCGGGTTGAACTGGTTATCCTGCCCCATCATCTCAGGCGGCATACCACCACCCATCATCTCCGGCGGCATTTGTGGCATCATCTGTTGTTGAGCCATTTGCTGTTCCTGTGCCATCTGCTGCTGTTGTTGCATCTGCTGCTGCATCTGTTGCATAACCTGAGCCTGTATCTCCTGCCGCATAGCACCAGTGAAATACTCTTGAATACGCATGTCTATGAACTTTTCCTCAACAATCTTTTTAGTCATATCATCAGACTGACCGATGTTCAGGATGTTCTCTCTAATCCACTCATCGGACACAAAGCCGTTCTGCTTCATAAGCGCTGCCACATTAGCCATCTGTAGCTTATCCTGCGGCAAGTCAGCTTCCAGCTTCACATCAATAATAAGATCGTCTGGAATATCAGCAACGGCAATCTTTTCAAGCCCATGCTCAGCAAGGTAAGTGCGCTTAGTCGGGTTCGCTTTCATAAGCGTAAACATGGTCTCAAACGCAAGCCCTATGCCAGCGCCACCCGTGCGCTGCGGGGTGATAAGCGGCAGCCGCCCGGTTTGAGAAAGCAGGGCAATTGAGGAGAAGGCTGCGTTGTTAGGATCGCCGCCACCCAATGCTTGCTTGTACATCGTAGATTCCTCAATCTGCTGGTCAAGCATATTCTTACTGAACATGATGTCCTGATTGATAACTTCACGCTTCATGGGAGCGAACTTATCGCCCGGGTTGAGATGCAGGATACCGCCAGCCGTAGAGAAGTCAGGTACGATTTCGCTGTCCGGCTCACCTTTCTCGTGCACAAATGCCGGAAGCATGGCATAAGAGAACAGGTTGGTGAAGTTGAGGGTATTGATCAGGTTGAGCCGTTCCCACATCCCGGACTTCTGTACGCCATATAAGAATGATTGAGATTTTAGCTCAGGGTCGTTCTCAAAGGACACGCCTTCTGCGGATTGCACTACGATAGGGATTACTGGAAGTCCGTGGACTCCGTTGTTATCCGCACCGATGAAAGGCACTTCCTCCTCATCAATCCAAGTAAAGTGATGCTCCAAGCTCCAATACTCTTTATAGACTACTTCCTCAGTAGCCTTCTTAGTGATGTAGCTATCACGATCGCCAAACATGGAGCGGATAGCGCCGTAAGTTGTCTTTACCTGTCGGTAGTAGGCAGTCAAGCCGTAAGCATCAAACTGAGCGCTGCCAGTCTTAGGGTCAATCGGGGTAAAAATGAACGGGGTATATTTGGCAATGCGCTCATAGCGTGCCAATGCAGCCGGGTTAGTCATACCATTGCGGTAATGCTCCAAGAGGTCTGCCGTATCGGTGACTGCCATGTGGAACTGCCCGTAGCGCAAGAGCGAGTTGGTCAGGTCGTAATGGACTGGCTTCTGTAAGAGCCTGCCGGACTGATACCAGACCGCCTTGCAAATCTTTTCGATCTGCTCAGCAATCTCAACGGACTTAGCAACGTTCTTATCGTGCGGCACGCTGATCTGCGGGTCAACAGAAGTGAGTATCCGTACCGCACCCATGAACACATTACGGACGGACGGGGAAATGGTCATCTTGACGTTGGGCACGTCAGGCGCACCCTTCCACTTCATGTTGATCATCTCATCAACCTTCTCGTTGATCTTTCTCGTCTCCGCGTAGGAATTGTACAAATCCTCACCGTGGGTCTTAGCACTTTCAAAAGCGTTATTATCAGCCATCATAACCTCGTTAGTTTGGCAAACGGGGAAACCGTCTGCGTGATAGGTGTTTGCTTTTTATAGTCGCCAACCGAAGTCAGCAAATATTTCAAAGCGTCGTAGGCGTGGTCCTCAGCCCGGGTGTCAACGTCCTCTGGATTACTCTTGTCATAAACCAAGTGGGACATCTGCTTTATAATATTGGTGCAGTTCTCAAAGAACACGATACCCGGCTCTCCGTCCGCTAATGGTTGTAGTAAGCGATCTACCTGCCGTTTGCCTTGTATGCGGTCATTGTTTCCTTTTTTCAAGAATAATCCATTCTCTGCGTATATTTTAGCACTTGACGTAACTTCCCGCTGAGTTTTTCTTACCCACATAGCAGGGTCTGCATACTTGACCGCCATGCGTTCTTCTGGATCACAGTAGTCAAGGATAAGCCGTGCCTGCTGCTGATCGGTTAGTTCCGTCTTATAAATCTCTTTGTAGATATAGATACGCCCGTTATCAGGGTTTCTCGCCCCAAACAAACAGCAAAACGGGGCAGCATAGCCGCTGTCTATGCCGATAATCCTCGCCCAATGCTCTGGAATGTAAAATGGCTCGATAACATGGGTCTCTTTCTTGAAAGACTTGAAGGCAAGCCCCTTAAATAAGTTCCATTCACCGTCCACCCATGCTTTTTTGAGGTCTGGCGGCAGGGAATTGAGCATACGATAGTAATTATCGTCCAAATATGGGTTATCACCCGGTTTTGACTGCACAAAATGGAACTTATCGCTCATATTCTGCATTTCCGGTGGGTAAACGTGGTCAATGAAGTAGTTATAGACCCATTCGTTGCCAATCCCATCAGGGTTAGACCCCGCAAAGAACGGGGTGTGGCTCATGCCAGCCCAACGAAGTGATCCAAGCAGCGTATTGAATATGTCAATCTGGTTTTCTGTAAGCTCATCTACGAATATGGCAGCAAATTCAGCACTTTTATACTTGGAAGTGTCATCAAGGTTCTTTAGAGTGATCGCGCCACCGCCATACTTCGGGTTTATGTAGAAAGCAAGCCCATGTTCGCGGCTCTCTTTCAGAGTGCCAAACCACTCAGGGAACTCAGACCCGATCTTGGCTATCTGGCGTTCCTGTAAGTCAGTATAAGTCCGTGAGAATATGCCTGTTGTAAGGTTTGTAACACCTTTGGCAGCCCAATACAAATGAAAAGAGGCAAGTGACCACCTGCCCCAATACGATTTACCGCCACCTCTCGCCCCGCCATAAAGCAGGAACGGGTACTTATAGATGGCTTTATATGCTTCAAGCTGCTTTGGCGTGAAGTTTACAATTTTATCCCAATGTACGAGTTCATCCTTCATCTGGCTCGAAGTCTTTACTCATGAACACGCCCTTGATGTCATTGACTTCCACTTGCTGCGTAGGCGGTTCGATATAGCGCAAGATTTTGGTTACGTTCTCAATCCAGCTATCGGCAGAGTAATCAAACACCTTGCCGCGGATAAGTTCGCCTGTTTCCGGGTCTCTCCGGTCAGGCAGGTGTACTTCGCCAGTGGTGAGAAGTTGGATAATGGATTCTGCCAAGACTACCCGGCGTTCCATGATGGTTGGTCCTTCACCAGGAAGCTCCACCTGTATCTGTTTACACAGCCTGCCAGTGATGATGTCACCGATCTTAGCATCTTTGGTCTTAGGATTGTATTCGTCATTTGTTTTCGCCATAGTCACCTCGCTACATACATTATACACGATAAGCAAGCAATTTATCAGCCACAAATGTCTTGCATGAAAAGCCTCAAAGCTCGTTTTAGAGTTTGGCGCACTTTCGCTTTAGAGTTTGGCTATCCTACCGCTCATCCTACCACTTGGCGGCAAAAGCGGTAGGATACATCTGTCCTAACAATACACAAATGCAATCCGTTGTGTATGGTTAGAAGTTATCACTTTTATCAATCTATTGACATAACATTTTCTCATACGAAGTTTTGTCAATCCGTTGCACTTTTTCAAATGTAAAATCGCGCACGCCATCCCTGCTTTTCCGGCATTACATGCCAGAATTGCAACACTAACTTGTCACTGTCATTGAAGCTCCGTCGTACACTGACGGAGGCGTATACAGCTCCAGCGATAAGAGTCTATCAACGTCACTTGGAACGTGTCCGTCCCATTTAGGAGCGAACTCGATTTCAACACATGTAAACATATCCCACTCGCTAATGTCACAATGATAGGTGTACATGCCGTTTGGAGTATAGATGCCCGCAATAAAGGAGTTGTCATACATCGTACCATCAGAGTGTTTCTTCGATTTCCAGCTTACATCTGGGTGTGCTCTTTGCAAAGCAGCAAACAGAACCGCCCTGTGATGGTAAAGTTCATTGAATGTGTGGTATCCGTCTGAAGTATTGCCGTTTATTTCATTGTTCATTGTTATTCCATTTCCGTCTAACTCTGCTTTTCCGGCTTATCCGTGGCATAAAAACCTTTCCCCTTGTAATGCACTATGAGTCTTCCAGCGTTGCATAACTTATCTGAGAACCGATATCCAGCCCGCTTGTAAACCAAGCGGTAGCAAACCATGACGCGCTCTTTTCAACTTTATTCGGGGTTTCAAAGTTAATCCGCTTGTCAAACAGGATTATCTCAACACCATTTTGCCGCATCAATTCCTGCCGCTTCCTCGTTTCCAGTGTGGTTAGCGGCAACAGCAGGGCAAACGGCTTGCCTAACTCATAGCAGCGCTCCAAGAATTGCTGTTTGTATTTGAATGGGGGATTAGTGATTATGCAGTCATAGTTGTCTGGTTCGTAAGTCAGAAAATCATAGCCGCCAAGAGCGTCAGTTCCAACTACATCAAAGCCATATTCGGTGAGTCCGCGAACAAGGTTTCCTTTGCCGCACGCACATTCCCATATACGCCAATCCGATTTCAGATATGGCAGTAATGGTTTCAACGCAATTGGTGGTGTTTGAAAATCGTCAGGGCTTCCTTGTCGTAAAGGTGGTTTCATTCCTTACCTCGTTTGTTTATTATAATGCAAAGCCCCGGCTACTGGATGTACTTGCGATAATGGCGCAAGGGAGGTGTCCGCCGGGGCTATACGAAAGGAGCAATTACAGTATACACCTATTCCTCATCCTCCGCAAGCCCTTTATTCTGGTATAACTCCTCACTATCTACATACCCCTGTAACCACTTCCTCTGTAAATGCGACCTCCCCCTCAATGCCCTACTCCTCAATTCATCAAAACTAAATTTGCTCAATTGCGCAGGATACCTGTTCCTGATCTCCCTCATCGTCTCAGGCTGGTTTATCAATTGCTCATAATACGGATTGTTCGTAAACCCAACAAGCATCGCCACTAAACTCATCTCTACTATCGACGCCTGCGTTACCCCCGTCAACTCTACCATTCTGATCAATGCCTTTACCGCTTCTGCACTCAACCAGAACTCACAGTTTACTTTCCCCTCTTTCATCCTTGCAAACTTTTCTGTAATTTTACTATTCGCCATGCCTTTATTATACACCAAACCTTTTAAGCCACAAAAATTTCTGGGGTGGAATATCCTTATGCGGCGCAGTTGGGTTCGGACATGCCGGGGGTCGCCTTGTCATCCATTCTGTTGTTGGTCGCGCCGCCGCGCGGTTTTATTTTTTCGCCCCGCCCTGCCCTGCCCTACACCCGGGAAGCCCTGCCACCTACACCACCACGCACGCACAACACCAGACCCGCGAACCACGGATACTGTATACCACACAATAACACCACAAATACGCTATACCTAAACAACGGGAAGCATGAAGCAGGGTAAACAGGTGGCATACTTTCTGACAAGAGGGAAGCTCCCCAGCACCCCCACCCCCGCGCCCGTGATGATCGAACCCCCACGACATACCAGGAAGCCCAACCCGCGCACGCCATGATCAAAGCCCGAAGCCCGCGCCCACCATGCCCGGGAGACCATCGAACAGGTAGAAATCCTTAAACCAATTTATAGCAACTTGCCAGAATTACTTGACAAACCCCCCGAAATGCTGTATACTGTAATCATCAAATCAGACACACGAAAGGAAGCAAAACATGATTTACGACCTCGACGCAATAGCCCCCGAATATGAAAAGGCAAGGCAGGCACTCACAACAGCCCGCGCCAAGAAAACCCGCGCCCTCAAGAATTGGATGGAGATCAGACGCACGCGCCCAGGCTCACCCGCCCAAGACATGGCACACCAAGCCCTTGCCCAAGCCACCGAACAGCTAAGCCAGGCAGAGGAACACTTAAGCGACGTAATACACAGCGCGCCGGAATACAAGCCCACCAACTAACCACCCACCACCAGACACACGAAAGGAAGCACAAGCAATGTACACCCAAATCACAATTGACGACACAACCCACGAATTCAGAACAGAACGGGAAGCCAAAGACTATCTATTCCAACTCTTAGACCAACACCCAAGCCCAAGCCATACCCGGCAAATTGAAAACCAGCTTGACCGCTTACTCAACATTGCCAACACCAGACCGCAAGACATAACCGCAAGCTTTATTAGAGCAATCAACCGCTAACACCACCAGACCCGCCCCGGGACGGATCACAATATCCCGGGAGAAAGGCTACACCATGAAAACCATCAGCCAACTAAAAGAAGCAATCAAGAACAGCCCAGCCCGCAGCGCATGGGATAAGGGCATCAAGCTTTACGCCCTCGAACTGATAGAGGAACTACCAGACGATCAGGAATTTTACGGAAGCCCCGCAGACGAAAAAGAACTGTTAAACGGCGCGGACAACTGGCAACAGTACAGCGAAGGCGGAAGCGCTTTAATCTATAATGGAGACATCGCAGAAAGGCTTTGCAACCCCAGCGAGTACAAGCGCACCAAGGAAGGACAAAACCCACCCAACGCCCGGGAAAGTTGGATCGACGCACAAGCCCGCGCCCTATACCAAGCCGCCGCGCTTATCCTCAGACTTGCGAAAGAATAACCCACCACCCACCACGCCCCACCCGGGAGGGATCATATCCCGGGAGAAGGTTACACAATGAACCGCGCAGATTACCGCACGATCAAAAAGCTAAACAGCGACACCCGCGCATGGAGAGAGTACATTATCGCAAGACTTGATCAACTACCAACACCGCCCGCCGACTTTGAAAACTTTGTGAACGTGGCATACCTCAACCAGTACATCGAAGACTTAAATAAACCACGGAGCGAACAAATTCAACTTGACCGCACCTATTGCCAAATGATAGCACGCGAGGAATACAACAAGCGCGCCAAATAAAGATTATCGAAACGCCATCCTGCCCGGCATAGTAGGGCAGGAGAAAGATTATCGAAATGAACAACCAGTTAGAGGAAGCCCTAAACAAACCCCGCAATTATGGCATAGGAAGAATAACAACATTGAAATCTTACTTGCCAGTCTTCAACCCGGAGATTAAGAAAACCTACATCGAGAACCACACCGCAAAGCGCGTACACCTCGAATATAAAAAGACCAAGGATAAGTACGAGTATTACATATGGAAAGGTAACAGAGGACTTGAAATTCCAAAGATCGTATATGATAGCCTCGACTTGCCAGAGGAAATTGTAGACAACAGGTTCGATTAAAGATTATCGAACCACCACCAGCCCCGCCGGGAGGCAGATAATATCCCGGCAGAAAGGAATATCGAAATGACATACCTAACACTCACAAGCACCGCCAGCAGGATCGTAGACCGGATAGACCTCGTAACCGAAAGGATAAACGACACCGCTGACCTACTGGAAGTAAACCGCCCCGCTATCCCGGAAGCCCAGCTTGAAAAAGCCCGGGAGATTATCGAAACGCTGAAAGCATTGACCGAACAATGCACCCAAGCCACCTACCAGCTACTCGAAATTCTTTGAAAGGATAATCGAATGACAACCCTCATACTCATAGCCATATTCTCATTCTTAGCAGGCGCATTCATCGGATACAACGAGAGAGACCGGAAAGGATAATCGAAATGAACAACGAAACTCTTTACATTGCCAGCCGCTACCATAACGGGAAATGGAAAATCCTCGGGAAGCTTTACGCGCCCTCGGAGGAGGAAGCATGGATAAAAGCCCGTAAGAAATATGGCAGCCCGATCAGCCAGGTGGTAACAGAACAAACTCACCGCTGGTTCAACGACAACTAAGGAGATTATCGAACATGAAAACGTATAACTATAAAGACCTCGAAAATATATTTATGGCAAGCGAGCCCACATCAAAAACGAAAATCAAACTCGCAGACCAAACCATCGAAGTGAAAGACATTTTCTTAGGCGTCACATGCATGACTGAGGATGCGCTCAGCTCCTATGGCTTTTACCCGGAAACCCTCGCAATAACCGATTTCGAGGATGCCGGTGATGTCTTTGAGATTCTGCGTGTGCGAAAGATCGCATTTCGCCGTATCGAACAGTTCGCCGTAGAAGCCAGCTTGCCGATCGGAGAAGCCCATTATGTGGCTTACAAAGGTTGGAGCGATGAATCCTGGCAAAATCAAGATCACGAAATTAAGGACGAGCTTGATCTGATCGATGAGAACATCCGACGCTGGCGCGAACAGCTAACCAAGATTATCGAACAGGAGAACTAACATGACAACCCTCATACTCATAGCCGTATTCTCATTCCTTGCAGGCGCATTCATCGGATATAACGAGAGAGACAGGAAAGGATAATCGAAATGAATAAACAAGAATTGGCAAACAGAGTATATGAAGCTATGCAACGATCAAAACAGGCATACTACAAAAAGGACTGGCAATCCCTTGACCACTGGCAAGGCATATTGCAACCGCTTATCGAAGGTATGACAAGCAAGCAGGCAAACAAGCTGGCAGACAACGCAGACTTAACATTCAGAAAATCAATCATGGAAGGAGATTATCGAACATGAAAAAGGACACCAACACCGCACTAAACACCCTTGCCAAACTAACCTATGCTACCTTGCAGATTATCAAATGCTTGCAGGACGACATCCTCAGCCGCGATACCTACCCGGTCATGGAGCAGGAAATCGACTATGAGACAGCCACCGAAAGCTTATGGGATGCAGCCGTGGCAATCAGCAACCTCACCGACCCGGAGGAAAGAGACCTTAGCTTTTATAGAACGGAAAACCTTGACACAGAATAGCATATGTGATACTATTCTTACATAACCACGAAGGAGCAACTTACATGGATCACCTAAAAGATTATCGAAACACCGCACTATTCCCGATGCAAGCCACCAACGCGCAGAAGCGGATTGTCAAGGACATCCTCAAAGGATTGTTTGACGATAAGACCCTCATTGCGCAAGCCTTGGAATATATCACTGGACACCCGGGAGAACCAACGCCAGATGAGTACTTTGCACTGCTGGCATGGATGAACCCACAAGACATTATCGAAGGAGGAGAGGAAGCAATAGCAATTGACAAAGACGCGATCAGAGTATTAATGGCAGCCCCCGCCCTGCTCATGGAACAGCGCGGACAACTAACCCTATTCTAAGATTATCGAAGGAGCAAAATGAACCGCTACGAGGAGTACATAGCCCAACTCAAAGAGGAGAACCGTTATCTCAGGCAGGAGATGTTTCTCGAAAAGCCCGGAAGCCGTATCTATACCGCCAACCAGCGGGAAATCAAAGCAAACATGGAGGAGATCAGCATTACCCAAGCCCTCATGCAATCAGACATAACCCTATTGGAGAAAGCACTATGAACGAACTAACAATCTCGAAAGAAAATAGCTACCTCAGCCCCGTGGTGAACGTAACCACCGCACTGACACGCTACCAAGACATGAAAGACTTTATCGAAAAAGTCCTGCACCCGGGAGTGGACTTTGGCACGATCCCCGGCACGAACACGAAGGCAGTCCTGCTCAAACCCGGAGCGGAGAAGCTTGCCGCCTTCTTTGGTCTGACCGTGACCTACGAGATTATCGAAAAGGTTACAGACTGGACTGGTAAGGAACATGGCGAACCGTTCTTTTACTACCACTACAAAACCAAGCTGCTACGGCAGGGCTTAGTGGCAGGTGAAGGCGAAGGCTCGTGCAACAGTTGGGAAACCAAGTACCGCTACCGCAAGAGTGAACGGGTATGCCCGGCATGTGGAGCAGAAGCAATCATCAAAGGCAAAGCCGAGTACGGTGGTGGTTGGATATGCTTCAACAAAAAAGGTGGGTGTGGAGCGAAGTACAAAGAGGACGACCCCGCTATCACCAGCCAGCCAGCAGGCAAAGTCCCGAACCCGGACGTGGCAGACGTGGTAAATACCGTTCAGAAAATGGCACAGAAACGTTCCCTCGTGGCTGCTGTTCTGAACGCCACCAACGCATCCGACTGGTTTACCCAAGACGTAGAGGACTACGTTACAGACGCAAGCTTCACGGAAGTAAAGACCGTTGATCTCAAACCACGGCAGGATGAACCAGCCAAGCAGGAAACCAAGACCGGCAACAAACGCCCGCTCGCCCCCGACAAGCTGAAAGCATACATGGCAAAGAAAGCCGAAGGCGCTACCCCGGCTACCGATGAAGTGATCGCTGACGTGGTTGAAGCCTTGACCGGGTTCGTGAAACCAGAAAGCATCAACGCCGTGATCAAGTTCCTCTATGG
>Ga0209510_1001025_pt1 | contig 33691 bp, 29 predicted proteins | sample BiotimSIPDNA_FD_185749 | JGI IMG/M metagenome (GOLD analysis project Ga0209510, IMG submission 185749) | Anaerobic biogas reactor microbial communites from Washington, USA - Biogas_R1 time_0 SIP DNA (SPAdes) (version 2) | ecosystem: Engineered > Bioreactor > Anaerobic > Unclassified | place...
ATCTTAATGACTTGCACACCATCTTTATCGTATATAAGATGCAAATCCTCGTTATCCAACAATTCCAGTTGGTTTGCAAGGTCTTTGGATCCAAGGGGATCTTTTACACCGGAATAGAGATAGTCAATTCCATACTCACAGAGAGGTGTTATGTCGCCAGTTTCATAGAACCTTAAAATTGTTTTTGCGCGTTCTAACGAAAATTGGTAATCATTTGATAATTGAGATAGTAAGGTTAAGGCTGACGTCTGGCGCTCGGCATAAACCGGCAGCCAATATCCCGCATCGGTACCAAAAGGCATTGTAGGGTTCAGAAAGTTGCTATTCACCCCAAAGACCGCATCTATATTCGTATTTGTCTTTATCCATTCCATCGCCTCCCTATCAGCATCAGTCATGAATGCTCTGTGGGGTTCAAAATCGTTCAGGCGGAAATGATATGTAATTATTCCCATTATCAAGAGAGAAACAATGGCAATCCGATGCAAGCGATTCTTGCCCGGAAATTCGATTTCTTTAAGGAGAACATTCCACAGTATGCCAACCCCAACAGAAATTGGAAGGTAAAGTGTCAATAAAATCGCAGTGATATTCGTAAACGCAAGAAGAGGATTATTCAATCGGTAAAGTTGCGAAAATCCAATTAAGCATAAAAACCAGATAAATAAAATTGTGCTAAGCGACCGATGCTTCCTGGTAAAAAACCCCATAAAAATGCCGGCTACACCCAGCAACAAAAAGGGAGCGGATTTCTTTGATAACTCAACCGTATCCCTGTCTCCATGGGTGTAGTAATATTGCTCGGTCAGTAATTTTCTTTCCTGGCTTGGAGTTGCCTGAACGGCGCGCTGGTCAACATATGCTTCCAAACCAGATATCAAAGTTGGCAGAATAAAAACAACAGTAATCATTCCAATCAAAAGTATACGGGCGACCAAATTCCTGATGCCAACCCGTTTTCGAACGCTTTTGATTAATTCATATAAGCAAATGATAAGTATTAGTGCAAGCATACATACAGCAACACGGAAGTGGAGCAAACAAACTCCGGCATTCAGAACTCCCGCAAGAATGAGTTCCGTGATAGATTTCTTGGAAAACAACTTTTCCCCGTTATCAATGGAAGTAAGAGCCTCCCAGGTGATCAAAACCGCAGGCAGCAGGATCGTTTGAGCAGAAAGTTGGGTGAAGCGTCCCCAATTGACGAACCATGAAGGAAAAACCGAAAACAAACCAGCGCTTAACATCCCAATAAATCCAGCTTGACGGGAAACCTTTCTATCCAGGAACAAGAAAACACCCACGCCACAAAGCCCATTCAAGAATTGAGAGAACCAGAGCAGAGCCTGGTCGGGCTTTATGCCTGCAAGCATCTGAAGAGGTCCGGTCATAGCATAGAGACCAAGGTGATAGTGATTCAGATTCGCAGAATCAAAGGGGAGCATGGTGTAAGGCAGCTTGCCTGTGGTGGCGACGATATTGGTGAGAATGGAGTGATGCAGAGAATCATCCCCCGCAAGAAAAGGATATTGAAAAGCAATGATGAGTCGCGTGGAAAGCGTTAATAACAGAATTCCTGCTATTATCCCTGCCTTATCACCAAAGGAAAATTGTTCCTTCCAATTTTTTCGCAAGTTGATAACAATGATTGCGATGAAAAAGAAAAGGATCACGACGATTTTGTTAATTCCCAACCTAAGGCTTGGAAAAACAAATCTGGTGCTGTAAAAAAGGATAGGCCAAAAAGCGATACTTACAGCCGATGCCAGGAACCAACGTTGCAAAGTATTCCATTTGCGCCAATAATTAGCAATGGAAATGATGCCCCACCCGGGAATAAGAATAAGAGTAAGTATCACAAACAAAGTCTTCAGTACAAACCAGGTCATCTGCGCCTCAATTTATTCTAACGGCATGCTCGCATTATAACTGTTTACAATCCATATTGTCACTTCGTCATTATCATAAAGCTTTTCAATGCCTTCACAATCCAGCAAATTCCCTGCCTGAATACCGTGCTCTCCCCGATGAATATACAGGTAATCCAGCTCCGCGTCTTCCACCAAAGCCCAAAATTCCGTATTACAAGTGTCTAGATCCGAAGCTCTTTTTGACCAATCTATCCAAGCTTCAAAAATGGGCAATTCACCCCCAAACGGATAAAAGACAGTCGGTGCGAGGCTCCATCGTCCGGTTATCGGCAAGATCCAGCCGCCCCCATCCACCCCCCGGTAAACGTCATAACCCCAGTAGGTGGTGTTCACAAAAAACCGCGCGTCTTCGGGGGTGTGGGTTTGGATCCATTCCAGCGCTTCCAGATCAGATCTGGTTGCCAGGACGGTTTCATCGTTGATCGCTTTCGCGTTCTGCCAGGCTCCTGCCGCGCTGAGAGCCGCGCAGACGCAAAGGATCAGGGGTGTTGAAAGTCCCCGTTTGGCAACCGCCTTTTCCAGCAGCAAGATGATCCCAAACGCCGCAGTGACCGCGATTGGAATAAAGGCAACCAGGGCAAAGTAATCGTTGCGGAAGTTCATCAACCGCAAACCCGTCGGCAGGGCGAAGAAACAAACGAGCAGCGCCCAGACCTGGAAATGCCACTTTTTGACCGCCAGCCCTGACCAGACCAATCCAATCAAGCCCAAGCCGATCAACACATAACCGCTGATGGGTCCGAGCAGGTAAGCGAGATAATTCCATGCGCTTTTCGGCAGGTCGGATTCCATCACCCTGAAAACTGGTCTGGTTGCCGCGGAGGAGTAGACAAAGATGCGGTAAACCCAGCGCGATGCCAGAACGAGCCCCGCCAAAGAAGCTAAACCGATGCTCAAAATGAGTTTCCAGTCGGCGGATTTCGACTTGACGGTCTCCACAAGCCACCAAATCCCTAACAAGACCAGAAACAAGACCAAAAGGAATGCCGTGAAATAATGGCTCAGCAGCGCGCCGGCGGTGAGCAGGCTGAGCCCCGCCATTTGCCACCAGCGGTCGTGCCTCTCCCAGGCGCGGACCGCCTCCACCATCGCCGACGGCAGGATCATCACCCCGATCAGGAGAGTGTACCTCCCCCAGGTCAGGTAATATCCGGGTAGCTTGGTGGCAAATGCGACAAACACCCCCGCCAGCAGCCCGACCCGCCAATCCTTGCTGAGCTGTTTCGCCAGCGTGTAGACCGTCAGGCTGACGCACGCGTTGATCACCTGCCCCAACACCAGCACACTCGCGGCGGGGTCAAGTCCGCTGAGCACGGAGAAAAACGCCGTCAGGGAATGGAAGGCGAAATGGTAATAGAAAGGTCCGGGAAGATATGGTTCCAGCGTGCTCGGGAGCCCGGCATTCTCAATCATCTTTCGGACGATCAGAACATGATGCTGCGAATCCACCCAGTTTGGCAAAACCAAATCCCGTGCCTGCCAGAAGCGCCATCCCAACACCACGGCTAATCCAAGCAGCGCAAATAGCCAGGTCTTGTTGAACGCGCCTTTCCCCCTGCGAATAAGCCCGGCAAACGCGACCCCAAAGCACAGACCGAGCGTTAGCCCAAGCAAAAGAGGAGTGATTTTCAGGCGGACAGTATAGAAGCCAAGCGCGCCAAGAGCAATGAAACTGGCGCTGATGGCAACGATCTCAGCCAGCGCTTGCGCGCCGTCTTTTTGGCGGTCGCCAAGCCACAGCCACCATGCCAAGCCCGGCAGCAGCATCGCCGCGAAAGCCAGCCCTATCCGCACTTACGCACCCCTTCCCGATCCGGTAGCGCCTCCAGAAGCTGCCGGACGCTCTGATGGTTCTGCGGATGCAGGAAATCCGGCGCGATCTCCGCCAGCGGCACCAATACAAACGCCCTCTCCGCCAAGCGTGGATGCGGCACCTGGAGACGTGGGGTTCGGATGATCCTTTCGCCGTAAAACAGAATGTCCAGATCGATCACTCGGGGTCCATAGCGGAAATTCGCCTTCCGTCCGAGTTGTTCTTCGGTGCGTTTGAGAAAGTCGAGCAAATTCAAAGGGCTCAGGTCCGTTTCAGCTTCAAGCGCCTGGTTCAGAAAGGCAGGCTGGTCCAAATATCCCCAGGGGGCGGTCTCATAAATGGACGATTCGCTCAGGATGTCCATCTCCCGGCGCAAAGCGTCACGCGCATCCGCAAGGTTTTGCTGCCGGTCGCCCAGATTGGTGCCGATCCCCAGGAACACGCGCGTCATGCTTGCTCCGCCGTCAGGTCGATCAGATCCGATAGCAAACCATAGGCTGTGGTTTTTGGGCTGGGGTCGGATTCCAGCACGCCCAATCCCGGCAGCACGTCCAGTTCAAAGCTCACAAAAGACGAGGTTCCGTGCACACTGTAAAAGGGAGTATTTGGTCCCACGCGTTCGGGGCGGACCTGCGCCACAAATTTCCCGTCCTGCCAATAAGCCCTGCAGAGCAGCTTCCAGCGTTCTCCCGCTGCTTCCGCTTCGGCGATCATCTCGCGCGTGATGCCGCGGATGCCCTGCCGGTCGACTTCCACAGGGGTGAGGGGATGGTTCATCAGCACGGTGGAAAGGGCTGCCACTTTGATCGAAGCATCCCAACCATCCACATCGTTGCTCGGGTCGGTCTCGGTGATGCCAATCGAAGCTCCGTAAGCAATAGCTTCTTCGAGGGTTTCACCCTGCCCCATGCGTTCGAGCAGCAGATTGGTGCACGAGTTCAGGATGCCCGTGAAACTGATCAGACGGGCTCCCCGCAGAGGCTGGCGAAAGAGGGAGAAAATCGGCGCCCCGTCCATGACAGCGGACTCAAAGCGGAAGCCGCGCCTCTTCCTGGCAGCCAATTCTGTTAGCTCGTGGTAGCCGTAAACTACCGGACCCTTGTTGGCGGTGACGACATGCATTCCGTGCTCAAGGGCGTGGCGCAGATGGTCCAGCGCGGGCTGCCCGCTGATGGGGTTGACCGGAGTGGTCTCAAACATCACGTCTGCCGGGCAGGTCTGGATGAATGCCATCGTGTCGCCAGTAAAGTTGAGGGTATCCAATACCGCGAGGGATTGCCCCTGAGCGAGCAGGGATAAAGCCCGTTCCAGATCCAGACCGTTCGGGTTGATGCAGGCGCCATGCCGACCAGTGATGATGCCAGTGACAACGGGAGTAATGCCGTACTCAGCCTCAAGCTCCTCCCACTTTTCGGTCACCAAGCGAGCGAATGCCTGCCCCACGTTACCGAATCCGACCAGCGCCAAACGTATTTTTCTCATGATTCACCCGTTGATTTCTTAGTCTCTCAATTATAGCCAATTCCTATAGTCTAATCGTTCTACGCGAATCTAACGCTGATTTCGTGCTGATTTTGGCACAAATAGTATAATAGCCATTACTCAATAAATGAAAGCTTCGGAATAGCTAAACTAACCTAAAAAGGAGTATAAAATGATCACATCCAAGAAAAATCTTTTACTCACCCTCATGCTGGCGTTGACGCTTCTCATCAGCGCCTGCGGCGTCCAGACGCCTTCACCCCAGCCAGCAACAGAACAACCCGAAGTTCCCGCCGCACCGGAAGAACCAGTCGTTGAGGAACCCGCGCAGGAACCTACAGAAGAAGTCCCTGCCGAACCTGCCGCCGGACCGATCGTGGTTGTCGATGTGATCGGGCGCGAGGTCACGCTCGAAAAACCCGCCACGAAACTCACCGGCACTCACAACCCCACCCTCAACGCAGCAGTCGTACTCGGCGGCGGAGGAAAATATCTGGTCGGTTTCGGCAACAAATCAATGTCCCGCGCGCTTTACGAACAGGTCATAGAGGGTTTTGAAGAACTCCCCGAAGTCGGCAAGGGCAGCAACATTAATATGGAAAGCGTTATCGCCCTTGGAACAGACCTGGTCATTCTTCCTGAACGCCACCAGGATTTGGTTCCGCAGTTTGAAGCCGCCAATATCCCCGTTCTGGTCATTTTGGATAGCACCGAGAGCTTTGACACAGTCCGGCAGACCTTAACACTGCTCAGCACAGCGCTTGGTGAGGAAGCCCGGGCTGAAAAAATCGTCACTTTCCTGGACGCGCAGCTTGAGACCGCAGAAACCCTTCTCAAAGACGTAACCGAGAAACCATCTGTTGTTTTCCTTGGGTCCAGTTCTGCGCTTTCAGTTGCGCCAGGTTCGATGATCCAAACCAGCCTGATTGAAGCCGGCGGCGGAGTGAACGCTGTCAGCGGAGTGGATGGCGTCGGCAAATTCATCGATGTGAGTATTGAACAGATCATCTCCTGGAACCCGGAAGTTATCTGGATCCCCCAGTATGCCGACTACACCATCGATGACCTCCTGAACGATCCTGCCTGGAGCAGCATCAGCGCCATCCAAAACAAACGTGTTTACGTTTTTCCCTCCAGCATCGAACCCTGGGATCAGCCGACCGCAGCAGTGGGGCTCGGAGTCGCCTGGGCGCTCCATAACCTGCATCCTGATCTGTACACGAAGGAAGCGTTGATGCAAAATGTGGACGAGTTCTATACAATCGTTTATGATAAGACCTTCACGGCAGAACAATTGGGAATCGAGTAACGATCAGGATTGAAAACAGGCAGTACACCCTCAAAGAATAAGCATAGACAACGGCTCTGGCTGTTGTCTATGCTTTTAATATTGGGGGTTTTCCTCTCTCTCAGTCTTGGGCGCTACAGTAACGACCCGGTCAAAGTCTTGAATGTTATTCTCTCAAAACTCGGTTTGAGCGTGCCTGTAGACCCCGCCATGGTCAGCATCATCTTCAACGTGCGCTTGCCTCGCGTTTTGGCTTCGGTGATGGTTGGGGCGATGCTATCCCTCTCAGGGGCGGTCTACCAGAGCGTTTTCCGCAATCCGCTGGTTTCCCCGGATCTTCTGGGCGTCTCGTCCGGAGCGGCAGTTGGCGCTTCAGCCGCGATTCTGTTGGGTATGGGCTTGGCTACCCGCCAGATTTTTGCTTTCGTGGGCGGCATGCTGGCGGTTTTTATCACTTCCCTGGTGCCTCGCCTTTTACGCAACCGCACCAATATGATGCTGGTGCTTTCGGGTATTATCGTTGGAGGTTTTCTCAGCTCAGTGTTGGCGATCATGAAGTATCTCGCTGATGAGCAAACCCAACTGGCTTCCATCGTCTACTGGCAGTTGGGCAGCCTGGCGTCCATCCTGGCGGAGGACCTGCAGGCGATCCTGCCGGTCTTTTTGGGGTGTTCCACCCTGCTCCTGCTGCTTTCGTGGCGTATTAACATCCTTTCTTTTGGCGAGCTCGAAGCCCGCACGCTGGGGGTCAACCTGCGCCAGGTGCGCTCCATCGTAATTATCTGCGCCAGCCTGCTGACCGCCAGCGCGGTCTCCGTCAGCGGCACCATCGGCTGGGTCGGTTTGGTGATCCCGCATCTCAGCCGGCTTCTTTCTGGCAGCGATAACACCCGTTCCCTGCCGACCACCCTGCTGGTTGGCGCTGGTTTCATGCTGGTGATTGATACCATCGCCCGCACACTTACCACAGTGGAGATCCCGCTTTCGATCCTCACCGGCTTTGTGGGGGCGCCTCTCTATGCCATATTACTCTACAAGCAGAGAGCCCGTCTGGAGTAATATGGACTCTGTTTTGCAAGTCAGGAATCTTGGGTTTTCGTATGATGGCAGCCGCCAGATTTTCAAAGCCATCAGTTTTGACGTAAACGCGGGTGAGATCATCTGCCTGGTCGGTCCGAATGGGATCGGCAAGACCACTCTGCTCAACTGTCTGGCAGGCTTGTGGGCGCCATTGGAGGGCAGCGTGCTGCTCGATGGAAAAAATATGGCGGGCATGCCCGCGCGCGACATTGCCCGGATGATTGGCTATGTCCCCCAGACGCTGCACCCCTCTTTTGATTACACCGTGCTTGAATATGTCGTCACTGGCAATGCCCCCTGGCTGAACATCTTCGAGAAGCCTGGTCCGGAGCATTATCAACGCGCCGAAGAAGCCCTGGAGCAGATGGCGATCAGCCATCTGGCAGACAAGCCCTATACCCGCCTCAGCACCGGCGAGCTGCAGCAGGTATCGATCGCGCGCGCCATCGCCCAAAAAGCCCGCCTGATCCTGATGGACGAACCCACAGCCCACTTGGACTACGGCAATCAGCTCAAGGTTCTGCGGCTCATTAAGGGGCTTTCCGCGAAAGGCTACGCGGTCGTTCTCACCACCCACAACCCTGACCAGGTTTTGCTTTTGGACGCCAAAACCGCGGTCATCGACCACCAATCGCTCTTCCACTTCGGCGCCTGGCAGGATATCCTCACGGAAGAGCTGCTTAGCGGCATGTACGGCACGGCGCTGAGGCTGACAAGAGTGGAAGGCGTTGACCGCATGGTCTGCATTGTTCCCGGTTTATAGGAGAAATCATGATAATTGAAAAGGTATTTCAAGCCGCCGAACCGCTTTTACGGGATCGGATCATCACGGACGCGGTTTTGGGGCTCTCGCTAACCGCCGTTGAATTGGACTGCAAAGATATTGGGCTTTCTTACGTGCTGCGCGAACGCCTGCCGGCTGGCTGTTCGGCGTTCGGTTTTGCCCAGCATATCATCGGCGCTCCCGCGCCGGAGATCGCCCGCTTGGTCCTGGAGGGTCGGGATGACGCCCAACGCAGTGTGGGGATGGCGGTCATCACCGCCGCGACACGCGCTCTGGACCTGCCCGATGAACCCGTATTGCCGACACCCTTCGGCTTACAAGTCCGCCCGGCGGACAGGGTGGGCATGATCGGATACATTCCTCCTGTGGCTGAGCAACTTGCCAATATGCAGGCGCGCGTCTTCATTTTTGATAAGGGCTTGACAGTCAGCGGTGGAGAAGGCGCCGCGCAAGTGATGGAAATGTCGCGCCAGGAGGAGATACTGCCGCTTTGTGACCTGATGATCATCACGGGTACCACCCTGATCAACGGTAGCATTGACCACCTGCTGACGCTCTGCCGCAACGCGCGCGAGATCGTGCTGGTCGGATCCTCCACGCCGATGCTGACGGAAGCGTTCAGGCACACGGGCGTGACCGCTTTGGCGGGCTCGTGGTGGGACGCGGCATATAAAACGGAAATGTTCAAGAAGCTGTCTCTATCCTGCGGGATCAGTCATTTGAAAAAGATGATGATCAAGAAGCTGGTCAGTGTGGGAGCTTGATGACTGCAATTCCCCGGAGCTCCGCGGAGTTTTACAAAAAAGCGACTGCCTTCTGGAATTATCCCGAAGTCCCCTACGGGCCAGCACTACGCGGCATGATCCGTCCAACAGATGTAGTGGCGGATATCGGATGCGGCATTGGCATCGTCAGCCGCTATCTGGCGGGCTTATGCCGCCGGGTCATCGCGATCGACCGGGATGAGACTGCCCTCGATGTGCTGCGAGCGGAACTTTCCGGCGAGGATTGTGGCAATATCGAGGTCGTGCATGCCTGTTGGCCCCATGTCCAAACCGATGACTGGGATGTTGCGGTCGCTTTTTATCATCACCATTTTGGCTATACCGGGGAGGAGATTGAGACCCTCCTTCGCAAAACCCGACGGGGAGGCATTATTGTCAACCCGGGCATCCGCCAGCGCGAAGGTTTCTGCGAGGACCTCGGACCGGAGTTTGGCATCACGAATCTCCAGAAATCCTGCGCTGGCGGATGCTACGTGCGCGGAAGGCTGGAGCAGGCGGGGTTCGATGTGACTTGTGAGGAGATTTCCCACGATTTCGGGCAACCGGTAGACTCAAAAGAGGAGGCTGTCGCATACGCGATGAGGCAGCTCCGCCTGGAGGAACATCAGCGCCCAAAACTCGAGGAAAGAATTATGTTCCATGCAGAAGAAGTTGATGGGCAGTTGGTTCTGCCGATCAAACGGTTCAACTGTCTCCTGCGGTTTACTCGTTAGGAGACTCCTGTTTGAGGAGACTCCCTGCAAGGCAGCTTATCCGCCAAAAAAGTTTTCAAAAGGAGTTTCGTCATCACCCTGCGTGCCTTTTTCTGAATGCTGGGCTTCTCCCGGCTCCGCCGCGGGCGCAGATGGCTCTTCGGCAAATAGGTCCTGTATGGTTTTGCCGGCTCGTTTGGCATAATCTTTCAGGTCCCGCACAGCGCGTTGAACGCGTTCTTCTTCGAGCTTCTCGCCCAAGGACTGGGTGGTGCGTTTAATGCCTTCACCCGCGTCATTTAGCGCGTCGCGGACGCTATCTGCGGCTTTGTTGAAGGACTCTTTGTCGCTATATTCGCTGACGCTCTCGCTCAGGCGTTTTATTTCCTCCCCGAATCCTTCCAGGATCGAGAGGATTTCCGCGCCAAGCTTTGAGTTCTCCTCGGGATTGGATTTTGCTGTTTCTTCAGTTTTGGTCGGGGTATATTCCTGATATTCGCCTGCAGGTTCAGTATTTGGATTTATAGGGCTGCCATCGGGAAATGGTTTTTGTTCGTTCATTGGGCACTCCTTTCAGACCATGTTCCATTTAATTTTACCTTTTTATTTCGCAGCACTAGCCCAAAATAATTTAAGAAGTTTGAAAGCTTAAAACATTGGAAATTTCGTTGATTTGCTACGCAAAAGTTCGATTTTATGCTAAGATTGTTTCATGTATTCTTAACCTATAAGGAGGAGCTATGCGCTCAAAATCCACAACGACTTTGTCTGCAATCCTAGTAGTTCTTGTACTCACTACTTTGTCCTGCGGACTCTCGCTTAAGCCGGGAAGCAAATCGGACAGTACCGCCACTCCCAAGGTGAATCAAGTGACGTCAGCGCCTGTTGATGTTGACCCTGCGCCCACGCAAAAACCCGCTGATCCAGTTGTCACCCCCACAGCGGCTCCGCCAACACCCCTTCCAACCAGGAAGTCCCAGCCGACAGAAGCGCCTGTAAGCAGATCCCAGCCTTATTACACAGAAGAATTTAACGAGGTGCCGGATAATTGGCATTTCAACATCCTGAAAGGAAACGAGGATAAGACCGACATCTCGGTTGATGATGGCAAGCTGGTTTTTACCCTTGAAGATTATCACACCTATGCTTATGTCTATTACGATGATTACACTTACACGGACGTCTATCTTGAAGCAAAGGTAAGCAATCGCGGCAGCAACGACAATATGATTACGCTGGTCTGCCGTTATTCCAACGCGGGATTTTATGAGGTAAATATTGGCAATGATGGGCTCTACGATATCTATGCCTATGTTGAAGCCATGGATATCGGCTACCGCCGACTTTATAACGGCGGCACCCGCAACATCAAAACCGGAATGAAGACCAACACCTTCGCGATGAGTTGTGAGGGCAACGAAATTAAGCTCTATGTCAACGGCGTGCTGGAACGCACCGTCGCGGATAACACCTACGATCTGCCGGAAGGTCAGGTTGGGGTTGGAGTGTCTTCCTTCTACAGCACTCCGGTTATCATTGATTTCGATTACGTTACTATCGCTCAACCTTGAGCCTTCAGGGCGTGTTAAACTAACCAAAAAGGAGATCCACGCGGATCTCCTTTTTTAGTACGCAATGAACTGCTATCCATAGGTCAGACGCCACTCGTCTCCTTCACGGCGGATAACAACCCTGACTCTGTTTTCTTCGGCTCCTGCCTGAAAAACAACTATCTCTGGAGCGAGTTCCAGTGTCTGCCAGTGGGCGCGGACCAACCAGGGATTGCTTTTCCGGAAAGCCGCCATCTCCCTCATCACTTTGGCGCTGTTTGCTTCGCTCTGCCTTTCCCAGTCCATCTCCGCGCGCGCTTCATCAAAACCGAGCGCGTTGTTGGCGTGGATGGACTGCCTCTGGGTAAGTTCACGCTCGCAGCCGTAATACACAATGGGCGCGCCCGGCAGCAGGTAAAGCAGTCTCAAGGCAGCCTCCTGCGCCGAGGATGAGCCCAGTGCCGTGAAGAAAAAACGGTTCATGTCGTGATTCTCGATGAAAGCCGGGCGCGAAAAATCAACTGGGAAGCCAGCCCGGTAGTTTTCCAGGTAGGCGGCAAGCCGGCTGAGGGACCACTGCCTGGTGGCGAAAGTTTCCCGCAGAGCCTGGCAGGTCAGGAAGTCGAGCGTGCCGTGCATGCTCCCGGCGAAGCTGATTTGCTCATCAGCCGGTGCGACAATCTCACCAAAAGTCCAGCATTCAGGATTCGCTTCCTGGCAGACTCGCTGAAAATCCACCCAAAACTCGCGTTCGGGTCCGTCGGCATAATCCAGGCGGTAACCGTCTGCTCCAAGGCGCAGCCAATGCTGGGCTGCTTCCAGCAGGTATGCCCGCGCGGGGCTGCCCGGTTTGAGGTTGAAGCAGGGCATGGACGAAACGTCATAGAAACTTTCGTAGTCCGGGTAGGTTTTCCATCTGAACCATGGCAGAGCGCTTTCATCGCCCGCCAGAGCAGCCTGTAAGCGCGGGTGCTGGCTGGAACAGTGATTGGCGGCAAAATCCAGCAAGACGCGCAGACCTTTCGCGTGCGCAGAGTCCAACAGTTGGCGCAGGTCTGCCTCGGTGCCGAAGCGCGGTTCCACGCGGAAGTAATCGATGGCGTCGTAGCCATGGTGGCTCGGGCTGGCGAAAATAGGTGAGAGCCAAAGGGCGTTGAAGCCCAGATCCTTGAGATAATCGAGTTTTTCGGTCACGCCGCGCAAGGTTCCGCCAAATGGCTTCGTCAGGTCGCTGGTTTGCAGCCACTGGCTGCCCGCGCCCGGGTTGAACCGATCCACGAAAACCTGGTAAACGATCGCCCTCTCCGACCAGACTGGCGGCATAAGATGCCCGGTAAACCTCAACCTGAAAATTGTGGCGCCGCCCGCTTCGGAGGCTTGATTGTCGGCAAAACAGAGCTGCCCATCGGGGAGCTTCGCGAAAACCTGGTAGAGCAGCTCTGTCCCTTCCTCCATTGCTGGCAGGTCGATGAGCCAGTCCCGCTGCCAGCACCAGGTTAAGCCATCCCAACGGTAGTCACCTCCTTCGAAAGGCTTTTCCTGCCAGGCGGCGCCATCCAGGCTGTAGCGCAGGCTGACCTCCCGAAAGGGCAGGTCCAAGCTGCTGGCGGCGTTCAAGCGGAACGGCTTTCCGGGCTCAGGCAGCCAGGGCGACACCCGATAAGCATGGTGAAGCCCCTTGTTTTGGGCAAGGTGACGCTGAGCGCCTTTCACAGCCTGGTCGAGGTCGCCAAAAAGATGATCGGGATAGGGATGACTTGCCAAGAAACACCTCTCGCGAAATAGTAAAAAAATTCTACGCTAATTCGGACAATAATGGAAGTCGGAAAGAGGCGTCTCAATTTTCAGAAAATCCCCTGAGAATGATTGAAAATCAGGGCTTTTTGATTGATGCCTCTCAATAAAACTGCCCAGGAGGAAGGGAATGAGCGGTAAATCGGTCTTCTAACTCTTTGGTTTAACCTTTTCTGACGGCAGTTTCTTCAGCTTTAACGTTGCGATGAACCCCATTATGAGCAAAACCGCGAAGATCACATGCACAAGCGCGCCGACCGCATCTCCCGCACGGATGGACAAAAGCATGTCGCCCAGGTAGAGAAGAATGCCGAGGACGTAAACCAGCAGATTGCCGCGCCTTGCGAAAACGCCGATCACCACGAAAACTCCCGCGAGGATGACAATGATGCCCCACATGAAGGCGGGGTTTCCTTCGGGAAGCACGCGCTCAATGAAAAGAGGCGCGCCCAAACCAAAAACAAAGCGGCGCGTGGAACTCAGCAGGTCCATGACCTTATTAAAAACCGCGAAAAAGGCAATCCAAAAGAAATAGTTGGCGCCATTTCTGGCGTTTTGCTCGAGCGCGGCGCGCTTCTGAGGCTCGGGAGTTTCGGTTTGGGATGATGAGGCTCCGGATTCAATTTGGGTCATAATTCCTCCAAGTGTGTGGATGCCTGAATACAGTATTTCAATCCGCGGGTTGTGATGCGAGCAGCAAACGATTGAAATCGCCGTCTGCCCATTTTTCCTGACAGAGCTTTGCCCATTCGCACGAGCCGCAGACCTCCGCGAGCAGATTCTGCTGGAGGATGCGGTCGTAGACTGCCTGGCAGAACTGCTTGAGCGGCAGGGTTTTCCCTGCCGAAAATGCCTCACCGACGAGCTCGCAAACTTGCTTGTCATAGCCGAAGACCTTGGCTTCATCGCGGCAGACTTCCCCGCGCCTGTGAGGGCAAACCTGGCAGAGGGCGTCGCAGCTGGCGGTGAGGCGCAGCATTCGCCCGGGCTCGGCGATCAAAGAAGTCATGTTCCGCACAAACTCCGGGCTGTACCCCCTGCCTTCAAAGAACAGGGCGCAAAGCGCATGGTGCGGGCGCAGTGCGGCGGGGTCATCCGAACGTGAAGCTTCTTCCATCCAACAGTCCTTTCCGAGTGAATTGTAACGGAAGATTGCCTGACTCGCTCAATCGCCCCAATCTGTGCGGTGGCGGGCTTTGCCGCGCAGCCACTTTTCCGCGGAGATTGCGGCAACAGCGACGTCGGCGGCGGCGATAACCGCCTGTTTCACATGCGAGCACAAGACGTCGCCCACGGCATAGACGCCGGGAATGGCGGTCTGGTTTTCGCGGTCCACCTGGAGGCAGCCTTCCTCAGAGACCTCAAGCTGCCCCGCGACGAAATCGGTGATGGGCTTGCTGCCTTGCAGGTAAACAAAGACCCCATCCACCGGCAGGCTTTCCTCCTGCTTGCTGCCGTGGGCTGTATAGCGCAGGCAGGTCACTTTTTGCTCGCCGCAAATCTCCCTCACCACGCTGCCGGTGTGCATAACGACGTTTTCCTTCTCAGTCAGTTGGGCGAGGGTTTCCGGAGGCACGTTGATATGCTCGGTGGGCGAGAAGAAATGCAGGGTCGCGGCAAAGCGGGTCAGGTAGAGGGCTTCTTCGATGGCTTCATCGCTCTTGCCGATAACAGCAAGGTCTCTGCCTTTGAAAAAAGCCGCATCGCAGATAGCGCAATACGAAACGCCCCGTCCCAAAAATTCAGCTTCACCTTTGATGAGATTGGTGCGTCCCATTGAACCTGTGGCGATGATGACAGCGCGTGCGGAATAGACCCCAAAGTTGCCAAAAATCGATTTTGGACTGCTTGAGAGGTCACTTCCAATGGCTTTGTCGTTTATGAACTCAGCGCCAAAGTCCTGCGCCTGCTTGCGCATCACCCCCAAAAGCTCCGCGCCGTCGACTTCGCCCGCCATTCCAGGGTAGTTGGCAATCTTACTGGTGGTGCCGAGAGCTCCGGTAGTGAGCCCTTTGTCCAAAATGCCCACCTTGAGCCCAGCCCGGGCGGCGTAGATGCCGGCTGTCGCTCCGGCGGGTCCACCGCCGATGATGAGAATGTCGTAAATCATTGTTTCCGCTGCTTCCAAACTGCACCTCTCTCTATACGTCTCCCCAGTATACCGATGGGACAGATACTTCTCCACTGTTTGTAGGAGCTGCACAAGAGCCTGTCCCAAACGCGCCTGGGATTTGAGAGTTTTTTAGAGGCTTTGGTTGATATATTTACTCAGATTTCAGTACAATGAGATTATTATGACGAAAAAGTTTTACAAAATGACTCTGTCTGAACGGCATGACCACCTCAGGCAGACCACAAAGCTGACGGAAGAAGATATGAGCGCCTGGCTGCCCGGTTCGGGGCTGAGCCTCGAGACCGCTGACCACATGATCGAAAACGCAGTGGGCGTTTTCAGCCTGCCGCTGGGCATTGCCCAAAACTTCATCGTGAACGGAAAGCCAGTGTTGGTGCCAATGGTTGCGGAGGAACCTTCTGTGGTGGCGGCGGTTTCATTCATGGCGAAACTGGCGCAGACCACTGGCGGCTTCAGAGCCTGGATGGGCTCGCAGGAGATGATCGGTCAGGTGCAGATGCTCGGTCTGAAAGACCTCGACGCGGCGCAGAATCTGATAGAGAAGCATGCGGCTGAGCTGCTGAGCCAGTTAAGCGCGCTCAACCCGGGGCTGACGCGCCACGGCGGCGGTGTCCGCGGATTGGAAGTGAGGCGCGTGGACGAGTCCCCGATCGGCGCTTTTCTGGTCGTACACCTCATTCTGGACACCGCGGACGCAATGGGCGCCAATATGGTCAACACCGTGGTGGAAAGCCTGGCGCCTTTGCTTGAGCGACTAACGGGAGGCAGAGCGCATTTGCGCATTCTCAGCAACCTCTCCGACCGGCGCCTTGCGCATGCCGAAGTCAGGCTTCCGCTGGATGCCCTGGCGTTTGAGAGCTACAGCGGCGAAGCGGTCCGCGACGGCGTAATTGAAGCCTGGGCTTTTGCTGAGGCAGATCCTTACCGCGCCGCTACCCACAACAAAGGCATTATGAACGGCGTGGACGCGGTTTTGCTGGCGACTGGCAACGACTGGCGTGCGGTGGAAGCCGGCGCGCATGCTTATGCCGCCCGCGATGGGCGCTACCGCAGCCTGAGCGTTTGGAGCGTGGGCGAGGACGGCAACCTGCAGGGCAGCCTCACACTCCCGCTCGCGATCGGCATCGTGGGCGGCGCCACGCGGGTGCATCCGGGCGTTAAAACCAATCTCAAGCTGATGGGAGTCAAGCGCGTGTCGGATTTGGGTGAGATCATTGCCGCGGTTGGTTTGGCGCAAAACCTCGCCGCGCTGCGCGCGCTTGCCACCGAGGGCATCCAAAAAGGGCACATGAGCCTGCACGCGCGCCAGGTGGCGCTGGCGGCGGGCGCTAAACCCGGGCAGGTCGAGCCGCTGGCGCAGGCATTGATTGCCTCAGGCAGGATCACCCTGAGCGAAGCCCGGGGTATTCTTGAACAATGGAACGGAAATGAGCATGGAAACGACACTTCATCACGACGCTGAAAGCGGCAAGCTATTAATTCCCAGCCGCAAGGTCGGCATTACCGGTTATGGGGCTTATGTGCCGCGCTACCGCCTGCCCGGAGGGGAGATAGCCCGCATTTGGGGCGGGGACCCGGATGGGCTGCCCGTGGCTGAAAAAGCGGTAGCAGGACTGGATGAAGACGTCATAACCATGTCCATCGAAGCCGCCCGCAACGCGCTGAAGCGCGCGGAGATCTCTCCGGCGCAGTTGAGAGCTGTGTGGGTGGGTTCTGAGTCGCACCCTTACGCCGTCAAACCAAGCGGCACGGTCGTGGCGGAAGCAATTGGAGCTTCTGGCAGCGTCAGCGCCGGCGACTGGGAATTCGCCTGTAAGGCAGGCACCGAAGCCATGGTGGCAGCGATAGGCATAGTCGGCTCGGGCATGGGCGATTATGCCATGGCGATCGGTATGGATACCGCTCAGGGCAAACCCGGCGACGCGCTGGAATATACCGCGGCGTCCGGCGGCGCGGCGTACATTATCGGTCCGCGGCAGGGTTCCCTGGCGGGCGTCGAAGCGGTTTATTCGTTCGTCACCGACACACCTGACTTCTGGCGGCGTCAGCATGCCATTTACCCCGAACACGGTCAGCGTTTCACCGGAGAACCGGCTTACTTCAACCATGTCGCGACTGCCGCCTCAACCATCATGCGCGAAACCGGATTGAAACCCGCAGATTTTGCCTACGCGGTCTTTCATCAGCCCAATGAAAAGTTTCCCCGCCGGGTGGCGAAGCAACTCGGCTTCAAGGACGAGCAGATCGAGACCGGCATGCTCTCCCCCATCATCGGCAATACCTACAGCGGAGCCGCGATAATTGGTCTGACGGCTGTTTTGGATGTTGCCAAAGCGGGCGATTTGATCCTGATGACCTCCTATGGTTCCGGCGCGGGTTCTGACGCGTTCGTGCTGAAGGTCAACCGCACCCTGGAAGAGCGCCGGGGCAAAGCCCGAAGCACGCGTGAATACATTGCCAACCGGGTGGAAATTGATTATGCCACCTACCTGCGCTACCGTGGGGAGATTGTGACCGGTTGAGATGACAGCGTACCCTGAAGTCGTTATCGTGGGCATCGGGCAGGAACCGGTTGGAGAACACTGGGATACCTCGCTGCGCGAGCTGGCAGGCAGGGCGCTGCGATCCGCCATGAAAGACGCCGGCGGCTTGCAGCCCCAGGCGGTATATGTCGGCAGTATGCTGGCAGCCAGCGCCTCGCATCAGGCGAATTTGGGCGCGCTGGTCTGTGAAGCAGCGGGGCTGGCGGGCAAAGCGGAAGGCGTGACGGCAGAGGTCGCCGAAGCCTCCAGCGCGGCAGCGTTGAACCTTGCCTGGCAGGCTGTCCGTTCCGGCATGACAGATGTGGCTGCGGTGGTCGGAGTGGAGAAGGTGACTGACGTCGTTGGCGCCGGGCAGGAGCTGAGCCTTTTGGGCGCGAGCCTCGACGCGGACTACGAGAGCTCCGAAGGGCTCACCCCAACCGGGCAGGCAGCCCTGCTTCTGCAGCGCTACCTCTACGAAAACCAATTCCCGCGTGAGGTGCTTCGCGGATTCGCGATGATAGCGCGCAATAACGCGGTCAATAACCCTAACGCCATGTTCCGCAGGGAACTGAGCGCCAGCGCGTATAACCGCGCGGCGCCGGCGGCTGCACCGCTGAACGCTTTCGACATCGCGGCGCACGCGGACGGCAGCGCGGCGTTGATCTTGACCCGCACTGATCTGGCTCCCAGGAATCTGGCGCATAAACCCATCCGGGTGCTGAGCTCCAGTTTGATCGCGGGTCGGCTGGCAGTCCACGACAGGCGCGATCCCCTCTTTTTCGAAGCCGCTGCGGTATCCGTCCGGCAAGCTTGCCTCAAGGCAAACCTTCCGCTGGCGAATATCGACTTCTTCGAATATTCCGACAGCACCACCCTGCAGGCGCTTCTCTCACTGGAGGCAGCCGGCTTTGCCCCGCGCGGACAAGCCTGGAAACTTGCCATGGATGATTCCCTGACGCTGAAGGGATCTTTGCCGGTTGCGACAATGGGCGGACACATGGGGCGCGGTTTCCCGCTGGGGGCATCAGGGGTTTACCAGGCGGCGGAAGCATGCCTGCAACTGCGCGGGGAGGCTGGCGCCAACCAGATCACTCATGCCCACTACGGCATGATTCAATCTCTCGCCGGAACAGGCGCGGCGGCAGTGACACATCTCCTGGCTGGGTGAGCCCGGCGCCCGGGCTGATGGTACAATCGATACATGAAGATCAAGCGTTGGCATGTTGCGCTGGGAATCCTTATCAGCGCAGTTTTTCTTTATCTGGCTTTTCGTAAAATTGAATTTGATCAACTCTGGCAGCACCTGCGCGCGGCGCAGTGGGGCTGGGTGCTCCTGGGTCTGGTGTTTTACTTTATGGGGGTTTGGGTGCGCACCTGGCGCTGGCAGGTTTTGCTCAACCCCCTCAAAAGGATCTCCCAGCGCAAGCTCTTCCCGGTAGTCTGCATCGGTTATATGGGCAACAATGTCTATCCTGCCCGGGCGGGTGAGGTTTTGCGGTCAATTCTGCTCAGGCAGTCCGATGATGTGCCAATTTCGGGATCGCTGGCAACCATTGTGGTGGAACGCCTCTTTGACGGTATAACGATCCTGGCATTGGTGCTGCTCAACTTCCGTCAACTGGCGCGGATAGCGCCGGACGCGGAATGGGTGCGGCGCATTCAAGCCGGGTCGGTATTGGTCGCGGCAATCTTCACGCTCGTTTTGCTGGTCTTCCTGGCGCTGCTCTTCCTGCCGAAACAAACCCAGGCGCTCAGCGCCTGGGTCATCAACAAGCTGCTACCGCTAAAACTGCGCCCAAAGGTGAGCAGCATCCTCGATAAATTCATCGACGGCTTGCGGGTGCTGCGTTCTCCCGGGCAGTCGCTGTTGGTGCTGATGCTTTCGATGTTGGTATGGATTTTTGAAGGCGGCTTGTATTGGGGCGTGATGAAAGCGCTCGGGTTTGAACTGAGTTTTATGAGCCTGCTGCTGATAGAAGGCGTGGTCAACCTGGTGCTGCTCATTCCGGCGGCGCCCGGGGGCTTGGGCACCTTTGATGCTGCTGCCAAATTTATGCTTTCGCTGTTTGGCATCCCGCCGGAACAGGCTCTGGGTTACGCTCTGATTTTGCGCGTGGCGCTTTGGATTCCCATCACCGCACTGGGAGCAATTTTCTTTGTCAAAGAAGGCTTCAGTCTGAGCACCAACCTGGAGCAAATGCAGACAGATTACCGTTCCGCTGAAGGAACCGAAAATGAGAGGACATCGCATGACTGAAAACCAACGCCATATCGCCATCATTGGAGCAGGGTTTGCTGGCTTAAGCGCTGCCTGGGACCTGGTAAAGAACGGGCAGAAAGTGAGCATCTTCGAGGCTTCAGCCGAACCCGGAGGGCTGGCTTCCGGCTTTAAGGAGCCCCATTGGGATTGGTCAGTGGAGCGTTTTTACCATCATTGGTTCCAGACCGATTCACATCTGCTTGGTCTGATTGAGGAGTTAGGCTGGTCCGACCAGGTGCTTTACCCCAGACCGGTCAGCGTCATGTACCACAAAGGCAAGTTTTACCCCTTTGATTCCATCCCCGCAGCGCTGGCATACCCAGGGCTCGGCTTCGGGTTTAACAAAATCCGCTTTGGATTGGTGGGAGTCTACCTGAAACTGACCAAAAACTGGCGCGCGCTTGAGAAAACCACGACCGATGCCTGGATGCGCAAATATGCCGGAAGCAAGGTTTACGAAAGCATGTGGCAGCCGATGATGATCGGCAAGTTCGGCGAAAACTGGCATGATAAAGTCAGCATGGCATGGATGTGGGCGCGTCTGCACGTGCGGACAACGCGCCTGGGCACCTTCAGGGGCGGTTTTCAGGTCTTCGCGGATCGTTTTGCAGGCAAACTCGAAGAAGCCGGCGTTGCCATCCGCTACAAGACCCCCGTCAAGACGCTCCAGCGCCGGGAAAACGGGAAAATCAGCGTGGAGCTTGGGGAAGGTCAGACGGAAAGCTTCGACCAGGTCCTGGTGACACTCTCTCCGGGGATGATGGCGGAAATGGCTCCGGATCTGCCTTCCGATTATCTCGCTGGTTTGCGGAATCTCAAAAGGATGGGCGCGGTTGTGATGACGGTCTCCATCAAACATCCGCTTTCCCCCGAGGGTTACTACTGGTACAACATCCCAAAGCAGGCAGGTTATCCCTTCCTCTCCCTGGTGGAACACACCAACTTCCTAAAGCCGGAGTACTTCGGAGGGGATCACATCCTCTACATTGGAGACTACCTCGAAACGGATCATCCCAATTTCAGCAAAAGCGATGAAGAACTGGCGGAAGAATTCCTGCCGCACCTCACTAAAATCAATCCCAACTTCACGCGCGACTGGGTCAACAAAATTTGGGTTTCCAAGACGGCGTACGCCCAGCCCATCCCACTGCCGAATCATTCCGCTGTTATTCCGAAGATCGAGACGCCCATCCCCGGGCTGTACTTTGCCAGCATGAGCCAGGTCTACCCCTGGGATCGCGGGACCAACTTCGCCGTGGAAATTGGTCGCAGGGCGGCGAAATTGATGCTCCGCTAAAAAAGAACGGGTGGCGCATAGGTTTCTGAATCTTAAAATCCTGATTCCAAATTGGGAATCACTATCCAATTTAAAAGCGGTTTTTTGAGGTCTGCTCAGGCAAAAAAATCATACCCATCCGTTGGAAATAATTACCGAAATTTGCAAATCACCCCCACATATGGGGTGATCGACGAGGTTTTTTCCTGCTAAATAGTGGCAGGATTTTTCCGCTGAAGCAAACCGCGAAATGAGGAAATGTTTGTAAAAGCAAGAGAACCCCCCGACCTTAAAGAATCGTAATATTTTAAGACTCCAAAGCTCGAATCCGGGCTTTTGGGTGTTAGAATCTGTCTACTCATTGAGCGAAACAATTTAGCAAAGCTCACCAGTGATGCGAATTTAGAGGAAATCGGATCGCTCAGTTCAATGTCGAAATTTTCAGATCCCAATAATGGGAAGGGAGAATGCCAATGAATGCTCAACAGGCATGGCAGGCAACGGTCGGACAATTGCAAATGGACCTTTCGAAAGCGACTTTCGATACCTGGGTCCGCAACACACACCTGATTTCATACGATGAAGAGTCAGGGACCTTTGCTCTTGGCGCGAATAATGCCTATGCCTGTGATTGGCTCGAAAGCCGCCTGAAAAGCATCATCACAAACAAACTCTCAGGGTTGATGGCGCGGCAGGTGGATGTGCTCTTTAAAGTCTGGTCAGCTCCGACTCCGGTGGTGGAAGAAGAAAGCGTGCGCACGCTCAAGCGCGCAGAAGTAGTGGAAAGCAACACCTTTGACACGCACCTCAACCCGCGCTACCGTTTCGATAACTTTATCGTTGGCGCGGCGAACCGCCTGGCGCAGGCTGCCAGTATGGCTGTCGCTGAAAACCCCGCCCGCGCTTACAATCCTCTCTTCATTTACAGCGGTGTTGGTCTGGGCAAAACCCACATTCTGCACGCGATCGGCAACGAGGTTCTCAAACAAGAAAAAGTTGTGCTCTATGTTTCTTCGGAGGAATTCACCAACGACCTGATCGATGCCATCCGCCACAAAACCACGCCCACCTTCCGCGAAAAATACCGACAGGTGGATGTGCTTCTGATCGATGACATCCAGTTCATCGCCGGGAAGGACACTACCCAGGAGGAATTTTTTCACACCTTCAACGCACTGCACGGGCAAAACAAGCAGATCGTGATCACTTCTGACCGATCCCCAAAAGCGATGGCGACCCTCGAGGAACGCCTGCGTTCGCGCTTTGAGTGGGGGCTGACGGTAGACATGCAGCCTCCGGACTACGAAACACGGCTTGCCATCCTGCAGAGCAAGGCTGAAAAGATTGACAGGGATGTGCCGATGGAGGTCATGGAAGTGATCGCCCGCGCTATTCCCACCAACGTGCGCGAGTTGGAGGGAGCCTGGAACCGGGTGAATGCCTACGCGGACCTCATCGGTCAGCAACTGACCCTCGACCTGGCAAAACACGCTCTGGCGGACTATCTGCCCCAAAAAGCCAGCCTGACGCCAGCATATGTGGTGGATGTGGTCGCTGACTTCTTCGGCACCACCAAAGAAAACCTCACCAGCAAAAATCGCTCGCGTGATGTGGCGCTGCCGCGACAGGTTGCCATGTACCTTCTGCGGGAGGATGGCGGTATCTCGCTGCCACGAATCGGGCAGGAGCTTGGCGGGCGCGACCATACCACCGTGATGTATGCTTGCGAAAAAGTGGCGGATATGATGGAAAGCGACGATCGCATGCGCCGCCAGGTGATGCAGTTGCGTGAGAAACTTAACAGCCACTACCTGCCAGCTTAATCTCTGGAAAATTAAACCGGGATTCACCTGCAGAAAGCCGTGATAAAAGCGGTTCTGTTAGATTTGAGCGTCTAAATTAACCGCCTCTTCGTCCACTTTTTCCAGCTCACCCCAATTACTGCCGAGGCGGGCTTCGGTGACAAGCGGCACGCTGAGCTCAAGGGCGTGTTCCATAACGTCTTTGACGACCTTTACGGCTTTTTCAAGCTCCCCGTCGGGCGCTTCAAAGATCAGCTCGTCGTGTACCTGCAGGAGCATCCGCGTCTTGAGACCCGCTTCCCGTAAGGCATCCGGCAGGCGCACCATCGCGATTTTGATGATGTCCGCGGCTGTGCCCTGAACGGGAGCGTTAATGGCTTCGCGTTCTTCCCGCTGACGCATGGCGTAATTCGTGCCGGCTTTCAGGTTCGGGAAGTAGCGTTTGCGCCCCAGAAGGGTTTCCACGCTGCCGGTCTGAGCGGCTTCCACGCGGGTTTTATCCAGCCAGGCTTTTACCGCCGGGAATTCCTTGAAATATTCCTTTACGAAATTTTCGGCTTCCGCGAGGGTGAGGTCGGTGGTTCGGGTCAGCCCGAAGGGGCTCATGCCGTAAATCAGACCAAAATTGATGGCTTTGGCGTGGCGGCGTTGCTGTTTGGTGACCTGCTCGATCGGCACGTCATGAATGGCAGCCGCCGTCGCGGCGTGGATATCCAGCCCATTGTGGAAGGCTTCCATCATGGCTTTATCCTGGGCGATGTGCGCCACAATTCGCAGTTCAATCTGGGAGTAATCCACAGCCAGGAGTTTTGTGCCGGGGGCGGCGATGAAACCCTGCCTCACGCGCCGACCGAGCTCAGTGCGGGTGGGGATGTTTTGCAGGTTCGGGTTCTGCGAAGCGATCCGCCCTGTGACCGTGCCGGTCTGGTTGAAGGTGGTATGCACCCTGCCGGTCGTGGGGTTCACCTGTTGGGGCAGGGCGTCCACGTAGGTGGACTGCAGTTTGGTCAGCTCGCGGTAATTCAAAACCATTTCAATGATGGGGTGGATGCCTTTCATCTCTTCCAGCACGCCCGCGGCGGTGGAAAACTTGCCGCTGCTGGTTTTCTTGGTCACGTCGGGCGGGTCAAGCGCCAGCTTTTTAAAGAGCACGTCAGAGAGCTTCTGGGTGGAGTTGATGTTGAAATCCTCACCCGCTTGCTGGTAGATGGACTGCTCCAGTTGGCGGATTTCCTGATCCAGCTCATGCGAAAAACGTTCAAACAAAGGCAGATCCAGCAATATGCCCGCCTCTTCCATATCCGCGAGGATGGGAATGAGCCGGACTTCGAGGTCTTGGTTGAGTTTCTCCACGCCGTGGGTCTTCAGGTCGGCTTCCTGCAAGGGCAGAAGCCGTAGGGTCATGACGGCATCCGCGGCAGCATAGGGCGCGGCTTTGGCGATGGGCACCTGCGCCATGGTGATTTGGTTCTTGCCTTTGCCGAGCAGGTCTTCGATCCGGGTCATTTCCACCCCTAGCCGCACCCACGCCTGGGCTTTCAGCCCGAGGTGGCGCGAATCCGGCGCGATCAGCCACTCTGCCACCATTGTATCGAATGTGATCGGGCTGACCTCAACCCCGACTTGCCGCAAAACGAGCAAATCATACTTGGCATTATGCGCGACTTTGTCAATTCGCGGGTCGGTCAGAAGCAGCTTCAGGGCGGCGATCGCAGCTTCCAATGGCAATTGTTCGCCGTTATCGTGCCCGAGGGGGATGTAGTAGCCGCGTTCCGGGCTGCCCGCGAGCGAGATGCCCACCAGTTTGTCTTGAAGGGGATCGATGCCAGTGGTTTCGGTGTCGAAAGCGAGGACTTTCGCCGTTTTCAGGTCATCCACGCAGGCTTGCAATTCTTCCGCGGTGGTGATGACGCGGGTTTCAAATTCTGCGTTGAGCGGCTCGGCGGGCTCGGGTTCGCTCGGGGGAACTGGTTCGGCGCCAAAGAGGCTTGCCTGCTCAGGCTGCGGGTTCAGGGATGGGTTCAACCTCCGGTTGAGCTTCTTCAGCCTCTGGGTGAGGGTGCGGAATTCCAACTGGTGAAAAAGGCTTTCCACGGCAAGGGGGTCGAAGCGTTCCGGTTTTGCCTGATCAAGGTCGAGCCGGACGGGCAGATCCGTGCGGATTCGCGCTAAATCCTGGCTGAGATAGGCGGAATCCTTACCGGCGATCAGGTCTCGCCCGGCTTTTCCGGTGATTTCTTCCAGATGGGCATAAATGTTATCCAGACTGCCGTATTGTTGGATCAGCTTAACGGCGGTCTTCTCGCCCACGCCGCGCACGCCCGGAATGTTATCGGAAGTGTCGCCGAGCAGGGCTTTGTAGTCCACCACTTGTTCCGGTAAGACCCCCAATCTGGCTTCGACGTCCTCGGCGAAATAGTCGTCATTCTGACCGCTCTTGTTGTTGGGCAGGCTGACCACGATACGGTTATTCACAAGCTGCAGCAGGTCGCGGTCGCCGGTGATGATTTTGACACCCAGCCCTTCTTTGGTGGTTGCCCAGGTCGCGAGGCTGCCGATGACGTCATCCGCCTCGTAATTTTCGACCTCGACGCGGGGAATATTAAAGCAATCCACCATCTCCCGAATGCGTTCGATTTGCGCGCGAAGGTCGTCGGGCATTTTGGCGCGGGTGCCTTTGTATTCAGGGAACATCTCGTGCCTGAAGGTCTTGCCTGTGTCAAAAGACACCGCCAGATAGTCCGGGTCCTCCTGCTCAAGCAGCTTCAGCAGCATGCTGGCAAAGCCGTAAACGCCGGCGGTCGGTTCGCCGCTGCTGGTTGCCCAGCGCGTAGACCCGCCGGATGTCAGGGCGAAGTAGGCGCGGTATGCAATGGCATGACCATCGAGTAGATAAAGAATTTTGGGCATGAGAACCTCTTTAGAAGACTTGATACCAATAAGTCCAATAGAGCGCCTGGGTGGCTGATTGGGCTGAGTTGGAGGTGGTTTGGGCTTGGCTGACGCGCACAGGTTGGGTGTGGCTTTCCGCGTCCTGGGCATATTTTGAGTTGACGGCTGCCTGAATGAACTCCGCCAAAACCGCCTCTTCGCGGCTGGTGAGGGCGCTGCTTGTTGGCTGGCTCAGCGAGCGCAGCTCCTGCACAATTTGGCTGGCTTGCTGCCGCAAGGCGGTTAGGCGCATGTGGACGGGGAAAATCAGGCAAATTTGTTTGTTATCGGGCAGAAGATCGCTGTAAACCAGGCAGGGCTGTTCATTTACCCGGCGGGCGTTGATCTTTTGGGAGGCGGCTGGGGGCGGAAAACCATCCAGGGAGGCAGGCGGCATCGAACCGCTCGAAGCCGTGAGCGCCTTGCCCTCAAATACCAACACGCCCAACAGACCTTCGGGGCAGCGGGGATGGTATTTGTTCAGCAGGTTTTGGTAGTCGATTTGCTGTTCCTGAGCTGCCATTACGCGCCTTTCATTATGCTTAAGTGTAGCATCCGCCCGCGCTCTAATCAAGCTCCCTGGCGCAATTGCTCATCCTTGTATTCAATAATACTGTCCTTTCAAAAAATCCTTGCTGTAACTTCTATCAACGACAAATCAGGAATTCTCAGTATGAAAAAACACACGAATAATTCAGTTCTCAATCGAGGAAATTTAACTCGGTTCAAAAGCCATAATAGAAAAAAGCTTTATTTCCGCTTTAGGAAAAAGGTGTTTTGTAGATAAATACGAAAAAGTATCACTTTTTCAGAAGCTTGTAGGCAGGTTTTGGCGGTTTCAATGACTTATCTTTAGCCCAAAAGTCCCACGATATTTATTACCACCTTTTTAGTATCATTCACACTGAAATTGCTGACGACAAATCACCTTAAAAGAGTATATAATTAATAAACATAATTATGTCCATAAAGGAGGCGGAAGTGGATCTGTTGGCAAATAATGTAGTCCCTGCAGAGGGCGAATCAACGGTAAGAACTTATCATTGTACATATTATCGGGAAAAAATGCTGGGATTAAAGTCAGGAGGTTTCCTCGGTATAACGAACAAGCGCGTAATATTCCAAGCAGCAGGTGAAATATCATCAGGGGGTTCATTAATACAAAGTGAGGTCCCAATTGCGGATGTATCCGGCATTAATAGTTATAAAGGAACATATTTCAATTTGTTTGCAGTAATTGGCGCGCTTCTGTTGGCTGGTGTTGCTTTAATGCTCATTCCTGCTATCTTGACAGGATTAGGCTACTTGCTTGAGTCTTACACTATATTCAAGATCGTTGGCTGGTTGTTGGCAATAGGAGCTTTCATTGGTTCTTTTCTTGTATCAGTAAAAATGATATGGCGGACTTTTTTGGTTGCTGTCTCTGCTGGCGCCCTTCTTGGTTTGGCAGGAGTAGAAGCGTTGGACTTCATTTATGCGCTTTCCAGCGGTGGTGGGAGCAATTTTTGGTTGTTATTATTGTTGGTTGGGACATTCATTTACATGTTTATCTGCGCGATTTGGTACGGAAGAAGACCAACTTTTTCGCTCGAAATAAATTCACGAGGAGGATCCAGCACACCAATTCGTATTGCCAGTGCCGGCGGCTTTTTGAGCGCGGTTGCTGTAAATATGCCCAACGCGCTGCCAGGCAAAGACGCAAAAAAAATGCTGCACGAGATTGGAGCGTTGATTACGGATATTCAAACGCTTGGTGATTACGGCATCGCCAAGTGGAAGCAGAACTAACACCGGGGCAAGACATGGAACAAAAAATTGTTGAATTCTCTGACGGCGAATTCGTAGTGCGAAGCTATCACTGTTCTGTCCAGAAATCAGCTTTTTCCAAAACCAGTGACGGATACATCCAGGTTACAAACAAACGTGTCATTTATGCAAATAGCAATAAATCGGGAGGAACTAGCAATCTACTGGTATCTGAAGTCCCCTTGGAAGATGTTGGCTCAATCAATTCGTTTATCGGCAGATCACTCAATGGATTGGGTTTGATACTATTTACAATCCTGTTAACAATGATTGCAATGATATCGGGCGACATTCTACCAGAATTTATGACCCACTGGCTTTTTGGCTTCTTTCTTATGCTACCGTTCATCGTTGTCTGGTTGATGGAGAAAAAGGTATTAAGTCAGGACCTTTTTGATCGAATTCTTAGCAATTTGGAACTAGAGAAGAACAAACACCGGTCAATTGGTAGCCCAAATGAGACACTGCGTAGAGTGTTCAAGGTTGTGTTTCTCATCGGGTTGGTGCTCCTGGTCGCCAGTTTCATGAATAGCTATGAAGTTTCCAGGTCCTTGGGGACATTCAAATTCGCGGTACCTCTGCTTGTTTTTGGGTACGTCTACGTTGCGGTAATCGGTTTTCAGGATGAGTTTGGACTCTCGGTATCTGCGAGATCTTCTTCGGGCTCGGGATTGACTATACGGTCTAACAGCTTCCAGGCTATGATTGGGAAGAAAGGGTGGGCAGCTTCTGGAAGAATTATTCCAACAGCTGATGCTTTCACTGTGGCGAAAGAATTGGGGGCATTGGTGATGGATTTACAGCAAGCGGGTGATCTTACTGCAGGAAAATGGTCAGAATCGAATCCGCAGACACCTTCAAGAACTCGGATGGATAGGTGAAAAATGCCGGACGATTCGATTGAACAGAAGCGGCAGCAAATTATCGAGAGCTACGAAAGAGAACAGAAGGTATTCGAGAAAGCCTATGAGGACGGGGCCAAACTGTTGAAAAAATCACTCGAGGAAAAGAATCTCGCTGGGATTGATCAAGCCAGGAAAAATATGAATGAAGCCTCCGAAATCCTTGGCGACCTGGTGCGTGGTAAGAATCAGGCGCTTGATGAGCTCGAGAAAATGGCTAAACCGGTCACAGCAGAAAAACAGGAACAACCAGATCATTCAGAAGAAGAAGATTACTACTATGGGCTTGGCATGTAGGAACGGTCAATGACTTACTACACCAGACACCGCGGTTATAACGAAATTCAGGGGAGATTGCATGAAGACTCGTTGAAGAACCTGCTGGGCGGAGACATTCAAAACATCAATGATCTTGCGCAGGAGAATTTCAGGACATATGACCTAATATCTTCTGATGGAATTTGGAGTGTAAAGACCCATATGACGGCGGAAGGCAAGTTAAATGAAAGCGGTATCAATGCGTACCTGGCAGACTTTGAGCATCTGATGGGTTGGAACAGACCGGTTGGAGCTCTTGAGGAGGATGTGAAAGCTTTTAAGGAGCAGATTCCACAAGGAGTACCGATTCCCGACGTTTTGCGGGGGGGGAGCATTCCGGAGGCGGTTGATTTCCTAAAGAATCACTCTAAACTTGGTATTCCAGAAGATCATGTGTTGCGGGTGAAAGAAGCAATGATCAATCGGGCTCGCGAATACCCGGAGATTTACGGACTGAGCGTAAAACCTGGTGAACAAGATCTTGAATTGCTCTCAAATCGAATCCAAGGAACGGGTTTAAAAGCCGTAGACACGCCTGCGTTAATCAGAGAGCAACTCCAGAGGCAAGAGATTGACCTACAACTGGGGAAAAAAGGGGTTGCCGAACCAGCCAAGGAGATTAATCAGGAGGAAGAGTATCAATATGGGTATGGCTATTGATCCAAGAGGAGTGGTATGCAACCAACTAACCCGATGACAAAAACGATGGTGTTCGAAGGAAATGAACTCAAGAGAACTGTTCCGCCAAATGATTCTCCACATACACGCTGTTCAATCCGCGGTCAGGACGCAAACGGAAAACCGGCAAGCTTTCCGCTGAGTGATGATCTTCTAAGTAAGCATCTTTTATTTATTGGCGGAATTGGAATGGGGAAAACCAATGGGATCTTCCAAATCCTGTCTCAATTACGAATCACCATGACCAACAACGACGTCATGGTGATTTTTGATACCAAAGGCGATTTTTACGAATCGTTTTATAAACAAGGAGATATCGTCATTAGTAACGATGATAAGGCAACGGGGCCTCATGGCAAGGATTATTGGAATATCTTCGAAGAGATCAACTCCGGTACTAACACTGAAGAAGAAATCACTGAGATTGCACGAGCACTGTTTTTTGAACGAAGCAATAAGTCCAGTCAACCCTTCTTCCCGAATGCCGCACGAGACTTGTTTTCGGGGATTATGCTATGCTTTCACCGGTCGGAAGGCGAAAAACACAACGCTGCTCTGCGTACCTTCCTGGATCAGACCCCGTCTTCGGAGATAAGAGCCCTCCTTCACCAGCATCCTGACCTAAGAGCGATGACCTCATACATTGCTGATGATCGATCCCCGCAAACGCAGGGTGTGATTTCGGAGCTCCAGCAGCATCTGCGTGAAATTTTCATCGGTAATTTTAAAGAAGAAGGCAGCCTTTCCATTCGGCAGGCAATTCGTGCTAAACAAGGACGATTGATCTTTGTAGAGTACGATCTTGGAATTGGCGGGATGCTTACCCCAATCTACCAGCTCATGTTGGATATGGCAATTAAGGAAGCTTTGAGTCGCAAGAAAAGTGAAGGGAATGTATGGTTTGTCATTGATGAATTTCGCCTTATTCCAAATCTGCAGCACATTGATGATGGGATTAATTTTGGCAGGAGCATGGGCGCCAAGTTTATCATTGGCGTGCAAAACATTGAGCAAGTCTTCCACGCTTACGGTGAAGCGCAGGCACATTCGATCCTCTCGGGATTGTCGACGACAGTAGCTTTTAGAGTAAACGATGCCGCAACTCGAAAGTTCATTCAGGAACTTCTCGGGAAGAATCGAAAAAAAGAGGTCTTCATGTCTTCGGTTTCGTCGAGGGGGATTGTTGAACAGATTCGCGAAGCGAATGTCGTAGAAGATTGGGAGATCGCAAATATGCATGTGGGTGAAGCCATCATCAATACTCCTGGCTACGAACCTTTCCGTTTTAAATTTGATCGAGTCAAATAAGATGTTGGTCGCCAGATTGTCTAACTTGAAAACACCTGTTTATTCGACTGCCTTATTTTTGCTCATTTTGTTGGCAGTGGGGTGTTCCGCAGGAGCTTACTCCCCGGACGAGGAGTTAGAGGGGCTCGCTTTGTCTGAAAATGGGTTTTGTCTGGGTGAATTGTTCTGTCAGGATCTTGAATTTCAGAAAGAAGAAAAACTCCTCTTTATGGAAAGCGGTGATGAGGGGCGGTATGTGGTCATTGCCCCCGGGATGATGAAGTTCACACTTGATCAGGAAACTTCAATCATCAGCTTCACTCTTTCAGGGGGACGTCTGAGTTTAAAAGTTGACGGAAAGGTTTTTAACTATTCTTACGCTGAAGCCATTGTTGTCGAAACTGTCGAACCACTTCAGGAGACCAAGCTCCCTGCGAGAGAGGCGCCAGATGAGGATGGGGAAATCGCCATGCCTGAAAGGGGACCTGTGAAATTCACTTGGGCATACACTCTGGATGTTTCAGATACTCTAGAGAAAAACGCATGTTCACGATTAATGTTCAATTCTGAAACCGGCCATGCAGACATGGTAAAGGACGATCCGTTTTTATCCAACTTAGAAGTCTCTCCTGATGGAAGGTTGTTATTCGCAACAGCAGGTGATGCAGGGATGATGACTTGGGATCTTGTTAGCCAATCAGTGATCGCAGACATTGGCGGAAGGTGTTTAAAGGCGAACACCAGCCCGGATGGCAGGAATGTTATTGTCGATTCATCCTACTGTTATCTTGGGGTTTTTAAGTCAACGTCATTGGAACTGGTCAGTCATATCGAAGGCGAAATTTGTACCACCTTGAACGATGTACATCCTTATGAAAATGTCGTATTGGCAAGTGTCGCAGAAAACAAAGTGGTAGTCCATGACCTACTGAGCGGATCAGAGATTGATTCCATTCAAGACTGCAGATTCGCAGTGTATTCAAGAAGCGGAAGTAGCATCATTTGCTTTTCAGGAAATCAGTCAATTGATGTGTTGGATTCTCAGACCTTAGAAAGGCTGTCCAGACATCAATTAGGGGGGAGTGTTGACTTTTATTCCTTATCAGTATCACCGACCGAGGATGTCATTGCCTACAGCGAAGGCGGGAAAAGTGGCGTGATCCTCTATAACCTTATAACAGAAGAAAAAACTGAATTCCGTCCAGATGCTTCGGATGAAAAATTTTATAGAACTGCTTTTTCGGAAGACGGACGTTTAGTTGCGATAAGCGGCTCAGAAAATATCTACATTTGGGAAGTAAAGAGTGCATCACTGGTGTTTGAGATCAGACAGGACAATTCTACTGTAGCGGATATTGCTTTTATCCCGGGAACAAGGCAGTTAGCCATTGCTTATGCAACATGGATAGAGGTTTGGAACGAAGAGTAAGGAGATCAACCGATGAAAGATACAAATCTATCAAGAACAATTCTTCTTTCTTTTGTTGTAATAATGATCTTTCTGACATCAGTGCCTGCATGCAGTTCTGGACCGGAAAATGAATTGGTTGGTGATTGGTCATTAAACTGGTTTTCTAGTAGCAGCGTTAATTTGGCAGGCAATTTGACCTTTGGCAAAAAAAAGTCGCTTACAGTTACAGGCTTGCTTGACGGATCCCAAGAAGAACTGCGTTATGCGGTCATTGCACCTGGAAAATTGAAAATTACTATGGCTGATGGCGCTGTAGTGGCAGATTTCATAATTGAGAAAGATGAGCTTATCATTCAATTTGACGATGGGAGGAATTACTATCAGCGTGTGCAAAAAGTCTCAGAGACTGAAAATGAGAGCAGCCTTACCCTCTCTGAATCAACAAATAGCGAGCTTTTCCCCACGGCAACCCATATTGATATGAACCAGTTTATTTCGTCCAGTTCAACCCCAGTACCAACAAATACCTCTGACCCGCTTGTCCTTCAACAGCCAACTACTACTGAGAAGCCAGACGTTACACCAACGCCAAAAATCTATTCACCTCTTCCTCAATGTGCTGCTTCAAGGCTTCATGTTGGTGATTCTGCTTTTGTTAATTATGAAACAGGCAGGGTCGGAATGCGGTCCGAACCAGTCGCTAGAATCGGCGACAAGCTCGTCCGCAAATTGGATGAGGGGGAGATCCTCCATATCATCGATGGCCCAGTTTGTGATATGGGTTGGGTTTTCTGGAAGGTCCGTACTGTCTACAGTGAGTATGGATGGATCCCTGAAGGGGATGGAAGTGAGTATTGGGTAGTACCAATTGCCACATATTCGGTCTGTCCTGGAGCGAAACCCACGCGTTTGAGGATCGGAGACAGAGCGTTTGTTGAACCGATGCCTGTAGATCACAATCGTATTTATCCAGAACCAGCTATCGATCCCTCAAAATTGCTCTATCGCATGAAACCGGGGAGCTATATGAAAGTATTGGATGGCCCTTCAGTATCTGTTTCATATTCCCGTGTTTAGGAAGAAGGAGGAAGGTTCGCATTGTTCAGGTTCTTGAATAGTTTAGCATAAGGTGTCGTGATTTTGCCAGTTTCAGGATGGCAAA
>Ga0209510_1001028_pt1 | contig 33683 bp, 28 predicted proteins | sample BiotimSIPDNA_FD_185749 | JGI IMG/M metagenome (GOLD analysis project Ga0209510, IMG submission 185749) | Anaerobic biogas reactor microbial communites from Washington, USA - Biogas_R1 time_0 SIP DNA (SPAdes) (version 2) | ecosystem: Engineered > Bioreactor > Anaerobic > Unclassified | place...
GAATTTCCAACACTTTGCGCAGGTCGCTAAAATTTACCTTGAATCGTTCTGCCTGTTCGAAGGTCAGTTTTCCCTTCATTTCAGGTTCCGATTGCCCCCGAATCGGTTCGTCCACGAAGATCAGGATAATAATGCCCGAGATGATGCTGGCAGCGCCAAGGATGATAAAGCCCCACCGCCAAAGTTCTGGGGTTGCCAGCTGCCCCAGCCCAACGGTAAAAATTATTATGCCGAGCACGCCGATCGCTTCCAGGTACCCGAGCATGCGCCCACGAATTTTCGGCGCGAACGAGTCTGCCATGATCGAGAAGGTCGCTGGCATCAGGCAGCCCAGACCGATCCCCGAAATCACCCGCACAACCAGCAGCTGGCTGAAGCTTTGAGTCAGACCGACCGCAATCGTCCAAATTCCCCAAAAGCCGGTGCCCCAAAAGAGCACCTTTTTGCGAGAATATTTATCAGCCAGGTAGCCCCAAAACGGAGAGCTCAACGCCTGGAGCAAGCTGCGAATAAAGGTGATCAGCGAAAGGTTGCTAAAGCTCAGACCCCAAAGCTGGCGCAATACGGGGCTGAAAATAGACATTGCCTGGTTTTCACCCTGGTCAACAAAATAACCAGATGCCAGAGCGAGCAGGTTTTTAACTTTATTTTGCTTTTTAGTGGGAGGTTGAAGATCCGTCTGTTGCATGAGGCTTCCTTCAGAGATTTTGTTTGATTCTACCCGCAATTCTGACTTAGTGGGGCGAATCCGATAATTTCGTTATTACCAGGTTCGAATTCCGGTAAAATTGTGAAATCAAACATAAAGGAATTGGTATGAGCAAAATCGCACCACATTTTAATCCTATAGCTGCCCCGGAAGCGATCGTTAATTCCGACCAGGCTCGTTTTACAGTTCTGACTGACCGGATGATCCGCATGGAATTTGACCCCAATGGGCACTTTGAAGACCGTGCCAGCCTCGCCTATTGGTATCGCCGCCAGCCAGTTCCCGCTTTTACAGTCACCCGCGCAGATGGGTGGCTGACGATCGAAACCGATGAACTTAAACTCCATTTTTATGAAAACAATCGTTTCCACTGGCGTGATCTCTGGATTGAGCTCAAGAAAACCGGACAGCAATGGCGTTACGGCGACCCTGATTTCAGCAACCTTGGCGGCACCATCCGCACACTCGACAGTACCCGCGGACCAGTTTCACTTGGTCAGGGAGTGGTTTCTCGCTCTGGCTGGGCACTGCTTGATGACAGTAAAAACCTGGTGTTGGATCAGAACCAATGGCCTGCTTCGCGGGAGAAATCAGTTGAATACAAAGATCTTTACTTTTATGGTTATGGACAGGACTACCTTGCCGCCATCCAGGACCACCAGCTAATCTCCGGGATGCCAAGCCTGCTTCCGCGCTGGTCTCTCGGAAATTGGTGGAGCCGCTATTGGGCATATTCGGCGGACGAACTGACCGCGCTAATGGATCAGTTCGAGCAGCAAAAAGTGCCGCTCTCAGTCTGCATTGTCGATATGGATTGGCACAAAACCGAAACGGACAACGCTTCCTCTGGTTGGACAGGATATTCCTGGAATCGCAAGCTCTTCCCAAACCCCGAAAATTTCATCGCTGGTCTGCACAAGCTAAACCTGAAAACTGCTCTCAACTTGCACCCTGCTGAAGGGGTGCACAACCATGAAGACCGCTACGCCCAGATGGCTGCTCGCATGGGATTCGACCCAGCTATGGGCACCCCGATCCACTTCGATATCGCTGATCCTCGTTTTGCCCAGGCATACTTCGAAGTTCTCCACCACCCGCTTGAGCAGCAAGGTGTCGACTTTTGGTGGCTGGACTGGCAGCAAGGCAGCCGATCCAAAATCGATGGGCTTGACCCACTCTTCTGGCTGAATCACCTTCACTTTTATGACCAGGGCAAAACTCAAGAGAAACGTCCGTTCATCTTCTCGCGTTGGCCCGGGTTGGGTGGTCAGCGTTACCCAATCGGCTTTTCCGGTGACACCGTGGTCGATTGGTCGACCCTGCATTTCCAGCCCCACATGACCACTACTGCCTCCAATGTCGCTTATGGCTGGTGGAGCCACGACATCGGTGGGCACTGCGAAGGGGTCGAAGAGCCCGAACTATTTCTGCGTTGGGTGCAATTTGGCATTTTCAGCCCAATCTTCAGGCTGCATTCAACCAACAATGAATACATCGATCGTTTGCCCTGGAGTTGTGGTCTCGACATCTTCCAATTGACGCGGTCAGCCATGCAGCTGCGCCGGCAGCTAATTCCTTTCATCTACACAGCCAACGAGCGCAACGCCCGCACTGGTGAGCCGCTGATTCTGCCGATGTACTATGCTTATCCCGACAAGGAAGAAGCCTATGCCTCGCCGGGGCAATATTTCTTTGGTCAGAAGCTGCTGGTTGCCCCGGTCACAAGTCCAACCAACCAGGAGACTGGCTTCGCACGCAAGGTCGTCTGGCTGCCGGAAGGCATCTGGACCAATATCTTTACCCATGAGACTTTCGAGGGCGGCGCCTGGTACAGCCTGTATTGCGATCAAACGGATATCCCGGTCTTTGTTCAAGAAGGCACCATCATCCCCCTGGATGCCGATAAATCTTCCAATGGTGTCGATCTACCGACAAGCTTCAAAGTTAAGCTTTTCGCCGGGCAGCAAGGTCAATATGAACTATACGAAGATGCCGGCGAAGGGCAGTCATACCTTGACGGCAAATTTTGCCACACTTTACTAACCCAAAAGCTGCAAAACGGCACGCTCCAAATTAGAAAGCATGCCACGCACGGTGACTTCACAGACAAGTTGCCTGCAGAACGAACCTGGCAATTCGAAATCATTGGCATCACCCAACCAAAAGCCATCCAGGTAACCGCTGACAACACCGCGATCGCGATAGAATCTGTTTATAACCCGGTCAGCAAAACGCTGGCGCTCTCAGGGATAACCTGCGCAAACACCGTAGACTTTGAAATAACGCTTGAAGGTGTAACCATCGACCGTTTCACCTCCACGCCAGTCGAGCGCATAGGCAGGTTCATTCGCTCGGCGCAATTGCCCTCCCTGGCAAAGCAGCAATTTATGCGCAGGCTCCCGGATATCCTGGCTGACCCCATAATAATCTTCGATATCGCCCACACCTTCACACGAAGCCAGTTATTGGCGCTCTATGAAAACGTTGTCCCTGCAAGCCTTGACAAACCTTCCGAAGATGTGAACAGTGCATATGAAACAATGATGGTGAATTTACGGAATTTGAGAACTGGCTGAGGGAGGTTCTGACTCCTCTTGCGCCCCTGTGGCAGCGTCCGATTGTGTTTCCAGGTCGGACGCTTGCGTTTCTTGCAACTGGACATGCGGCGGTAGGTCCAGCAAGCTTTCATCAAATATCTTGCGTGGATACCGCCGGATCTCGTCAGTCGTCTGAACCACATCCCGGAACAACTGGTCACGGCTCAATTTCCTGATCCAGGTTCCCAGGTCCTTACCGGTTTTCACCAGTTTTCCGGGTCCAAGTACGATAAATGCCAAAACCAGGATCAAGGCGATCTCCATCCAGCTTAAATTTAAGAAGTCCATCCATTAATCCTGATTTTGATTGTCGGTTTCTTTCTTTTCCTGGTCGGTTACATCAGTTTCAGATTTACCACTCATGCCGTCTTTAAAAGCTTTAATACCTTGACCAAGCTCGCCGCCAATTTTGGAAATTTTTCCAACCCCAAAAATCAGCAGCAAAATGAAGGCGATCAACAGTATTTCTGGTAATTGCAGACTACCCATAGTTACTCCTTTCCCTCCGTCTTTGCAGGCTTGACAGCCAGCGCGGAGAGCAAAATGCTTAACAAATATAATACAGAAAGCGGCAACATGAAAATTAACATATTGATCGGGTCACCAGTAGGGGTGATCACCGCCGCCAAAACCGCAATTAGTATAATGGCAACCCGCCAACCTTTCAGCAGCATTTTAGGGTTAACCAGCCCCACCTTCGTAAGCACAAAGAAAATCAACGGCAGCTGAAAACTAATCCCGATCCAAAATAAAAGGTTGGTCGCAAAACCGATGTAAGACTTTAAGCGGATGCTTGTGGTGACGTCCAGGATTTCCTGGAAAAATGCAAGCGATGTCGGCAGCATCACAAAATAAGCAAAAGCCACTCCTGCTATGAACAGTAAAACGGCAAACGGCAGCGCAATAAAAATGCCTTTACGCTCGTTAATCTTTAAGCCCTTGCCGACAAAGCTGAGCAATTGATAGGTGATCCATGGTAACGCAATAATCAGACCACCCAACAGCGCCACGCGCATGTAAACCGACATCGTCTCGGTCACCTCAATTGCGTAAAGGTTTTGCATGCCACCGATTGGTCGGGTCAGAAAAGCCAGCACCGGGTTGACGAAAAAAACAGCCACAATCACGCCTGCAAGCAGTCCAACCAATGACCACAGCAGCGTTTTTCGCAGTTCGTCCAGGTGGGTAACAATCGGTAACTTCTCGGTTTCCTCATCCATGATACTAACTCGCAGCCAGCTGAAGGCAGGTCTGTAAGAGCAGGGCAGCTGTTAGCGGCATTGCTCGTTCATCAAAATTAAAGCGTGGGTGATGGTGCGGAAATTGATTGCCATCCGGCGAGTCGCCTGCGCCTACCAAAACAAAACAACCCGGCACCTGCTCCAGGAACACGCCAACATCCTCAGAAAGCATGGTTTTATAAGTCGTGTCCAGCTTCATTGGTGCAATTGGCTTCCATGCCGTCTCATTCCCGATTCTTATCGCTGCCTGCCTGACAGCATCCGCAACCTGCGGGTCGTTGATGGTCGCTTTCGTTTTGGGTTCAAGCGTCAATTGAACCTGGCAGCCCATCGCATAACCGCTATGCTCACAGATATCCTTAAGTCTTCTTGCTATAACCTGGTAACTTTCATCCGAGAAATACCGAATTGTCCCGCCCATCTCAACCTTCGAAGGCGTGATGTTAAAGGTCTTTCCCCCGCTGATACTGCAGACACTGATCACCGCAGGGTTTAGTGGATTCAAATTTCGGCTTACGATTGTCTGGATCTCGTTGACAATCTGGGCAGCAGCGACGATCGGGTCAATCGATGACTGTGGCTGCCCACCATGCCCACCTTTGCCCATCACAATAATCTCAAATTTCCCCGAAGCCGCCATGACCGCACCAGGAGTAACACCCACCCACCCGAACGGTTTCTCATTCCACAAATGCGCGCTCAGTAGATAGTCCAGCCCAAGCCCAGCAAGAGCGCCCTCATCAAGCATTCTCAGCGCTCCCTGTCCAATTTCTTCGGCAGGCTGGAATAGCAAATGATACGACCCTACCAATTGATCGCGAAGTTGATTGATCATCCAGCCAATAGTCAAACCGATGGCAACATGTCCGTCATGCCCGCAGGCGTGCATTTTTCCGGGAACGGTGGAACAATAATCGACTTCATTTTCTTCGTAAACAGGAAGCGCGTCCATATCGAAGCGGAACAAAAAGGAAGGTCCCCGCCTGCCAGTATCAAAACTGGCGACAAAACCAGTCTCAGCCAGGGATGCCCCTATAGTGAAACCCTGCTGCTTCAGCCGGGTCGCAGCATACTCGGAGGTCTTGTACTCCTCAAACGACAACTCAGGGTGTTGGTGTAAAACCCTGCGGTCTGTCTGTGTTTGCGGAAAATAACTAAGTGCCAGTTCTAACAGGTCCATCAGACCCTCAAAATTACCCGTCTGAAGTGCTCGTAATAAAGCCCATCGCTCTCAGCCGTTTCCTGGCGGCGTTCGTTCCATTTTTGCTCAAAGGAAGCGGGATCTCCGATCTGTGATGCATGCTTTTTTAGGGCGTCAAAACGAATCTGCCAGTAATCTGAGACATCCAGTGTGATATTTGGATCAACCGTCAGGCTCATCCACAGTTCGCAGATTCGGGTGGTTTTTAACCCTCGTGCCAACTGTTCCGGGTAGAATCCTGCGTTTCCAGCACCAGGGAAGACAGCCTCCATGGTCAGCAAGCCCGCCGCGCGATGGTCGGGATGGTTGATGTAAAAGCGGTGAAAAAAAGTTTGAGGATCACTGCTGACAACGATATCAGGCTGGCGCTTACGCAATTCAGCGGTTAAGCGCTTCCTGTTTTCGAAACTTGGTTCGATGAAGCCATCCGGGAGATCAAAATAATCGACCTCGCCCACCCCCAAAACATCGGCAGCGCTGCGCTGCTCACGCTGGCGAACCAGCTTGAGCTCCTCCCCATTGGGGTATTCTTCGCTCAGCCCTCGCTCGCCCTTTGTAAGCAGCAAATAATCGATCTTGTGCCCCTGTTGAATCCACATTGCGATAGTGGCACCCATAAAGAACTCCGGGTCGTCAGGATGAGCGAGGATCACAAGGATTCTTTGTGGTTCCTGCCATTCATCGAACTTTATCGGACTATTTGCTTTTACTTCCATCGTGGCTGACTCGTTTTCCTGGCCTGCGACCGCGTTTTTTGCGGGAAGATGCACTGTCTTTGCTGCTTTTGGGTTGAGCTATCTTGGGGTCTTGCCCGCTTTGCTCTTCAAAGGTTTCGGTTCTCGTCTGCATGCTACGGTCTCGTCGTTGGCGGGTCTTGCTGGTACTGCCTGGTCGGCTTTCTTCTCCCTTGGGCGGTCGACCGATCTGGTCAAACCGCACCATTTCAACATCATGGTCATCGCTCGTATCTTCAGACTGGATGGCAGCCAGCACAGGTTTCTTCTCTTCCATCACACCGGTTTCCAGCTCCGTCCGCGTTATTTCGCGGGAACCGACCTCGGGGATGCTGACAATTACCGAATCGCTCAACGGTAAAACCTGGATGACCTTGCCTTCACCTAATGGTGTCTGGATACTTTTCTTGCGTTTGGGCAGCAATTTACGGGCTTCTTCATACATATCATGTTCGTAAGCCAAACAACAGCGTAATCTTCCGCAAATACCAGTGATTTCTGTTGGTGTCAGCGAGACATTTTGTGACTTTGCCATCCGGATGGAAATCGAGCTAAATTCGGTCAGGAAACGGGAGCAGCAGCGTTTTTCTATGCCGCACGCGCCCAGCCCGGATACTTCTTTTGCCATATCGCGGGGACCAACCTGGCGGATCTCAAGCCGTGTGTCAGTATACATCGGCGCAGCCTCACGGATAAAATTGCGCATGTTAAAATTTGGCAAATCTTCATAGGTCAAGAATAAGGTCAGGCGTGTTGAGTCAAATGAATATTCGGCATCAATCGCCTTAACACCCTTGTATTCCGGTTTGTTCAGGAAATCGCGTGCTTTTTCAAGCGCTTCCGCTTCCTTTTCTTTGATCATATCCCGAAGAATCAGGTCACGCGGGGTCGCTTTTCGTTCGACGCCTTGCACTTCCTGGTCGTGGTCAGGTGGATGTTGTTCAATGCTGGCGACCTTAGCGATCTGCTTACCGCGAGCTGTGTTAACAATAACAAATTCTCCGACCTGCAATTCCATATCTTCAGGGGCGGAAAAGTAGTAAGTTTTGCCGATACGTTTAAATTGAACTCTTATGAGTTTTTGTTCAGACATAGTCAATAATTATATCACCTGGCTTGGATCTTCCTATATGCCTCTTTGCTGGCTTCAGCAGCGACATTTCTGGCGATTTCAATCAACGCTTCGCCAGCCGGGCTCAGTGATTCCTGCAGAACCTCCGGGCTACCGATGTCCCCGCCTAAACCGATTCTCGCGTCGATCGGAATACGTCCAAGAAAAGGCACGCCAACCTGCGCTGCCAGGCGTTCGCCGCCTTTTTCACCGAAGAGAAATTGGTGGCTGCCATCGGGCATCTCAAGATAAGCCATATTTTCGATGATTCCAAACAAGGGCGTTTCCAGTTTGGCAAACATATTCACTGCCCGGTAAGCGTCATCCACCGCCACTTGCTGCGGTGTGGTCACAATGACAGCACCACTGACAGGCATCGATTGCGTCAGCGAAAGCTGCACATCGCCGGTTCCAGGCGGCAGGTCGACAACCAGGTAATCCAGGTCGCCCCAATCGAAATCAGTGAGAAATTGCTGAATGGCAGAGTGAAGCATCGGTCCCCGCCAGATTAATGGCTGTCCGGGCTGAACCATGAAGCCGATTGAAACAACTTTGATTCCATGAATTTCAGAAGGTTTGATTTTGCCACCTTCAGGTGAGTCAGGCAAACGATCCAAACCTAACATGCGTGGAATGTTGGGACCGTAAATGTCGGCATCCAGCAAACCCACCCTGGCGCCGTCTTTGGCTAAAGCGAGGGCAATATTTAACGAAACTGTGCTCTTGCCAACCCCACCTTTACCCGATCCAATCGCGATGACATGCTTGAAGCAATTGCCACCCAAATCCAAACCTTTGGGAGCATTGATCCGTGATGTCATTTCAATATCAACCTCGCTCGCTGAGGTCATGGTCAAAACAGCATCCCGGGCATCAGCTTCAATTTGGTGTTTTAGTGGACAGCTTGGTGTGGTCAGAACGATCGAAAAACTGATCTTCTCGCCATCGATTTTAATATTTTCAATCATTTTCAAACTCACCAGATCACGGTGTAAATCCGGGTCCATGACATGGCTGAGGGCATTAAGTACTTGTTGTTCAGTTATCAAGGTGTTCTCCTACTTGTTTTTTATTAGGCTTATTCTACGGGGAGAACGCACTTTTATCAAGGAAAGCAGGCAATCTTAGCGGCAATCCTCGTGCCGGTCACCTCTGCCCCTTTTTGTTTGAAATGCCCTCAAACCGCTGCGATGGTAAAACAAAATCATTCCACGGTCACCGACTTTGCCAAATTTCGCGGTTGATCAATATCCAAACCATTCAAAGCCGCCACATGATAAGCAAACAGCTGCAGCGGGATCACCGTCACAACAGGACTCAGCAGCCAGGGAACCGCCGGAATCCACAACACTTCATCGGCAAGCTCTCCAATCCTCTCGTCCCCGTCTGTCGCTATGGCGATCACTTTACCATTGCGCGCCTTTGTCTGCTCAATCTGGCTGACCATTTTGTCATACCAGGGATCCTGCGACGCGATCACAATCACCGGCATGTGTTCATCAACCAACGCAATCGGTCCGTGTTTCATCTCGCCAGCCGGATACCCTTCAGCATGCTTATAAGAAATCTCCTTGAGCTTAAGCGCCCCCTCATAGGCAATTGGCATATTGATACCACGCCCTAGATAGAGCGCACCTTGCATATCCTTATAGCGCTCCGCCACTTCCCTGACCTGATCCTCCCGTGCCAGCGCTCTCTCTACGAACGAAGGGACTGACAGCAGATCTTCGATTAATTCGATTCTCCGTGCTTCCTCCAGCCCGCCGCGCAGGTCTGCAAGATAGACCGCCAGCATATATAGATCCAAGACTGGCGCGGTAAACGCCTTGGTGGAGGCTACCCCAATCTCAGGACCAACCTGCATCGAGATCGATCCATCAGCTACGCGCATCGCCTGGGAGCCGATCGCGTTGACAATCGACCACACTTCAGTGCCTTTGCTGCGAGCCTCCTCCATTGCCGCCAGAGTATCCGCTGTCTCGCCAGATTGTGAGATTACCAGGACCACTGTGCCCTCTTCCAAAATTGGGTCGGCATAACGAAACTCAGAAGCGACCATTACCTCAACCGGTACGCGGGCAATTTGTTCGATCAGCGTTTTGCCAACCATACCGGTATACGCCGCCGTACCGCATGCTGTGATGAAGATTTTCTTGATTTTTTTCGCCTTCGCGGCGCTAAGATTCAACCCGGGCAACCATATTCGATGGCTTTCATAATCAATCCTGCCGCTGAGTGTATCTGCCAGCGACCGAACCTGCTCGTGGATCTCTTTTTGCATAAAATGGCGGTATTTCCCCTTCTCAGCTGCCACCGCGTCCCAGGGAACCTCCTCCACAACCCCGTTAACCGAATCTCCTTCCAAGTCCTGGAGCATAAACCCATCCCGTGTCACCACTGCCAAATGCGCGGATTCCAGAAAGGTCATCATGCGGGTGTGATTAACAATCGCCGGGATGTCGCTGGCAATGAACATCTCATTTTCCCCGACACCCAATGCCACCCCGCCGGCATTCCCCAGCCTCGCGGCAATCAGTTTTTCCGGCTCAACCGTAGACATCACCACCAAACCATGCGCGCCTTTTAGTTTTTTCAGGGTTTTGCGCACTGCCAGAACCAGGTCATTCGTTTCGCGATAATAAATCTCAACCAGGTGGGCGATCGTCTCCGTATCAGTCTCAGATTTAAATTCAACCCCTTTCGCCACCAGCTCTTCACGCAGTTCCAGGAAGTTTTCAACAATGCCGTTATGCACAACCACAATCCGGTCAGACACTCCCATATGCGGGTGGGCGTTTTGCTCATTTGGAACGCCATGCGTCGCCCAACGGGTATGACCAATGCCTATACTTCCAACCAGGGGGTTTTCGCAAACCAGGTTTTCCAACGCTGCCACTTTACCGGCAACTCGCCTTATCTCAATCTTTTTATCTTCAAGGATAGCCAGCCCGGCAGAGTCATAACCCCGGTATTCCAGCTTTTTTAATCCATCCAAGACAATCGGCATGGCATCCTGCCAGCCAATGTAGGCAACAATTCCACACATAAGTGCTCCTTTGATTACTTGTTCTTGGAAAAAGGGGAACCCTGGAGGCTTCCGCCGAATTTTCGATTTTCCCATGTTGCCATGGTTAGTCTCCTCTTGAGAGGAGAAACCTCCCACCTCGTCACCCGCTGCTGCGGGTCAGGCGCTTAGTTTTCCAAGTTGGTACTATTATACAATAAGGCTGCAATATGTATGCCGAGCCAAAACTCGGCATGAGTCTGCCCTACAATCCTGCCATTTTACACCCCGACATTTAAAATTCTGTCGGATTACGACTTAATCATTGTTTTACGGGCTCAACACCAACGGCAAATATATACCATGATTGCTGCTTGTTGCCTTATACAACCCTCCCCGATACGTCCCGGCATACATCGTGCTGGTGTCATTCGGGTCAATTGCCAGGGACATGATCATTTTAGTTTGCAGCCCTGAATTTACCGGTTCCCAACTCTCTGCCATGTTCACGCTCTTAAATACACCATCCATGAAAGTAGCAGCAAAAATAACATTTGTGTCCGTAGGGTCTATCGTCAAATCCTCAATTGCACCGTAGGTTAACCCAATTTTCAGCCACTCCCAATTCATTCCAGCATCGATGCTTTTATGTACTCCACCGTATGTCCCGGCGTAGATAACGTTACTGTCTGATGGGTCGACCACTAATGACACAATGTCTGTATTAATTCCAGAACCAATTCGGATCCAATTGCCTCCTTCATTGTTACTCTTATAGACTCCTCCCATGCCTGCGGTGCCGGAATAGATCGTCGTCGGATTAAGTGGGTCTACCACCAGCGCACGTACAGTCTCGTTATTCATCGAGCTTGAAGTATATGTCCAGGTTTCACCAGCGTTTTCACTTTTGTAAACTCCATACATCACTCCCGCGTAAACAATATTGGGATTTATTGGGTTTATTGCCATTGAGAAAATTGTTTCCTGAAATGCTTGGTCGGCGATTTTCCAGGTATCGCCTGAATCAGTGCTTTTGTAAACCCCGGAATTTGTGCCCGCGTAGACCGTGGTAGGTTGAAGAGGATTAATCACGATGACATCCGTATCCTTATTATCCAAACCAACAGAGGAAAGGCTCCAGCTCGCTGCTGCATCAAGGCTCCTGTAGACACCATTGAATGTTCCGGCAAATATAACATTCGAATTGCTCGGATTGATCGCCATAGTTTTTATGTATTCTCCGGTGATTCCATCATTGATTACCGTCCAACTCGAGCCGCTGTTGACTGTCTTGAACAAACCAGGATCGTATGATCCGATATAAACGGTTTCTGCTGAACTCGGGTCGATTGCGAGAGAATATATCCGTGCTTCACCGAGACCTGCATTAACCGCGGTCCAGTTTTCCCCCTTATCGACACTCTTAAAGACGCCAACGTCCGTTCCGGCAAATAATATTAAAGGGTTACTTTGGGAGACTGCCAGCGATAATACGCTCGAGGTGGTCAGCCCATTGGTCAACTGACCCCAGTTCTCACCGCCGTCAATACTTTTATAGATCCTGGAACTCCAGGTGCCAACATAAACAATATCAGGGTTTTGAGGGTCGATGACTACAATTTCAACTTCAAGGTAATCAATTTTCTTTACCCAACCCTCGCCACCGTTTATACTTTTGTAAATTCCATCATAGTGGGTGCCAGCGTAAATGATATCGGGGTCTATTGGGTCAATCGCAATGGAACTTATCGAGTCGCTGGTCAAGCCAATCGCATTCCAGCTAACTCCTGAGTTGGTGCTTTTGTAGATGCCATCATCGATCGTGCCAGCATAAATCGTAGTCGGTTTGGTCGGGTCAATCGCCAGGGCAGAAACCTCGCTAAACGGAGTATCCAGGAGTTGCCAACTTGTTCCTCCATTGATGCTTTTAAAAAGTCCTGCACCCGAGGTGGCGGTGTAAAGAATTTGTGGATTTGCAGGGTCAATCGTCAAAACTCTGATTTGAAGAGATGATAGTCCATCGTTGACAGCCTGCCAGGTCAAACCCCCGTCCTTTGATTTGAACACACCCGCATAAGCTGTGCCAACATAGAGATTGTTCGGAAGGATAGGGTCAATTACGATGGAATAAACCCACGCTGCGTTGATACCATTATCAGACTTTTTCCAAGTAATTTGGTCATCAGCTTCAACCGCTCCACTGGGAATTAAGCTAAACAAAAGGATAAAAATCATCATTGCCAGTGTAAATCGTTTCATTAATCTCTATCCGTTGACTTGTATTTGATTCATTCCATTTTTAAATTTCAATGTATGTCCTTGTGCCCAACAACCGAACATTCCTGTCCGATTATACCCCTGTTAGCTTTGAGTTAGTGCTTCCAGCCCAGCAGTTCCAGCAATTCGAAATGTGAATGCGTGTAGATCAAGGACGCAAAATGCAGGGTGATCGGACTCCGAAGATGGTAGATTCTTCACTGCGTTCAGAATGACAGTCTCTAGAATGACAATATTTGCGTCCAGAATAACAGTCTTTAGAATGACATCAATTTACACACCATAATGCTTTTTCAGCTCTTCGTAATCCTCCGGCGTGTCGATATCCCTCGCCATCCAGTCGTCCAGCCAGGGCAGTGTGGTGTGCGGGCAAGAGGAGATGATCTGCCTGCCTCCTGCATCGCCTTTCAATTCATCAAAGAGCGGAAAACAACTTGCTGGGAAGTAAACCGGGTTGGTTCTGCGGTCGTTAATCACCGGCACGACCACTTTTCCGGATCTCAAGCCTTCCTCCGCGACGCTGCCAACCAAGTTGACCGACAATTGCGGTTGGTCTGATAACAAAAACAACACCCCTTCAACCGCTTCCTTAATCGCTGCCATGCCTTTTTTCAAAGAGGTGCTCTGCCCCTGCTCCCAGTCATGGTTAACCACGACGATAGCCTGGCTTTCGTCCAAAGTCTCTCGAATGATCGCGGCATTCGCCCCCAAAACAACAACTACCGGCTTGAACCCAGCCAGCAAAGCAATCTCGACCACGGTATTTACTAAATTCTTATTCCGCCAGGGAAGAACTTGCTTTACATCTCCAAAACGGCTCGATCTGCCAGCCGCCAAAATGACGGCAGCAACTTTTTTTGCTCCCAATTTTTTACTCGTAATCCCAGAAGCCAACTTCATGCTTTGGCAATTTGCCCAGCCCGCGCAAGACCGTCTCATCGGTCAGCGGAAACCGTTCAAACCAAAGACCAGTCGCCTGGTAGACAGCTTCGAGCACACCCGCAGCAAATGGCAGGTAGGGCATTTCTCCCATACCCCGGGCACCATAAGGACCGAGAGGGTCTGCCAGTTCCAGGATCACCGAGCGCGTTTTTATCGGAATGTCTTTGACCGTCGGAATCAGATATTTCGAGAGCCGGTCGCTGATCACAAGGGTGTCCTTCTTTTTCCAGTCTTCGATTAAAACATAACCTGCTGCCTGGACAACCGCTCCCTCGATCTGCCCTTCGACCAACTGGGGGTTGATCGCCTTACCGACGTCATCGACACTGATCACTTCCCTCAGCTCCACGTTACCGGTGCGGGTGTCGACATCGACCAGAAACGCCTGGGCAACATAGCCGTAAGTAAAGTTTGGGTAGCAATGCCCGTCATCCGGGTTTAACGGCGTGGTTTGAGGCGGTCGATAAACAAAAGATCCCATGGCAGGTCGGTTGCCTTCTGCCCATTTTTGCTTGGCGATATGAGCAGCGCCAATAATGGAGTTGCCAGCCATGTGAGTCATGCGAGAAGCAGAAACACTGCCCGCATCAAGCGATGTCGCAGTGTCAGAGTAAAAAGTATGGATTTTTTCCAATGACAGTTCCAGCGCTTCTGCGGCGAATTGCGCAAAAACCGTATGCGCGCCCTGCCCAACTTCAGCTCCGGAGTGGTAAAGTTTGGCAACTTCGATTTCTTCATCGCCCTCGAGAATGATGGTCGCGCCGCAATTCTCTGGCGCTCCATAAGAAAAACCAACATTCTTGAACCCGCAGGTCAGGCTCCAGGCAGATTTTATGGCAGGGTTTTCAGATTGCGGTACTATGGGCATTTTCCAGCCCTTTTCGGTTTTCGTCCAGCCGGCTTCCAGGGCGCAGCGTTCAGTCACCTCCCTAATGGTCACACCTTCAGGTAAAACCGACCCCATTGAGATGGTTGAACCCTCTTGAAAGAGGTTGCGCATGCGCAATTCCACCGGGTCCATCTCCAGCGCGGCTGCCAGCTTGTTCACTTGCATTTCAGCCATGAAGTTCGCCTGTGGTCCGCCAAAGCCTCTAAATGCCCCCGCTGGCACATCATTGGTGTAAACTGCGTAGGCATCAGTGGAAACATTGGGAATTTCGTAGGGTCCGCTCGCCAGCAGCGTTGCATTGCCGAGCACCTTGTTGGAGGTAAAGGCATAAGCGCCGCCATTCGCCCAAATGGTACATTGTGCAGCCAAAATCTTGCCCTCGCGCGTGGCTCCCCATTTCGCTTTCATCGTATAGGCGTGGCGTTTGGCATGCCCGACGATCGACTCTTCCCTGCTCCAAACCACCTTCACAGGTCGGTCGATGCCCTTTTCATGCAGACGCATCACCGCCAAGCCCAGAATGATCTGGACTGACATATCTTCCCGCCCCCCAAAAGCACCGCCGATTGCCGGATAAATTACCCTGATCTTCTCAGGTGGCAGTCCCAATGCGTGGGCGGTCTGAGCCTGGTCTTTGTGCGTCCATTGCCCAGCAACGATGATCGTGATTCGCTCTTCCTCATCCATAAAAGCCACGCCTGCTTCTGGTTGAAGGTAGGCATGCTCTTGCACCGGCGTCTGGTATTCTCCTTCGACGATCACATCACACTGTTCAAAACCATCATCTACATTGCCAAATCTGACCTTGTTATGGTGAAAAATGTTCGAATCTCTGCCAGGATGCAGGATAGTCGCGTTCTCTTGAAGTGCTTCACCTAAGGTTTTAACTACCGGCAGATCTTCGTATTCAACTTTAATTAACGATAGCGCTTTCTCGGCAATTTCTTTCGTCTCAGCGATCACCAGGCAAACCTGGTCGCCTTCAAAGCGCACAATCTCGGCGCCTTCCTTGGCCGATCCCGGACCGCTGAGCACAGGCTGGTCATACATCGAGAGTCCAAATTCGTTCACCGGAACGTCTTTGGCGGTCAATACCATCACCACACCTTCCAGCGCTTCGGCTTCGGCGGTGTCAATTGAAAGTATGCGGGCGTGAGCCCTGCCTGAGAATAAAACTTTCATTACCAATTGATCGGCAAAGGCGAAGTCGCCCGGGTATTTCGCAGTTCCGCTTACCTTGGCATGCGCGTCAATCCGGTTGGTTGATTTTCCGACTGCTTTCATTGTTCACCTCCGTCACCACGGCAGGCTGCCTCAATCGCCTGGACAATCTTGTAATAACCCGTACAGCGGCACAGGTTACCAGAGATGCCGTCTTTGATTTCATCTACTGTTGGCTGAGCTTTCTCTTCCAATAATTTTGCGCCAGCCATAATAAATCCGGGCGTACAATATCCGCACTGTACGGCGCCGTGGTTGATGAATTCACGCTGAACCGGGTGCAGCTCGCCCGTTGGTGCCAGCCCTTCAATTGTCGTAATTTTCGCCATATGCGCCCTCGGCGCAGGCACCAGACAGCTCACCACCGCCTTGCCATCCAGGTACATGGTGCAGGCACCACACTCGCCTTCTTCGCATCCAGGCTTCGAACCGGTGTAACCTACGCGCTCCCGGACTAAATTTAGCAGCGTATACCTGAAGTCACCACCAAACATATACGCTTGTCCATTAATGGTTGTTTCAATATGTTCTTGGTCCCACTTGCCTTCGGGCACCGGCTGCCAGCCAGCTCCCTGGCTCAGCGTGACCGGATTCTTGGGCACCTTCTGCTCCAGTTTTTCTTCAAGAATTTCCAGCAGGGCATCTTCGATGATTACCTGCATCATATACTGGCGGTAATCCGCTCCACCCCTAAAATCAGTGATTGGCTTGGTATCTCTCGCTGCCAACTCAGAGGCACTTTTTGCCACATCTGCGTTGAGGCGTTTTCCTCTAAGGAATTCTTCTGCCCCAGCAGAATGGATCACCGTCGGAGCTACAGAACCCATAGTCACAGCGGCATCCACAATCACTCCATCGTACAGGTCGAGCACCACACAGCAATTCAAGGTGGCAATCGCCTGGGTTTTCCGCAAGGCTTGCTTGATAAAACTGCCCCGCTGGCTATCCTTCAACGGCTTGACAACGATCTCGCGTACCAGTTCGTCGGGTTGCTTTACGGTCTGGCGTAAGCCGGTATAAAACTCGTTCAGCCGAACCTGCCGCTCTCCTCGCTCTGCCGATACCAATTCAAGGCTCGCGTCCATCGCCATCAGCGCCGGGATGCTGTCATTAGCCGGTGATGCAGTGATCAAATTGCCGACCACAGTCGCGCGGTTGCGCAATTGCGGTGAAGATACCCGGTAGCAAGCTTGGTACAACGGATATGCGAGCTCCCGTAAAAGCTCTGATCTGAGCACATCGTTGTGGGTGACATTCGCCTGGATATGCAGCATCCCATCCACATCCTGGTAAATTGCGTCCAGCCCGCCGACGCGTGTGATGTCGATCACATCTTCCAGCTGTCCCCATTTGCCATCACGAATCTCAACCATCAGATCGGTGCCCCCAGCGATAATCTTGGTGTTACTGCTGGCACTGCGCAGCAATTCCAGCACCTGTTCAATCGTTTCAGGCAAGTGATAGTTGTTCCACATATTGCCTCCTGATTTTAGCTGTTACGAGCAGCAATTACTTCTGCCAGGATACTGATCGCGATCTCATCCGGCGTTTCAGCTTCGATGTCTATCCCAATCGGCGATTTGATTAAACCAATCCTCTCGCTTGCTACCCCTTTATCCAGGAGCCCCCGCTTGGTGGTTCCCCATCGCTTAAGTGATCCGATCAGTCCGATGTATGCTGGAGTATGCTCAAGAATTACCGGGAGTCCTTCCACATCCACATCGCTTCCACGGGTGACGCCAACGATATAAACCTGCTGGTTGATGTCCAGATGCTCTGGGACCTCACTCATCAGAATAGGTAAAAAATCGACCTCGCCAGGGATTTGCTCGCTGGTGCAAAGTTCAACACGGTCATCGGAAACGATCACTCTGAAATCGAGCATTTGCGCGAATTTCGCCACCGCCCGTCCCACATGCCCCGCGCCCAGCACCAGTAAAACCGGTCTGACCGATTGGGGCTCAATATATACGGTTACGTCACCACCGCAAACCCCCACCGCGTTTTTTTCTCGTGGGTCAAGTGTGTAGCGCAAAATCTCCGGTTGTCCGGTTTTCAGCGCTCTCAGGGCGGCATCAACAGTCTCGTTTTCCACCTGCCCGCCGCCAACCGAACCAAACGTCAGCGCGTTTGGGTAGACCAGCATCTTGCTGCCGGCATGCCGGGGGACAGCTCCTTTTGTTTCAATGACAATACAAAGACAGACAGGCTGCCCTGTTTTGGCTGCATCATAGAGCCTTTCGTATAGATCGATCATTACACCTCAAGTAAAGATAGAATAATTGGCAGCAGTTGTTTCTTACGCGAAACCACCCCAACAGCCAGTTCGGTGCCATCGGGCAGCGGTTCGTAGGGCAGTTCATCCAGCGCAGGTGGTGCGTCTTCAAAGATCAGCCGGCTGGAGCCTTCCACCACGTCGGTGACCATCAAACCGGCGAAGTCGAGTCCTTTTTCCTTGATCAGCCCTACCAAAGCCTGTCGCAGCGGACCAACATAGTCACCAATTTGATACAGATCGGTGGTTTCAACCTGGGCAATCGCAAAATTATAGCCGCCGTTTTCATAAACCTTCATGTCAGTACGGACGATCAATTCCGGTTCCTGCGTCAGCAAGCCAGCACCAGCACGGACAATTTGTTCACCCCAGGTTTGTATGGTCTCATTTTCGAGCGGTGATCCAGGCACGAACGCCCAGCGCGCCAAAACATCTGCGATAGCCTTGTCCCGAAGAGTTGTTGTCGGTGATGTCAAAATTAGCGTGTCAGAAAGTAAACCAGCCAAAAGCAAGCCGGCAATATCCGGCGGCGCGCTGAGCCCGGCTTCCGATATTTGCTCGGATACCAGCGTGGAAGTGCTGCCGACAATGTCGACGGTAAATTTGATCGGATTATGGGTAGATTGGTTTCCCAGTCGATGATGGTCGAGGATTTCCAGCAAATCTGCTTCTTCGAGCGATGCGATCGATTGCTGGGGCTCATTATGGTCAACTAAAATCACCTTGATTCGGGGCGGATTAACAATATCGCGCTGCCTGGTGATGCCCAGGTAGCGATTGTTTTCATCAACCACCCAATATTCATTGAATTCCTGTCTGAGCAGCCGGTTGATCACATCTTTGATGCGTGTTTGTGGTTGAAATTTCGGAATGTTTCGGGTCGCAGCCTCCCGGCACTGGATATCCAGCATCTCTGAGATGGTCATGTCCCGAAATTTGGGGTGCGGACCGATAATTTTTCGCAGAAAATCAAACATGCTGCTGCCAGTGACCATACCATAGGGCGTGCCGTCGTCATTGACGACCGGGGCAATGCCGCCGGTACGCGAAAGAATCGTCCAGGCTTCGTTCAACGATTTTTCAGGCGTGACCACGTCGAGCCTTCGCATAACCGATTCGAACCTGGGGCTGGCATCGGTCATCAAAAGCGGTGGCTCGATTCCGAGCGTTCGCAGCACAAACGATGTTTGCATGTTGATCGCACCCGCTCTGGTTGGCATGGTTGGCTCGCCATCACGCTCGTTGAGCAGCCAGGCATAGCCGACCGCTGAAGCGATCGAGTCAGTGTCGGGGTTGATGTGCCCGGTTACATAAATTTGCTCCGATGATTTTTTCCGATAAATCCCTTTTTCCATTCAATCACCTGTTTTTCAAATCTCGCCAAACTTTTTCGGGGGTGACGGGGTTATCAAAAATGCTTGCTCCGCAGGCGTCCAGCACCGCGTTGCCAATCGCCGGCGCGGCACCATCCAGGGGAATCTCCGCTACAGCCTTGGCACCAAAAGGTCCGGTTTCTTCGTAAGTTTCCACGAAAATGGCGCGGATATTGGGCATTTCGTCAGCCCGAAAGATATGATAATCCACAAGGTCGGTCTCCCTGGGCTGACCGTGGGCATCGTAGACCATTTCCTCACACACACCGTAACCAAGCGCCTGGGCGACACCGCCTTCAATCTGACCCGAAGCGGCAATTGGGTTTATGATCACGCCGGAATCCACCGCCATAACCAAGTCTTCAACCGTCACCTGCCCGGTTTCGGTATCCACCATAACCGTCGCGAACTGCGCCGCAAACGGTGGTGGTGAGTTTGGCGATACGTAAGAAGCGCTCGCCATAATCTGCTCCTGCTTTCGCCAGTGGAGCGAGTCCAGCGCGATTTCGGCAATACTAACGCTTTCACCGCCCGGCACAGAAGCGTGATTATTTCGCAAAACAATCTCGTCTGTATCAAACTCCAGCCCGCGTTCAGAGAAAATTTCCTGGGCACGCTGCTTGATCCGCTCAGCCACTTGCTCAGCAGCCCGTTTAACCGCCGTGCCTGAAATGTAAGTGGTGGAGGAGGCGTAAGCACCCACATCGAAGGGGGTCGTGTCGGTATCTGAAGAAGTCACAATCACATCCTCAACCCTGACACCCAAAACCTCCGCGGTAATCTGAGCAAGGGCAGTATCGCTGCCAGTACCCAGGTCGGTGGCGCCAACCATCAGGTTGAAACTGCCATCATCGTTGATCTTAATGTGCGCGCCGCCCATATCCAGGTAGGGGATCGCGGTGCCTTGCATGACTGTTGCCATGCCAATGCCGCGCCTCAGGTGCGGTTTTCCCGGTACGCTTTGCCAATCTTCGTTGCCAAATTTCTCATCCCAACCAATTGCTGCCTTACCCTGCCGCACACATTCTTCCAATCCGACTGTGCTGATGATTTCGGGTACAGGTTCGCGCCCTTCGTTCCATGCTGTACTAAATGGTTGGTACTCGCCCGGACGCAAAGCGTTCTTCAGGCGGAAATCGATTGGGTCAATGCCCATTTCCCTGGCAATCATCTCAAAATGGCGGTCCAGGGGCCAATAGCCTTGTGGGACACCATATCCGCGATACGCTCCCGCGGGAGGAGTGTTGGTATACACGATGTCAGCATAAAAGCGAATATTCGGTTTCTCACGATATTTTCCATCGCCAACGTACAGACCCATTGACTTCTGCCCGGTATTACCGGTTACCGTTAGCGCGTGGCAGCCATAGGCTCCGGTGTCTGAGAGTGCGTACATCTCATTGGCAGTCATTGTGCCATCGTACTTCACACCAGTCTTCATGCGAACATGCATCGGGTGCCTGGAACGTGAAGCGATAAACTCTTCTTCCCGGGTCATCTCATATAGCACTGGTCTGCCAGTCGCGATCGTCAGGTGGGCAGCCACATCTTCAATCAAAACTTCCTGTTTGTTCCCAAATCCGCCCCCGATACGTGGTTTAATCACCCGGATACGCTTGACCGGCAGTCCGATTACTGGTGCGATCATTCGGCGCACGTGGAAAGGCACCTGCGTGCTCGTGCGAACTACCAGGCGGTCATCTTCATCCCACCAGGTCATGGTCACATGTGGTTCGATATGAGCCTGCTGCACTTTCGGTACAAAATAATCTTGCTCGAAAATGCGGTCAGCCTCCGCAAAACCTTTATCGACATCATTAATATCTATACGGATCTTTGCCGCAAGGTTGATTGAAGGGTCAGAATCAGCGAAATTGACATATTCGGGCTCATCGTGAATCACCACAGCGTCCTCAGACATGGCATCGTGCAGGTCGATGATGGGGTCAAGTACTTCGTATTCCACATCAATCAAGGTCAGCGCTTTTTCAGCTATTTCGAGGGTTTCAGCGGCAACCATAGCCACCCGGTCGCCCACGAAGCGCACCTTGTTATCCAGCGAAAAAGTGTCCAGCGGTCCGGGGATCGGGTCCGACTGACCGGCAGTCGAATGCACGACCCGTGGGAGGTCCTCCCAGGTCAGAACCGCAGCCACGCCTTTTAAAGCCTTTGCCTTGCTGGTATCAATGCTCTTTATGTTGGCATGGGCGTGAGGCGATGCCAGAACTTTGGCATGCAGCAAGCCTGGCATGCTCCAGTCGGCAGTAAAAGCTGGCTTACCCTGAACCAGCTTGGCAGCGTCCACTTTTATTTCGGATTTACCAATAACCTCGGTTGGTTCTCGCTGGTCAAGCACAAATATTGCCGGTTCATATAGAGAATGCTTTGCAGTCGCGCCTTCAGCATCCTCCCTGATCTTTTTAGCAACAGCCAAAACAGCCTGAACTGGTTTGACATAAGCGGTACAACGACAGAGCACGCCTGAAAGTGCTTCACGCACCTCAGCCTCACTTGGGTCGGGGTTGTTATCCAGCAGCGCTTTTGCTGCCAGGATCATCGCCGGGGTGCAATAGCCACACTGCACCGAACCACTTTCAATAAAAGCTTGCTGTAAAACCGAGTAGCCATAGGTTTGTTTCCAGCCCTGTTGTGGGTGTTGACCGGCGCTCTCAATCGTCTCAATTTCGTGACCTTGCGCCTGAAGGGCGAAAAACATACAGCTGTTGATCGCTTTTCCGTCCATCAAAACCGTACAGGCACCACACTCACCTTTGACGCAGCCGCCCGATTTTGCTCCCAAAAAGCCCAGCCGCCTTAATACACCAAGCAGCCTCTCCTCAGGTCGGATCTCTACCTCGTGTGTTTTCTTGTTAATCTGAAGAATTAGGTTCATATCGTCTCCTATGATTCAGATGTCAAGCTGATTTTCTGCAGAGCCCTGCGTAGTAGCACTTCGCCAGCAGAAACCCGATATTCTTCGCTTGCCCACTGGTCGGTTGCCCCTGAATAAATTTTTGAAACCAATTCAGAAACGTCTGTTTGGTTTGGCTCCAACCTTATGAAATCGGTTCTTTCACAGCCACCAAAAGCCAGATTGAGCTTTCCTTCTGCGGTTTTTGCAGCCGCCACACAGACAATCGGGAGATCTTTAGGGCTCCGTCCAACACTTTCAAAAGCCAGGTCGATCGGTTCCGTGAAGAAGATGTCTGCGACCTGGTCATCAGGGTCGCGTTGCGTGAGGTATGTTTGCAGTGAAATTTTATCGAATGAAGCGAAAGTGGTCACAGTCGGATTCAGCGCCAGCAGGCAGATCAAAACCGACGAGCGCCCGTTAGTCTGTTTGAGAAAATTGCTCAAACTAAGGCTGTTGCGCACGTTGAGTCCATATTCAACGCTGAGCGCTTTGCTAAATTCTGGCAGGTCCAAAACTTCATCCAGGAATCTCAATGTGGTCAACCCGCCAATTCTCAAACCAGGATCCGTTGATTCGACATCGTCAAAATTCGTGTCCTGCAAGTCAATCAAGGCTTCCAGGTCTTCTCGCAGTGTCGGTTTGAAATCTCCCCCCAGGAGGAATTGTGCCCTCTCGCCAAATTTCTGCTTCAGCGCCAGTGCTTCCTCAGGCGATTGGGGACGAAAATATTGCATTTTTTCAGTCATCTGGATACACCTTCCACCCGGATTCCTCCAGGCTGTCTTGGTTGCTAAATTCGTCTTGCACCTCAACGAAAAATGCTTCGCAACTCGCCAAAACGACACCGCCCTTTGTACGGATTTCGCTCGCTCCCACTGCCGTCCTGCCGCGTTTTTTTACTGCTTTGCCAATTGCCAGCAGCGGCATGTTGGTCGGGACCGGTTTGAAATATTTGACTCTCAATTGGCTTGTGACCATGAACCGGTTCGGGTCATCGGTAGTCAGCGCACGCCCGGCAATCTCATCCAATATCGCAGCGATATTCCCACCGTGCACCATGCCGGGGTAACCGGCATAATTTTCCTCAAGGCAAAACTCGGAAACCACATTTCCGTCATCATTGACGTAAAACTCAAGTTTCAACGAGATCGGGTTTTCTCTCCCGCAGACATAACAGCTGCTGCTACTTGGCAATTTTTGCATTACACCTCTGTTGAGAAGGTATCGATCAAAAGTTTGGTGTTCCCACCAACACCATAAAGGATCGGGGTGGTACAACCGTGATCGATATATTCCTGTACTTTCGCACGGGCTTCGTCGGGCGTACCACTGGCAGTAATCCGATGGATCAAATCTTCCGGTACCAGGTGCTTGGCAGCCTGGATTTGCTCGTGGGTAGCTGGCCAACCTAAAATCGCCTGGATGCTCTCAACCACGTCCATGGAAACCCCGGATGCATGCGCGATATGCGGCTGCTGCGCCAGATATTGAGTCAGCAGTTCCCGCGTTGTGTCGATGGCTTTGTCGTGGTCTTCATCTACTGAGCATACCACCAGTTGCGGTCGGTCAAAATCTTCCATCTTTCGACCCGATTGGCGCAAGCCTTTATCAAGCTGTTCGAGGGCATAATCGTTATATTCAACCGGCACACAATAATTCAGCACAATGCCGTCCGCGATTCGTCCGGTCATCTCAATCATCTTGCCGCCAGTCGCTCCGATGTAAATCGGAAGGTTGCGCGGCTCTCGCCGACCGTGCACAACGTCCAGCTCAATGCCATTGACCTGATGGAATTCACCTTCAAAGGTTACATTCTCCATGTTCAATAGCCTGCGCAGGATGATAATGGTTTCTTCCATCGCTTTCAGCGGCTTTTTACGGTCAATCCCAACATTCTTTGCCAGGGGGTCCCACCAGGCGCCTATCCCACAAATGATACGGTTCGGCGCAAGGTCATCGAGGGTCAAAAAGGTCGATGCAAGCAGCCCGATGTTGCGGGTCCAGTTGTTAATTACGGCAGAGCCAATTTTGATTCTTTCGGTCACAGCCGCGTAGGCAGCCATAGGCACGATCGCGTCGCGCACCAGCCGGCTTTCTGCCTGCCAAACAGAATGAAACCCTTTTTCTTCAGCATATTTAACGATATCTAAGCCTTCACGCAGATCGTGCGCGTCTTGCAGGTATAAAGCAACATTTTCGAACATGGTGAAAATCCTTTCTATTCTTTCATAATATGGGTCTGTTGAAGGATAATTTTATTATAGAATGAAAAATCTTGAGGGGTATCCAAGTCTTGCTGTATATTTTCATTTAACCAAACAATTAGTTCAGCACCGCTGCTTGTAGCTTGCCGGATATGCTTTTGGAACGAACGCCGTCCAAACTGTGGTTTTAGCATGTCTGCATAGCTGAGCAGAATCGCGTTAGTGCCCAATTGGCGTGTATCCGGGACGATCACCATGGCGCGCTCAGCCGTCTTAATGGTTAACAACGCCTCAAGGTCCTCTGCGGTCATATAAGGCAAATCTGCCGGCAAGATCAGCACCCTGCCAGGACCTGTGGTCATAATAAACTGGAGCGCTTGCGCCACAGCTGCGTTTAAGCTGCTTTCCGCGTTTTCCTGCAGGGCGATACCGCCGTTTAACCGTGCGAAATCCAGCGCCTGGTCATCCTGGCTCACCACCAGGACCTTATCAAGGCTATTAGAGGCTCGCAATTTATGGAAGGTTTGCTCGAACAAAACTCGATTGAGCTCGATCATTTCGTCTTCTGCCAGGCACTCACGCAAGCGCGACTTGCCTCGACAAAAAGGTTTAACTGGCAAAACCGCCCAGGTGGTCATAACGCACCGATTTGGTCGGCGAATTGCCCCAGGATTGATTGAGCCAGCCCAACTTTGTCAGCTTCGTCGGTCATGATTGTAGGCATTTGAACCGGCAGCACGCGCAATGGAATCTCAGCTGCAGCATAGGCTTTCTCGCTGGAATCGTAAACGAACATGTTCAGGATATCAGCGTAATGGCGCATGACTGCCAGGCTGGAGGGTTGCACACCAAGTTCTGCAAACATCTTCGCAGCCGGACCCTTGATCGCTTTACCCTGGATGATCGGCGAAACCGCCGTCACATATTTTTCTGCCAACGCTTCGCGGACGCCAGGCAGAGCCAATATGGGGTCTATACTCACCCACGGGTTGGAAGGGGCAATCACAACCAGATCAGCTTCTTCAATCGCCATGAGAGCTTCAGGCAGCACCTCTGGCTCATATCCTCCGTGCAGCAGGATACGGCTAATTACCGGTTGCGCCTTTTCCCTCACCAAATAATCCTGGAAGGGTAAGGCTACACCGGCTTTTGTTTCGATCAACGTAGGAGCTTCATCATTGCTCATTGGCAAAATCCGGCTGGCGATGCCCCAACGTTCGGAAAAATCGTCGACAACCTCGCTTAGTTTCTTGCCATGGCGTAGCAATCGCGTTCGCTCCAGGTGTGTCGCTAAATCGCGGTCGCCCAGCTGGAACCAGGTAGGCGCACCGAACACTTCCAGCGCGTCGGAAACTTTCCAGGTTTCGCCTTCCAACCCCCAACCATAGGTCTTATTCGCCAACCCTGCCAGCGCATACGCGACCGAGTCAATATCAGGACAGATCTTCAGACCAAAGTGAGTGAAATCGTCACCAGTGTTGACAATGGCGGTCAGGTGACCGGGTGCCATGATGCGGTCAAAACCCAACACCAGTTTCGCCCCGCCAATACCGCCTGCCAGCATTGCAACTTTCAGGCTTGAAAAATGTGATGGAGGAATATTGCTCATCGGAATAAGTCTTTTTCCTTGTCGCGAATCAATTCTGTTACAGTGCCTTCTCTTAACTCATACGGGAAGCCGCGCACGTGCACAACCGGGGTACCTTCGTTTGCCTGCCCCATCATCAGCGACGCGGCAGCAGCCAATTCGTCTGCCGCCGCGATCGTGGTAACGCGCAATTGGTAATTGTTCATATCATGTGCGCCGCGCATGTCAATCAACCCGGGCATGCCCGCCAATCCGATGGCAGTGCCTAAAACGCCGTTCCTCCAGGCACGCCCAAGTGAGTCGATGATCAACACTGCGAGCTGCTTGCCGGTTTTTTCTTCCAGCGCTTTGCGAATCTGTGCGGCAGATTTGTCTGAATCCTCCGGCAGAAGCAAAACCCAATCTGCGTCTTCACCCCAATCGCCCTTGACATTGGAATGGTCAATGCCAGCATTCGCGCAAACGTGCCCGGCTTTGTGCTGGACAATGATCGTGCCAGGTCGTGTTCGTAAAATCTCAGAACTTTCATTCAGGATTAATTCCACCAATTCTGACCGCTTGCCTAAATATTCAGCCAGCTCCACCGCTTCGACCGAAGGCGTCACCGTGGTCAGGTTTACGAGGCGCCCTTCAGCCTTGGAGACGATTTTTTGTGCCAAAACAAGCACATCACCATCTTCAAAAGTGAATTCATTTTCCAGAGCCGCCCGGTAAATGATTTCAGCCAGGTCGTCACCTTTGTTAATTAATGGGATTCCTGGCAGGGTGCTGAGCGTCAGTTGGTTTGGTCGTTTCATTCAATTCCAGTAATGCGAATTCCAGCGGAAGGCACCTTGTATTTAAGGTTGAGACCGATCAAAATCGAAGTCAACCCTTCAACCACAACGGTGTTTTCAATCACACCAGCATCCCAGGCTTTCAACCCAATATCTTCTGCCAGGCTGATCACGGTCTCGCGGGCTGCTTTGTTCCCTCCAGCAACGAGCACATCGCAGTCGATCTCTTCGCCAGAAAGCAGGTGTTCAAACGATATCGTCTGAAACGCGTCCACTACCTGCACATCTGGTCCGAGGATCGCCTTGGCTTGCAGTGCCGCGCTGCCTTCGGGCGGCATTTGCACTTTTGTGACCTTAGGCGGCATCAGGGGAACACAAACATCAATCAGCAGTTTTCCCTGCAATTCTGCCTTCAAACCTTCCAGCGTGCTGGCATGCGCGCTGAATGGCACCGTCAAAACAGCGATATCGCAGGCATTTACTGCTTCTGCGTTTGTCGATCCAGAGAGTTCCACTTTCTGGTCGCCAATCCGTTCACGCAAGGCTGCCACCGCCTGGAGCGCTTTTTCTTCGTTTCGTGAGCCAATAATCACCTTATGACCAGCCAATGCCCAACGATAGGCTAAGCCGCTGCCTTCTTTTCCTGTACCGCCAATAATCCCAAGCGTATTTTTCATCTGAATCCTTTACATTTCCGCAACGCGCGCCCAGCTTTGGGCGGCAACCTCGCGTGATCTTGCTGCTATTTCAACTTCATCCAGGAAGAGCAGCTGCCGGTCTTTCATCAGCACCTTTCCTCCTGCCATCGTCATCGTCACCATGCCATCACGGAAACCGAACAAAATATGCCAGGGCAAATTACCGGCAGTCATCGGTGTAATTGCGTGGTAATCAACAAAAATTATGTCAGCCGCCGCGCCCGGTTCTATCTTACCTACGCGCATGCCATCCCAAATTTGAGTAGCAAGCCTGGAATTGTTTTCCACTGCGATCTTGATCACATCGTATCCGTTCATCGCTCTGGGATCACCTTTATGGTCCTTTTGCAGCAAATAAGCAAAGAACCATTCCTGCCACATGGCATTCGAAAATCCGTCATTACCCATACACAGGTTGACGCCGCTTTCCAGCAACTTCTCCACCGGGGCTACCCCGACCGCGTTGTTCATATTTGACCGCGGTTGGTGGGTTAGCCAGCTCTGGCTTTCCGCCAGCAGCCTGATCTCATCGTCCGAAACGTGAACACCGTGTGCCAAAATGCTGCGGTCGCTCAAAATGTGCTCATCCCAGAAGCGTTCAATCACACGCTTGCCATATTTCGCCAGGGAGTCTTCCTGGTCGACCGTGCCCTCAGCAGCATGGACATGAAAACCAACCCGGTTTCCGTTTGCTTCAACGCACTTTGCCAGTGTCGCAGCAGAAACCGTCAAACTGGCGTGCAGCCCGAAGTGTGCTTTGACCATCGGGTCAATCTCACCAGCTTCCACCCTGCTGATGAAGCGGCTGTTTTCATTGATTCCAGCCAGCGCACGCTCAGGACCATCCCGGTCAGTGACTTCATAACACAACGCCGAGCGCAAGCCTGACTGTCTGACCGCTTCGTAGACTACATCAAGCGATCCGTCAATGAAATTAGGCGAAGCGTGGTGATCGATAATCGTAGTTGTGCCATATTTGATTGCGTCAATCAGCAAGGTCAAGGCAGAATAGCGCGTACCTTCCTCATCCAGCGCTTTGTCCAGTTTCCACCAGAGTTTCTCAAGGATTTGTTGGAAGTTCTCAGCCGGCTCTCCCGGAATAGCCATACCGCGCGAAAAAGCGCCGTAAAAATGCGTATGCGCGCATATGTTTCCGGGCATAATCAACTGACCCTGCGCGTCCAGCACTTCTTCTTCCGGATATCTTTTTGTCAATACTCCCTGCGGCTCGATCGATACGATCGCGCAATCCTGAACCAGGATCTCGTGCCCTTCCAAAAGCTGGTTAGGCTCTGTCCAGGTAATAATTGTTCCATTGCGAATAATCATGCAGGTCTCCTTGTGGGGGTTGTTAGTCGGTAAGTTCGTAGAGTTCAATCAAAACGCCGTTGCCGGCTTTGGGGTGAATAAAAGCCATTTTTCTTCCGGGCAATACCTCAGCAGTCTCGTTGATCAGGCGAACGCCCTTTTCCTTCAAATCAGCCAGCTTGGCATCAATATCGTCAACTTCCATGCACAGGTGATGCATGCCTTCACCGCGTTTTTCGAGGTAAGCATACAAGCCTGTTTCAGTGCTGGTGGGCTGTACCAATTCGACTTCGCTGTCTCCAATCGGAAAAAATGCCACCCGGGAATGCTGTGATGGCACAACTTCGATATGGTCCAGTTTCAACCCCAGGCTGTCTTCCCAGAATTTCAATGATTCTTCAATGTCGCGCACAACGATCGCGACGTGGTTTAGTTTCTTAATTCTTGCCATTCTTCTCCTTTAGATGTAATTTGGGGCAGTGTATTCACCCCAAACTTTTCGCAAACGATTGCAGATCTCACCCAGCGTGAGTTTGTTTTCAACACATTCCACGATTATCGGCATCATATTGGCGGCGCTGTTGGCTGTTGCCTCAAGTTGATCCAAAAGACTCTCCACCATCTGCGGGTCACGTGACGCTCGCAAGGCTGCCAGGCGTTCGTGCTGGTCTTGCTCGATTTTCGGATCAATCTTGAGCGATTCCAGGGTGATGTTTTCTTTCACCTGGAATTTGTTAACGCCCACGACGATTTCTTCCTTGTTTTCCAAGGCGCGCTGTGCCTGAAAGGCTGCTTCTTGGATTTCATTTTGAATGTAACCTTGTTCAATCGCCGCCAGCGCTCCGCCAACCGCGTCAATTTTCTCAATATATTCAGCCGCCTGCTGCTCAATTTGGTCTGTAAGGTACTCAACCATGAAAGAACCTGCCAATGGGTCAACCGAATCAGCCACACCCGATTCGTACCCGATTATTTGCTGCGTGCGCAGCGCCACCTGAACTGATTTCTCAGTTGGCAGCCACAGCGCTTCGTCCATGCTGTTGGTGTGCAGCGATTGCGTGCCGCCCAAAACCGCTGCCAGGGCTTGCAGAGTAACCCTAACAACGTTGTTTTCGGGTTGCTGTGCAGTTAGGGTAGAACCAGCAGTCTGAGTGTGAAAACGCAATCTTTCAGATTTAGTGTTCTTTGCGGCAAACCGCTCGCGAATAATTTTGGCGTACAATCTGCGTGCTGCCCGGAACTTGGCAACTTCTTCCAGGAAGTTGTTATGAGAATTGAAGAAGAATGACAGTTGATCGGCAAATTCATCCACGTCCATGCCGGCATTAATCGCTGCTTCAATATAAGCGATCGCGTTTGCCAATGTAAACGCCACTTCCTGGGCAGCAGTCGAGCCGGCTTCACGAATGTGATAACCAGAAATGCTGATTGTGTTCCAGTTCGGCACTTCCTGTTTGCAATATTGGAAAATGTCCGTAATCAGGCGCATGCTGCTCTTGGGTGGGTAAATGTAGGTCCCACGAGCAATATATTCTTTGAGGATGTCGTTCTGAATCGTGCCTCGCAGCGCTGTTGAGGGTACGCCTTGTTTTTTCGCGACGGCAATGTACATCGCCAGCAAGACAGCCGCTGGTGCGTTGATGGTCATGCTTGTTGAGACCTTGTCAAGCGGAATATCCTTGAAAAGGGTTTCCATGTCTTCGATTGAGGAAATCGAAACTCCCACCTTGCCAACCTCACCCAACGCGATCGGATCATCGGCATCATATCCAATTTGCGTAGGCAGATCAAAAGCGACGCTCAATCCAGTCTGCCCTTGTTCCAGCAGGAAACGGTAGCGTTTGTTCGATTCTTCGGCGCTGGAAAAGCCGGCATATTGGCGCATGGTCCACAGTCGCCCGCGATACATGGTCGGTTGAACACCGCGCGTGTAGGGGAAACAACCGGGCAGCCCGAGCTCTTCCGACAAGTTGGGGTTGATCTGATCTGGGGGCACAACCGCAGGGATTGTGATGTTGGACGATGATTTAAATTGTTCTTTTCGTTCAGGGAACCGCTTGATGGCAGGATCGTAGACTGTCTCCTGCCAGTTTTCAAATTGTGTCTGGTCTGTCATACCTCTCCTCGAAAATCGGTTATTGGTTACCAAGCTAAGTATACCTGATAGCGTTTACAACCGGTGAAAAATAAACCCGTTTCAAGTGCCCATGACTGCCACCAGTCCGCGAAGGTATAGAATCTGTCATTCAGTATGAAATTTGTCATCCTGAGTGAAACGAAGGATCCAACCCTTCTTCCAATACCATTCATCTCTGTTGCTGCGATTAAAACCGGAAATTAACCGTGATTTCAACGGAGGTGGGTTTGACAGATTAAGAAATTCTTCTTTGCTCACGTTCTGAACCCACCCCTGCCATTGTTGCTATAGCTTCGTAGTAGACTCAACTTCAGAGTTCGATTAACCCTGCATTATGTGTTTTAGACATTAAAACTTCAGAACTTAGAATTGCTAATGTAAAAACCAAAAATCCTCTCGCAAAGCCAAATTTGTGGTAATATTGACCGGCTTGGATGTTGTACCCTTCATCCAACAGAAAAAACTTAGCACAGAAAGGGCTAGAAATGAAAGTACTACTCATCAAAGATGTTTACAAATTAGGTCGTGCCGGCGATATTAAGAAAGTCGCCAACGGTTTCGGACGAAACTACCTGATCCCCCAGGGACTCGCAATTCCCGCCACCGAAAATTCCCACAAAGTCGCTGAAGCAATCGCCCAAAAAGCCACCGAACGCCGCGCTGCTCTCAACGAAGAGTTGAAAAGCGTTGCAGATGTGCTCGAAAAGCTTGAACTCTTCTTCCCGGTCAAAGCTGGCGAAACCGGTAAGCTCTACGGCTCCGTCTCTGCCCAAAACATGATCGATCGCATCAAAGCTGAAAAAGGCATTGAGCTGGATCGACACCAACTGGTCACCGAACCGATCCGCAGAGTTGGCGAATACTTCATCCCCGTCAGCCTGACACTCGACCTGGTCCCCGAGATTCGCGTCGTCGTTCATCGTGAAGGCGAAGTCTTTGTCGCTCAAGTCGAAGAAGTGATTGTGGAAATCGAAGAGATCGTCGAAGAATCCAAATTCGAATCAGTTGAAGAGACCGAAGAATAAAATTGTCGATGAAAAAGGGTAGCAGCCTGCTGAATTAATTTGGCAGGCTGTTTTTTTGTTAGAATCAGCAGCATGGCATATTCAGGGTCTCAACTTAAGAAAATCCGCGAAGAGCGCAATATTCCGCTCGAACAGGTGGCTTCTGTCACGCGTATTCGCCTCTCGATTCTGCAGGATCTCGAGGACGAGGAATACTCGGAACTCAGTTCAACCACCCAAACCCGCGGTTTTTTGCGGCTCTATGCTGAATTTCTTGGGTTAGCGGCAGAGCCAGAATCTGAGCTGGTTGAAGAAGAGCCAGTCACGCCGGAACCACTCGAAAAAAGTAAGCTCCGTAAGCCAATCCAATTACTGCTAAAGAAAAAAGAACCTGATTCGGAGGAACCCAAACCTGAGGTTCTTCCCAAGCCTAAACCTGCCCCAAAACCAGAGTCAGTCGCGGCATCTCCGAAAAGCGAACTGCCGGAAGATACCACCTCAGAATCACAGGAAGACCTGATCGCGATTGGGCGAGAGCTCTCGGCACGAAGGCGCTACCTCAACATCACCTGGGTTGTGATCGAAGAAGAAACACACATACCGAAAGATCAGTTGCGCAACCTCGAACGCGGCGATCTGGACGCTTTCATCAACCCGATGCAGTTCAAAGGCTTGCTGCAAGCTTACGCGCGTTTTCTTAATCTTGATGTCGCTGCCATAATGATCCGCTATGCGGATGCCGTCCAAAAACGCAGGCTCGAAAAAAGCGGCACCCGTCTGAAGCTTCCGCAGCCTTTCAAGGTTTTGCCGCCTTTCCTGGTCAATCTAAAACGTTTTTTTACGCTGGATTTGTTTTTTGGCACCCTGATGATTCTCGGAATTGTCGGTTTTCTGATCTGGGGTATCTCGCGGATGACTTTTTCGGATAACGAGCAGGAAGCCACTGGCACTCTCCCGGCGGTTGCCGAAGTTTTACTTTCTGAAGCCACTCCGCAAGCGACCGAAATCGCAGAAGTGATTGTAGAAGAAACACCACAATTGATCCCAACCATGACCCCCTTCTACACTGCCTCGGAGATCGAATCGAATCTCGAAATCGTTTTGCTGATCCGCCAAAATGTTTGGTTAAAGGTGACCTCCGACGGCGATACCCTCTTCCAGGGTCGACAAGTAGCCGGCAATGTGCTCACCTATACCGGTGAAGACGCGATCACGCTGGAAACCGGCAACATCGCCGCCATAGAAATCATATTTAATCGACAGACCATCGACCCAATCACTGAAGTCATCGGCACCGCCGCCCGCCTGCTTTTCACAGCAGATGGCATGCAGCAATTATCGCTGATCGATCTGCCGGAAAACCCTTAGGAAAAATATGAAAAAGAACACCTTCCACCTGGTCAGCCTGGGCTGTGCCAAAAATCTGGTCGATTCGAATGTATTGGCTCAATTGCTCGAAGCTGAAAACCTGACCTACACC
>Ga0209510_1001030_pt1 | contig 33666 bp, 31 predicted proteins | sample BiotimSIPDNA_FD_185749 | JGI IMG/M metagenome (GOLD analysis project Ga0209510, IMG submission 185749) | Anaerobic biogas reactor microbial communites from Washington, USA - Biogas_R1 time_0 SIP DNA (SPAdes) (version 2) | ecosystem: Engineered > Bioreactor > Anaerobic > Unclassified | place...
CGGTCCCTATCCATCGCAGGCGCAGGAGAATTGAGAGGATCTGTCCCTAGTACGAGAGGACCGGGATGGACAGACCGCTGGTGTACCAGTTGTCTCGCCAGAGGCACAGCTGGGTAGCTATGTCTGGAAAGGATAAGCGCTGAAAGCATCTAAGCGCGAAGCCAACCTCAAGATGAGTTCTCCCACCTGGCACTCAGTGAGATACCTTAATAAAAGAGAAAATAACAACTGAGTATGTAAAGTAATCAAACAAGAAAAGGTATTTGACTGAGTGCCAGGGTAAGATCCCATCAAGATCAGGTGGTTGATAGGCCAGAAGTGTAAGTGTAGTGATGCATTAAGCGGACTGGTACTAATAGATCGAGGGCTTGACCTTCACAAACCTCTATGTGCAGTTTTGAGAGATCTTGAGACTTTCAACCGAGCAACGCGAGGAATGAAAGTCCAAAAGCTCAGATGCCGACCGCAAGGTTAGGTATGAGAGATCCCGAGGCTTCTGCCCGAGCAACGCGAGGAGCAGAAGACCGTGATATCACATCCCGACCGAAGGTTAGGTATGAGTGTGTCATTCTGAACGATAGTGAAGAATCTAGTTGGCTGAAGACCTAATATTACGGACTTCGAAAAGAGATCCTTCGTCGCCTTCAGCTCCTCAGGATGACATTTATGATACTTTTTCAGTGGTCTCAGACGGTCCACTAAACTGAATATTGTTATTAAATTTCCTGGTGCGTCGATGCTCAGGCTAACGCCTTCGATACATCGACACTCGCCGAGACATCGTCGGCTCGTAATGGCGATGAAAAGTTAAACCATTAAACTGAATACTGTTATTAAATTTCCTGGTGCGTCGATGCTCAGGCTAACGCCTTCGATACATCGACACTCGCCGAGACATCGTCGGCTCGTAATGGCGAAGAAAAGTTAAACCACTAAACTGAATATTGTTATTAAATTTCCTGGTGATAATGGCGAAGAGGTCACACCCGTTCCCATCCCGAACACGGCAGTTAAGCTCTTCAGCGCCGATGGTACTACAGGTAATGCTGTGGGAGAGTAGGACATCGCCAGGATTTAATTATTTTCGGACAGATCGAGATGTGGAGCAAGTAGCGGAGGCTTTCAGCCTCCGATTGGAATCTAAAAGATTCCGCTACATTTAAGAACGGACCCTTATAAATCCGTGCTCGAAGGGTCTGTGTACCGCGATAGCGGGCCGTGTCTATTCCTATGTCGCGTTAGCGACGAAGGGCGCATGTATGTGTTCAAGGATGAAGTACAGGTCCCTCCAAGGAACTGCCGTTTATGGTAATCAATAGATAGGACAGGTCTTCGGATAAAAGAAAATAAGGCAGCCGCTGATGGTGACTGCCTTATTTTAAGGCTGATGTCGATGGTCCGTTAATGGCGCTTGCGCCTTTTATGAATACATGCTTTCAATCAGGTCTTCATAGTCTTTCATAATAATACTTTTTTTGGTTTTTTGAGTAGGGGTCAGTTGACCGTTCTCTTCGGTGAACCGGTGACGAAGAATCGAGTATTTTTTAATGCTTTCAAATTCTTCCAAATATGCACTGGATGCCTTTACATCATGTTCGATTAATTCCTTTAACCGGGGTTGGGAAATAAAATCTTCGCCAACTTCTACACACATTTCGATGCCGTTTATATTTTCATAATCGAGCTTGCTTTTATCATAAGGAATTCCTTCGCGTTCAAACAGGTTGATTAAGGACCCATAGTTTGGAACCAGAAGTGCGCTAATGTAACGACGCTCGTCTCCGATGATAAAGACTTGTTCAATGACGGTGCTGGTTGCAAAAAGTGCTTCAATTTTCTGCGGGGCAACGTTTTTGCCGATGGAAAGGCAGATAATGGCCTTTTTGCGGTCAACCATACGATAATATCCATCTTCGTCTTGTTGCACCAGATCTCCGGTACGAAACCAGCCATCGGCTGTAAACGCAGCTTCATTTTCCTCTGGCTTATTAAGGTATCTGATGAATATCCCGGCACCAGATAACTCGAGCTCACCGTCTTCTGCAACGCGTCCAATCCCGCCATTGGAATCAATACCAATGCTTCCCGGCTTACAGGCTGTAAGAGGATTTAAAACACAGGAGTTAAAGCTTTCTGTTAAGCCATAGCCTTCACATACCGGTATTCCAAGTGCATAGTAAAAACGCAGCAGGTCAGGAGCAATGCTGGCACTGGCAGAAAAAGAGAAGCGATACCGGGTGCCAAACAGGGCACGTACCTTAGCAAATAGTTTATCTGCGATAGCGTATTTTAACCTTAATTTGAAAGGAAGCTTTGATTTCAGATCAAAATTGGGGTCCATATTATAGGAGCCACGAGAATCTTTGCGGTATTCCAGAGCTTCATAGCCGACTTCCAGTGCCCAGTCAAAAATTCGTTTGCGTCTTGGACTGGCAGACATTTGCTCGTTGAATGTAATAAATATTTTTTCATATAGGCGGGGTATACAGTTGATCCAGGTCGGATTATATTTTTGCATATCATCTAACAAAGTAGCCGGGGAGTCAGCATAGGCTATACAGGCTCCCTGCCAGAGGGCCATAAACTGGCAGGATCCCCGATCGAAAATGTGGGATAAGGGGAGAAAACACAGGGTTACATCATCTTCGTTTAAAGTCATATTGTATTTAGGGAAAAATCGTTGACACCTTCCATACGTGAGGCTGCACCCCAATGGGTTAAGATAACACCTTTTCCCTGACCGGTTGTCCCAGAGGTGTATAGGATAGTAAGCCAATCGTTAATATCAATACTTTTCCAGCGGGCTTCATATAATGCGTAATTTTCTTTGGCATATTCTTTGCCGAGTTCTATTAATTCCGATAAGCCCAGAACCAAAGGATCTGAACTGCGGTATTCCATATCCAGGATAATAACTTTTTCCAGTAAAGGGATATCCTTTAATGCAGGTTTAATGCGTTCGTACAGAGGAACATTACCTATAAAAAGCATTTTGCTTTCTGAGTCGGTCATTATATAGGTAAGTTCGTTTAGAGACAGGGTAGGGTAGATGGTTACACTTACAGCAGCAGCACAGCACATGGCCATATCCGCATGGGTCCAATAAGGACCGCTGGGTGCCATGATGCCTATTCGATCTCCTTTTTCTATTCCCAATGCCAGAAGGCCACAGGACATCTTATCGACTCGATCTTTCATTTCGGTCCAAGTGAAAGTACCTTTGTTATCTCCGTTATAGAGATCAGGATTGAAACGTTGGACAATTCGGTCTGAAAGTTTAGTGCAATTGGATTGAAAAGCTTCGGCAAAATTAAGATACTTTTTCATTTCTATCTTTGCAACCTCCTTAAATAATTGATGTCACCTTACAAACAATGCATCACTGACAGGAGTTAACTTTTCTTTGTCCTGTTGTTGAAGAACTAAGAATCACTGATGTGGGGCTGATATGTCAGGAATGCAAATAACAGCATACAACATATTTTGACAAAATATAATAAAAGTCCTGCTATTTAGAAAAATAATTTATGTAACACAAAGAACATCCCGGCGTAACATGTTAACTCTGCAGAGGATTGTCCCCCACTATTTTGTATAAATTATTGCTGGGTTGGAAAACTAAAGCAACATGAAGTGAAAATGGGGGTTGATGTGATGTTTGATTTTCGGCCTTTAAGTGGTGGGTTTGAGATACCCATGCGGGTGGTTGGTGCCAATATATATTATGAGTGGTTGATTTATATACTTATGCTCATACCAATCGGATTCTTTATTTATGGGGTTTTTAAACGGATTAAGGTCTGGCAGTTGGCCAAAGGTGATGCGTTACGAAATCAGCAGGTGGGAAAACGCATATTAAATTTTATCTATAATACTTTTACACAGAGATTGATATTGAGAAAACCATTACCAGGCATATCACACTTTTTTCTGTTTTGGGGATTCGTCGTGCTATTTATAGCTACAGCCAGTTTTGCTGCCTGGGATAAGATTGGATTCCCTCCACTGGTTGGGGGTATATATGTTTACTTTTCAGCCTTTATTGATGTTATGGGCATGCTGGCACTGGTCGGCATTATTGTTTTAGCAATTATCAGATATGTACAGCGTCCGGGTCGTTTAAATGATACCAAACCATTGGATGGTTGGATTCTGTTATTAATTGCGGCTATATTGTTTACCGGCTATATAATTGAAGGTTTAAGAATTGCCGGACAAATTAATTTATCCTCCTCTTTAAGTCAAATCGGTTATGAAAAGATTGCTTCACCCTTTGGCTGGCTTTTTGCGGGTATGTTTTCCGGGTTAAGTCTGGAAAACATTTTGTTTTGGCATCGGTTTAACTGGTGGTTTCATATGGCAATATCCTTTTTGTTTATAGCCATAGTCGCCTATACTAAACTCTGGCATATTTTTGCCGGTATGATTTCTTATTATTCCAGTAATTTGGAGCCTGGTGATATTAGAGCGATAGAAAATATTGAAGAAGCAGAAAGTTTTGGGGTTGAACAGATTGAGGAACTGCATTGGAAGGATTTATTGGATCTGGACGCCTGTATTCGCTGTGGGCGTTGTCAGGAGGCTTGCCCGGCTTATAATACCGGCAAGAAATTGAACCCCAAAATTACTATAATCCAGACCATGAAAAAGCATATGGATGCCAAAGCACCCTATCTTCTTCCTGGTCAGGGGCAATTGGAAAATGACGGGTCGTTGGCGATGACGGTTGATGAGGTAAATGATGTTGACCAGGTCTTTGACCAAAAACCGGTGCTGGAACAAAGTTTATTATATGATGTGGTAAGCCCGGAGGTTTTATGGGCCTGTACCAATTGCCGGGGTTGTGTGGTCCATTGTCCTATGGAGATTGAGCATATAAGTAAAATAACTGAAATGAGAAGAAACCTGGTGATGTGGCAGGGAGATATTCCCGGTGAAGCCCAGATGGCGTTTACCAATTTGGAGAGAAATTATAATCCCTGGGGTGCTGGTTGGGCCTCCCGCGCACAATGGCTGGAAGAACGGAAAATAAGAGAACAGGTTAATTTATTGGGAGAAGATAAAGGTGAGTTTGAATATTTGTTGTTTGGCGGATGCGCGGTAGCTTTTGACGACCGTTATAAAAAAGTTGGTGAAAAAGTAGTTAAGTTACTAAATAAAGCCGAGGTAAAGTTTGGTTATCTGGGGACGGAGGAAATGTGCTGCGGGGATCCGGCCAGAAGGCTGGGTAATGAATATCTGTTTCAGACCCTGGCCGGTCAGAATATAGAGACTTTTAATAATTACGGGGTCAGGAAGATAATTTGTCTTTGTCCGCATGGATACAATGCCATCAAGAATGAATATCCACAGCTGGGAGGCAATTACGAGGTATATCATTATACTGAAGTGCTGGCTAATCTCATCCGGGAAGGCAAACTAAGTGTTTCAAAGCAGGCAGATAAAAAAGTCAGCTATCATGATTCCTGTTTCCTGGGCAGGCATAACAGTATTTATCAACCACCCAGGGAGATTGTAAACCAGACCGGCGGCAGGTTGTTGGAAGTTGAAAAGTCCAAACAGTTTGGATTCTGCTGTGGTGCCGGAGGAGGACGCATGTTTCTGGAAGAGGAAGCTGCCGACGGGTATAAGAGAATTAACGAGACCCGGGTGGATCAATTGCTGGAAACAAATCCGGAAATAATAGTCAGCAACTGTCCTTATTGTCTTACCATGCTGACGGATGGAGTAAAAGTGTCCAGAGATGAGAATATCCCGGTCATGGATGTAGCCGAGTTACTGTGGGAAAATCTGAATTAAAACTAAAATGATGCGGGGGTGGTTTCGGGTGGGACCACTTCCCGAGTATTGCGTAGACTATTCGTGGTGACGGAGATTGCTTTTTAAGCAGGTTAGTCCGTTTGAATCTGACTGGACCTGACTTAATGTAATATAATTTTAAAACAACCGTAAGGTTTAAGTCATAATTGAAAGTCAGTTACAGTCAGGGTTAAAGGCTTTCGGGTACAAATATTCCCGAAGAACCGAATTGTTAAAAAATAACTTCCCGGTAATAAATCATTTTAGTCTATTATGGAGACAAGAAATAATATTTACCGGGAGGGTAGATCATTGTTTGCTGATAAATGGAATGCATATTTGCACTTTATTTCTCTGGCAGCACTGCTGGTAATGGCAGGTCTGGCAGCCTATTACTGGCCGGTGTTGCCCGGGCAGATTCCCCATCACTTTGGCCCCGGTGGAGAGGCAGACAGCTGGGGTGGAAAGTATATCATCTGGCTGGAACCCATAATGGGAGCATTTTTTTATGCCGGACTTCTGCTGTTGCGCAAGAATCCCCAGTGGAGCAATTTCCCCTGGAAAATCACCGAACAAAATCGGGAAGTTCAGTACGCGCTGGTAGTTTCCATGCTGCACTGGCTTACTGCCGAGTGTATGCTGCTGTTTGTATATATTCAGGCGGTTACTATTGATGTGGCGTTAGGGAATGCTGCTAAAATGGGTATGGAAATATGGTTATTGGTTTTAGTTCTGCTGGCCACCACCGGCTATTATACCTATTATGCTTATCAGAGGAGATAGAAATCTTGAGCAGATTTAGTCTGTTTAGAACCTGACTGAAACTGACTTTTACTGACTCAACCTGACGGTTTTTTTAAAATTAATATTAAGTCAGGTCCAGTCAGTCAGAGTCAGGTAACGTCAGGTTCTAAAAATGATTAAATAAACCCCGAATCTGTACTATCTCTCTTTAAATTCCGGTTTACGCTTTTCAAAAAATGCATGAATAGCTTCGTTTTGATCTTCGGTTCCGCAGCAGAAGATGGTCTGAATTTGTTCAAGCAGCAAACCGCCGGCCAGACTGCTGTCCATCGAAGCATTAATGGCTTTTTTCCCAAACCGTACTGCCCACGGAGGATTAGCAATAATTTTTTGAGCCAGTTTATCAGCTCTTTCATATAGCTGATCACGGGGAACTACTATTTCTACAAAGCCAATGTCACGAGCTTCACGACCGTCAATTTCCTCACAGGCCAGGATGAGGCGTTTGGCTTGTCCCGGTCCAACCAGCCTCGGTAACCGCTGACTTCCGCCCATATCAGGTGATAATCCAAAACGAACTTCCGGTATGGCAAAGATAGCATCTTCGGCGGCAATTCTGATATCGCATGCGCAGATCATTTCAAAACCGGCCCCGTAACACAAGCCTTGTACAGCAGCTATTACTATCGGATTCATTTCCTGCCAGCGTCCATAGACCCGCTGCAGCCAATTAATGTTATCGGCTACTGAAAGAGAATTTGCCTGTTCCAGATCACGCAAGTTGATTCCAGCTGAAAAATGATCACCATCAGCTTTGATAATTACTACCCTGATGTCACGATTGGCCTCGATTTCATCCTGTACCAGCAGAATTTCTTTCCAGGGGCCAAACCCCATCATGTTCATACGATCCGGACGATTGAGAGTAACATAAGCAAGGGGACCCTTTACTTCGAGGTTGTAATATTCATATTTTGACATGCCTTCAACTCCCTTCTTGAAATTATTATAATCCAAAATATTAAATTTACGAAATAAATAGCCCCAAAAGTTATTGAATATATTTCCGGGAAGATTCAGCAGGATTAATACTTCCCCGTAGATAAAGTCCACAGATATAATATACAATATGATAGAAGTCAGAGTACAGTAATGGGGAGAGCAGATGGCAGAGAACAGTATTCGCAGTATGTTTGTTGTAAATCCGGCTTCCGCTAATGGACACACCCGTAAGGCCTGGCTAAAGTTGGAGAAACATCTGAAACAAAATAACATAACTTTTGAAGTCAGCATGACCAGTCGGCCATTGCAAGCCATAGAGCTTACCCGTCAGGCATTACGGAACGGTTTTGAACATATTATTGCCGTTGGCGGAGATGGTACCCTTAATGAAGTTGTAAATGGGTTTTTTGATGAGCAGGGCATATTTATTAATAAGTCAGCTTGCCTGTCCATGATTCCCATGGGGACCGGGGGAGATTTTGCCCGTATGATGAAGTTCTCCAATCGGCCGGAAAACATAGTCCGGTTGTTTTTAAATCCGCAGGCTGTGGCCTGTGACCTGGTTCAGGTTGCATTTACTAATTGGCAGGGAGAACCGTGTATTCGCTATTTTATTAATATTGCTGATGTAGGTTTGGGCAGTGATACTGTTTTTAGAGTAAATCGCAACAGCAAATTCATGGGCGGACCGTTATCATTTTTGGTTGGGGCAGTTACCTCCATAATTGCTTTTAAAAACCTATCGTTAAGGGTAATCATAGATGATCAGAATGTTTATGCAGGAGATTCCTGTCTGGTAGCCATAGGCAATGGACAATATTTTGGCGGAGGTATGAAGGTAACTCCCCGGGCAGTAATTAATGATGGCCTGCTGGACATTATTGTTGTAGAGGGCCTGGGCAAGGTTGAATTAATGAGCAATATTGTTCCCATTCGTAAGGGTGACCATTTAAAAAACCCGCGGGTTCATTATTATACGGGGAAAAAGGTTATTATTGAGTCAGGAAACAATTTATATTTCGAAATGGACGGGGAAGCTCCCGGGCAGGGAAATCTGAAATTTGAAATATTGCCGGCGGCTATGAATTTGATTGTCTAGAGAGAGGAGACTTTTTTGGATACCAGTCAGTCTAAAGCTCCTATATATGAGGCATTATGTGATTATCAGTCAAAGTCTCCGTTGCGCTTGCATATGCCCGGACACGCAGGTGGACCGGGGTTTGAGCTGGAGGGGTTCAGATTAATCGGCAGCTATGATGTAACTGAGGTGCCGGGGTTGGATGATTTGCATTTGCCGGAGGAGGCCATTGAAGAGGCCCGGGGGTTGCTGGCCAGGGCGTATGGGGCTCAGGAAAGCCTTTTTTTAGTTAACGGGGCCAGTTCCGGCATACACGCTTTATTTCTGACCTTTAACCCCGATGATGGGATTCTGGTTCCACGCAATGCGCATCGCTCTTTTTTCAGTGGTATGGTTTTGTCCGGTGTCAGGCCTATTTATATTCCGGTTGAATATAAGCCTGAACTGGAGGTGGCCCTGGGCGTCACTGAAAAACAGGTGGATAGTCTGCTGGAAGAGAACCCGCAGGTAAAAGCCGTTTTTGTTACCAGTCCCAGTTATTTTGGCACAACTGCTCCTGTCGATGCAATTGCCCGCAAGGTTCATCAAAAGGGAATTCAATTATTGGTGGATGAAGCCCATGGAGCTCATTTTGCTTTTCATGATGCTTATCCAACGCCTGCTCTGCATAGTGGAGCCGATGCAGTCGTAAATGGCCTGCATAAAACCTTGCCGGTATTAAACCAGGGGGCCGCTTTACATATAGCGGAGGGTTTCCATGACTTTACCCGCCTGAGGTCAGCTTATAGTTTATTGACTACTACCAGTCCCTCTTACCCTATTCTGGCTTCTATAGACCTGGCCCGGGTCTTCATGGTTGAAAAGGGAGAAAGTCAGTTGGAAATGGCTTATCAGTTGTCCAGGCAATATCGGGAAAAATTAAACCGCTTACCGGGACTGCATTGTTACGGTGACGATTTAACCGGATTTGAGGAGGTAACTGATTATGACCCGCTGAAAATATTAGTTTCTTTTCCCGGGCTGGCTGCAAGTGGGCGGGAAATTGGTTGGCAACTAAGAGAACAATATGCCATACAGGTGGAAATGGTTCGGGAAAACTATATCCTGGCCATGATGTCCATGTTTCATGAAAAGGCTGACTGGGAAAGATTATATCAGGCATTAAAGCATATTACAGCGGTTTATCAAGGCCGCAGGGAAAAAACGGTTATTATTGAGGAACCGGTTAATCCGACTGTACTTTTGAGTCCCCGGGATGCTTTTATGGCACCAAAAAAGCAGGTGCCGCTAAAAGAGAGCCGTGGTTGCATTGCCGGAGAGAGTGTAGCTGTTTATCCACCCGGTATCCCTGCCCTGTTGCCGGGTGAATTAATTACCGATGAGCTGTTGGAGTATTTGTACTATATTAAAAAGAGCAGATTAAAAATACAGGGACCCCGGGAAAGCAGTTTAAATAGTATACTTATAATAGATGCTTAATTATGAAGCAACTGAAGGTGCAAGATGAACAAAAAAGGATTGTTTATAAGCCTGGAGGGAATAGACGGCTGTGGCAAGAGCAGCTTGAAGATGGAGCTGGAGGAATTTTTACAGCCATATTCACCGGTCAGTATAAGAGAGCCGGGGAGTACGGTGATTTCAGAACAGATCAGACAACTGTTGCTGGATTGCCATAATGATTCCATTGGACACAAAACTGAGGCTATGTTATATGCCTCAGCCCGCTGTCAGTTGGTGGATGAAATAATTATTCCGGCCCTGGAAGCAGGCCGCCTGGTCGTGGCTGATCGTTACATTGATTCTACAATTGCCTATCAGGGATATGGTCGGGGCATAGAGCTGGAATTTCTATATAATCTGAACCAATTGTGTACCGGTGGGATTGAACCGGATTTAACTTTGTTGCTGGACCTTGATCCCCTGGTCGCCTTGGATAGAAGGGCCGATGAGCGTCCAGACCGACTGGAACAGGAGGGCCTGGAGTTTCAAGCCCGCGTACGGGAAGGATATTTGCAGATTGCCCGAAAAAACCCTGCCCGGGTTAAAGTGATTAATGCGTCACAGCCGCAGTTTCTGGTAAAGGCCACGGCCATAGATTATATAAAGGAATTGATGCAGAAGCACAGCTGGTCCGAATAGGGGGCAAACACCATGAAAATTGACCGGGATAAAAGAGGACTTAATAATTTTTCGGCAGTTACACGCAAAAATCAGGTAGAGGTTCCCCGAAAGGAATCGGCCTCATTTAATGATGAGTTATATCAGCGTCAGGAAGCCGAAGGGCGTTTTCGTATGCAGGAATTGCTTGGGGAGATGGATCGCCTGACGGAGAGATTAAATAAAAGCCTGACCGTTAATGATCTGATGCTATATAAAAAACTGGTAAAACTGTTTTTACAGGAAGCCACTGCAAAGGCCTATAACCTGAATCAACAATCGGGACGCAGTCGCAGGGGCAGGTCAATATTGGTTACAATTAAGACGGTTGATCAGGAAGTGGAACAACTATTGGATGATTTTATCCGCCAAAAGGGTGATCCGGTGGAAGTGCTGGAGACCCTGGATAAAATCCGGGGTATGCTGATAGATTTAATGGCTTAAACCGGGAGTAAAAGAAATGCTGATAACAACATTGGACAAGATAGTTGGACAACCTCGTGCAGTTGACCTGTTGTCCCGCAGTCTGGAAAATAATAATATTAGTCATGCCTATTTATTTACCGGCCCTCCCGGAGTAGGTAAAATGACTGCTGCTCTGGCCTTTGCCCGGGCTATTATTGCCAAAGGGGATCAGGACGCCGACCTGTTTTTTGAGCAGGGCTTGCATCCGGATTTATTAGTGATCGAAGTACCGGAGGGTAATAGTTTTATTTTAAAAGAACAGATAAGCAAAGAGCTGATACCCTGGATAGGAGTAAAGCCTTTCCGGGCCAAACATAGAGTGGTGATTATCAAAGACAGTCAGTTAATGCGGGCGGAATCGGCGAATGCTTTACTGAAAACTTTGGAAGAGCCGCCCGCTTATGGGGTTATCATTTTATGCTCTGATGTTGATGCGATTATGGAGACGATTATTTCACGCTGCCAGATAGTAAGATTTTATAACCTGGCACAGGAAATAGTCACCAGCTTCCTGGTATCCGGAGGAGTGGAAGAATTAAAAGCGTACCGGGCAGCCTTATTAAGTCAGGGTAATCTGGAGCTGGCTGAAAAATTTTCCCGTCAGGATAATGAGGAACAGTTATGGGAACTAGCCGGACAAAGTATTACTCTGCTGGCCGGTTCGGAAAGGCTGGCCATTTTTGATACGGCTGACCGGATAAAGGAAAACCTTGAGTTGATGGCGGGCATGATGGAAACTATATTAAGAGATGTAATGGTTTATAAACAAACCGGGCAGAGCGATCTGCTCATTATTCCCCAGAACCGTACTCTGGCCGACAGCTTGCCGCCGCTGGATTATAACCGGGCGCGTCAGGCTCTGGAGCGTATCAGGGTATTAAAAGCATATATGCACTATTTTTTAAATAAGTCATTAATAAGTATTCATATTGCCAGAGAAATATATCAGGTCTGGCAATAAAGAAGTCAGGATGGGTTAACCAATAACTTATAAGGCAGTACAAGTGTGAAAATAAACTGCTTAGGTATAATAGAGGAGGGTTATTAAATGGCCTGGGTTGCAGGAATAAGATTTAAGCCGGCCGGGAAGATATATCATTTTGCCTGTGATGATATGGATTTGGAAGCGGGCGATGCAGTTATAGTGGAGACTATCAGAGGAATTGAGTTTGGATTGGTGGCTTGCGGCAGAAGGAATATTCCGGAAGAGCAATTAGTCCTTCCATTAAAGCCGGTAATTCGTAAAGCAACTGCTGAGGACACCATTGTCCATGAAAACAATCAGAAAAAAGAACAGGAAGCGCTGGATACCTGTCGGCGTAAGGTCAAAGAACACCGTTTACCCATGCGTTTAATTGATGTGGAATATACTTTTGATACCGGAAAGATTATTTTTTATTTTACCGCCGAAGGCCGGGTGGATTTTCGTGAACTGGTAAAAGACCTGGCTGCCATATTTAAAACCCGTATTGAGCTAAGGCAAATAGGGGTGCGTGATGAAGCTAAAATGCTGGGTGGAATAGGAGCCTGCGGACGCATTTTATGCTGTCATAATTTTCTGGGTGATTTTGAACCCGTTTCTATTCGTATGGCCAAAGAACAAAACTTATCCCTTAATCCTACTAAAATTTCGGGGATATGCGGCCGGCTCATGTGTTGTTTAAAGTACGAGTCCGAGATGTACGAGAATAAAGGGGAGGACGGCAAACTTGGAGAAGACTGTCCAGGAGTTGAAGCAGCTCATACGGGAGATGATGCTTGAGATTGGTGAACTGAAAGAACGGATTATTTATCTGGAAAGAGAAGTTGCCCGTAGAGAAAAACCCCCTGCTGCTGTTGGCAGAGATAAAATACTGATTCAGGGGGAAAGTTATGATGGAATAGGTCGTATGTACAACGAAGGCTATCATGTTTGCCCATTTGAGTACGGCCAGCCTCGGGAAGAAGATTGTTTATTCTGCATTGCTTTAATGGAAAAGGGGTAGTCAGATGGATAAAACCTCAGTATGGACTGAGGAAGAAACAATTGACGATCTTTTGCTGGGCGGACTAAAAGTCATACAATCCCGTTCCGGTTATCGATTTTCTATCGATGCAGTTTTATTGGCTAATTTTGTTGATCCAAATCAGGCATCCAGGGTAACTGATCTGGGTACAGGCAGTGGAGTCATTGCTCTGTTGCTGTATTGGCGACTTCCGTCTGCACAGATTACCGGTATTGAAATTCAACCGGATATGTATAATCGGGCAGAACGCAGTCTGCAGCTTAATCATTGTACGGATCGTATCCGGATTATGGCAGGTGATATTCGTCAGATTGAGCAGTTATTGCCTCCGGAAAGTATGGATGTGGTAGTTAGCAACCCGCCGTATTATGGTTGTAACGAGGGGAAAGTAAGTCTTAATCAGGAAAAAGCCATCTCCCGGCATGAAATCTGTATGGATTTATCTGACCTTATCAGTGCAGCCGAATTTCTGCTAAAGCCCCAGGGCAGATTTGCGTTAATCCAGCCTGCCCAGCGTCTGCCCCGGCTAAAGGAAATTCTGGTACAACAGGATATGAGTTTAACACGAGTGCGCATGGTACATTCCTTTAAAGGGCGTGATCCTTCCCTGGTGCTGGTGGAGGCACGAAAATATGGGACCGGTAATACGGTGATTATGGACCCGCTGATAATATACCAATCTCCGGGAGTATATAGTGAAGAAATTCTGCAAATATATCGAGGGCAAGGATAATTCGAGAGCACTGAAAAAGTGACTTTTATGATATTTTTTAAGTGATTTCGATAATACCTGGAACAGCGAATCGGGAGTTGATAATTATGGCCGGAAAACTGTATATTTGCGGAACCCCGATTGGCAACATGGAAGATGTAACTGTAAGGCTGCTGAAGACTTTGCAGGCAGTAGATATAATTGCCTGTGAAGATACGCGTCATACCATCAAATTATTAAACCGTTATCAAATAAAAAAACCTTTGATAAGTTATCATCAATACAGCGATCAGCATAAGGAAAACTATATAATTGAGCTTCTGAGCAGCGGGAAAAATATAGCTCTGGTAACTGATGCCGGTATGCCCGGTATTTCAGACCCAGGAACCAAACTGATAAAAAGTATTATCCAGGCTGATATTGAAATTGAGCTTATACCCGGACCATCGGCAGTAATATCGGCCCTGACCTTGTCGGGGATGAATACGGATAGTTTTGTTTTTATGGGATTCCTGCCCGTAAAAGCCGGACAAAGGCGAATGGTGTTACAGGAATTACAGCCGGAAAGTAAAACCATAGTTCTTTATGAAGCACCGCATCGACTGGAGAAATTATTACAACTTATCAGCGAAGTTATGGGCGATGAACGACAAATTGCCATTGCCCGTGAACTTACCAAAATACATGAGCAGGTATTTCGGGGTACAGTAGAGGAAGCCCGGGAGTACTTTCGGCAAAATCCTGCCCGCGGTGAATTAACCATAGTCCTGGCAGGAAAAGTCGCCGAAATCCGCCCAGCCTCTCTTGATGAAATAGCAACTGAAGTTCAGCAGCTTATTGACGCTGGCATGAATAAAAAAGAGGCCCTCAAAAAGAAGGCCGGGGAATATGGAATAAGTAAATCCAATTTGTACAATTATGTAGAAAAAAGCCGCCAAACTATAGATGGAAATTAACCAACCTGTTTGCCCAGTTCAGTCATGCAGCTTCTGCATAAATTCTTGCCTTTGTAATTAATAACCTCTTCTGCATTACCACAGAAAATACAGGCCGGCTCATATTTACGCAGTATAATTTTCTCATTGTCAACATAGATTTCCAGTGCATCCTTTTCCTCAATACCCATAGTCCTTCTCAATTCAATGGGGATTACTATACGACCCAACTCATCAACTTTTCTTACTACACCAGTAGACTTCATCATGACTAATAATTCCTCCAATCTAAATCCTTTCTCCACAAACTATACCAGCATTCCCATTTTAAGTCAAGGTTTTTTCAACAAATAAAGACAAAAAGAGGACAAATACGGCTATAATGGGGTTATATGTAACCATGTCCAATCATAGTAGCTCTATAAACCGAACCGATATCATGTAAAAATAGGATATGGAAGTAAAGATGTGGTAAACTATAGCTTATAATAAATTCTGAAGGTTAGTACCGGGTTAACCGGTAACATATAAACCGGCAATTCTTAAGGAGGGACATTTTTTGAAACCAAACCAGCAATTTTATATTACTACCCCCATATATTATCCCAGTGATAATTTACACATTGGCCATGCTTATACTACAGTGGCGGCCGATTGTGTGGCCCGATTCAAACGCATGCAGGGTATGGAGGTATTTTACTTAACCGGAACTGATGAACATGGACAAAAAATTGAAAAGGTAGCCCGTGAGCATGGCAAACAACCGCTTGAATATGTGGATGGTATTGTCAACAATATAAAGAAACTTTGGGATACCCTGCTGATTACCAATAATGATTTTATTCGCACTTCGGAGACTCGTCACCAGGAAGTAGTCCAGAAGTTGTTCCAGAGAGTTTACGACCAGGGAGACATATATATTTCTGAGTATGAAGGCTGGTATTGTACCCCCTGTGAAACCTTTTTTACCGAGAGGCAATTACAGGAAGGCAAGTGTCCTGACTGCGGACGCGAAGTCGAATTAATAAAGGAAGAAAGTTATTTTTTCCGGATGGGTAAATATGCCGGGCAATTACTGGAACATATAGAAAAAAACCCGGACTTTATTCAGCCGCTTTCCCGGCGTAATGAAGTAGTCAGTTTTATTAAGCAGGGTCTGGAAGATTTATGCGTTTCCCGCACTACTTTTTCCTGGGGGGTTCCAGTTCCATTTAATAATAAACATGTAGTCTATGTATGGTTTGATGCCCTGATTAATTACCTGAGCGCCATTGGCTATAATACTGGTGATGAAGATTTGTATAACAAATTCTGGCCGGCGGATGTACATCTGATGGCCAAGGATATCCTGCGCTTTCATGCCATTATTTGGCCAACCATGTTAATGGCGGCCGGGTTACCCCTGCCCCGCAAAGTTTTTGCTCATGGTTGGATTATGCTTGAAGGCGGAAAAATGTCGAAATCCAAGGGCAATGTTATTGACCCGGTGGAATTGACCAGTAAATATGGTATTGATGCGGTGCGTTACTATTTGGTAAAAGAGCTCAGCTTTGGACAGGACGGAATGTATTCTGAGGAAATGCTGGTTAACCGAATAAATTCTGATCTGGCCAACGACCTGGGAAATCTGATCAGCCGTACCACGGCGATGATAATTCGCTATTTTGATGGCAAACTGCCGGCTGCTGATGTTACTGATCCGGTTGATGCAGAACTTAAGCAGGCTGCCCATGCAGCTTATGAAGAAGCTACTGAAAAACTGGACAACCTTGATTTTTCCGCTTATGTGATTGCGGTTCTCAAGCTGGTATCCAGAGCCAATAAGTATATAGATGAAACCGAACCCTGGAAATTGGCCAAACAGGAAGAAAGTAAAGGTCGTCTGGCCACGGTAATGTATAATCTGGTAGAATGCATCCGCATAGCACTTTTGCTTTTGGCGCCAACTATGCCGACTTTACCTGCTCGGACCAACCAGCAAATTAACTTATTTGAAGATGTTAAAAATTTACATTGGGAAGAGGCCGGGAAGTGGGGACTGGCTCGTCCCGGTACGCAGGTTTCCAAAGGCGAGTCACTATTTCCGCGCATTGATTGGAAAGCGGTTAATAAAGACGGGGAGACGATTGCAGAGATGGCCTCAAAACAGGAAGCACCATCACCAGCTCCAGCCCCGGTGCAGGAAAAAGAATATATAAGTATTGATGACTTTGCCCGCCTGGATTTGCGTGTGGCTGAAGTAACTGCCTGCGAAAAGATGCCCAAAGCCGATAAGCTGTTAATACTCAAAGTCAAATTAGGCGAAGAAGAACGCACCGTAGTATCGGGGATAGCCCAGCATTATCAACCGGAAGATCTGATCGGCAAAAAAGTTGTGCTGGTAGCCAATCTAAAACCGACCAAATTACGCGGGGTACTGTCCGAGGGCATGATATTGGCTGCTTCCGATGCCAATACCGTGGAGGTATTATTTGTCGACTCTGACATTGCATCCGGAAATCGGGTTAAATAGACATCAAGGCGTCGGGGGTGTCAAGGGGACGGTTCGAGATCACTGAAAAAGTACCATAAATGTCATCCTGAGGAGCTGCAGGCGACGAAGGATCTCTTTTAAGGCCGTAATATTGGGATTAAGCCAACGAGATTCTTCACTATCGTTCAGAATGACACGCAAAAGAGGACTTTTTCAGCAGTCTCGGACGGTTCTTTTGACACCCCCCGTCAGACGGGAGAGGGTGTCAAAAGAACCGTCCCCTTGACACCCTTGACACCCATGGGAGGATTAAGTTTATGTTAATTGATACTCATGCACATTTACAGGATGAAGAAATGTTGTCAGACCTGGTGGGGGTACTGGATCGTGCTGAAGAGGCCGGAGTGGATACAGTGGTTTGCATCGGCTATGATCTGCCCTCCTCAAAAAAAGCTGTAGAGATAGCCCGTCAGCACAAACAGGTTTTTGCTGTAGTTGGCGTTCATCCTCACAGTGCCTCTGAATTGGATAAAAATACTTTAGAGGAATTATTTAAACTGGCTAAAGATCCGGAGGTAGTAGCTATTGGTGAAATCGGCCTGGATTTTTTTCGGGATCTTTCCCCGCGTGACCAACAGCGGAAAGCGTTTATAGAACAGATAAAACTGGCCCGGGAGCTTTATAAGCCCATAGTAATTCATGACCGGGATGCCCATCAGGAAGTATTGGATACAATAAAGGCTGAAAAGGCAGGAATAAACGGCGGTATAATGCATTGTTACTCCGGTCATCTTCCTCTGGCAGTAGAGTTAATGAAAGCTAATTTTTATATTTCCTTTGCCGGCCCGCTTACCTATAAGAATGCTGGCAAGACCCGTGAGGTAGCAGCTAAAATTCCTTTTGACCGTATATTGGTTGAGACTGATTGTCCCTATCTGACTCCTGAACCGCTACGGGGGCGGCGCAATGAACCGGCTAATGTTTATCATGTTGCGTCCAGATTGGCAGAGTTACGCAGCAAGAGCATTGAAGAAACCGGCTATATTACTTCCCGCAATGCCCGAACCGCGTTTCATCTCCCCGATTAGATATAAAAAGGACGGCCCGCAGCGGCCGTCCTTTTTTGGTGAGTGTTTATTTGTACATCTCTTCAACCTGGGTAGCAAAGTTTTTTAGAATGTTGCGATGTTTATTTTTCAGCGTGGGGGTTATTTCGTCCAGCGCTTCCAAAAATCTGCGGTTGGAGATTACATATATTTTGATGCTTTCATAATTTTCCAATCCCTGGTTGGCCTCGGCAATATCCTGGTCGATCAGGGTGCGCAATTCAGCACTTTCAGCAATATCTTCCCCGACCTGGACAATAACCCGGGCAGCTCCTTCGCCAAAGTAGATTATTTTAGACTCATCAATTTCTACCCCCATGGATTTTAATGCCGGTATAACGGTTTCAAATTTTGGCACTACTACTGCTCCGACAAATTTTCTTTCATCTGCTACCGCGCAAATTTGTTCCACATAACGGGCAGTGGAAAAAGCCCCTTCTACTTTGGCACGGGGGACATTTTTGCCGGTATCCAGTACCATAATACTCTTTTTACGGTCAATAATTTTATAATAGTCGACCCCTAACTTGCTGTTATAAATGGTAGTGGCAATATCGCCGGTATGGAAGAATCCATCCTCATCAAAGGCTTCCGCAGTTGCCTGCGGGTTATTGTAATAACCCTGAAACAACATAGGACCTCTGACCAGCAGTTCACCATCCTCGGCAATCTTTTCTTCGGCATAGTAATTGGTTGGACCCATGGACCCGGGCAGAACTGCTCTGAGGTTGCTGAAATTAACTGCATTCATGGTTTCGGTTAATCCATAGCCTTCACAAACCCTTACTCCCATAGCCATGAGGGATTTGCACAGGTTAGACGGCAGACCGGCAGAAGCGGAAAAAGCCATCTGGAAATTTCCGCCCAGAATATACCTGACTTTGCTGAAAACAGTCTCATCAGCCCAGGCATATTCTTTTTTCAAATCTTCCGGTAACTGGTCAATAATATTTACATCCAGTCCCATGTCAATAAATCCATCTTCGTCACTAACATAATCAACAGCCCTGGTACCTATATCCATGGCCTTTTCAAAAGCAGCCCTGCCTTCCGGGGTCACCGAAGCAGCTTCACGCAGGGCCATATAAATTCTTTCAAAAATGCGTGGTACGGAGCAAAACCAGGTAGGCTTGAACATCTGCATATCCGCTACGACTGTCTGCGGTGAATCTGCATAGGCTATCGTCTGTCCGAGGCATATGGATTGCATCTGGCCGCATTGTCGCTCATAGGTATGTGACAGAGGCAGGAATGAAAGCAATACATCATATTCATTACGCATACAGTCATTTCGGGTCCACATATTATTATCTGCATTTACTGCATACATAAATGAGGAGTGAGTGTGAACTGCACCCTTGGGATCACCGGTAGTTCCTGAGGTGTAAATTATACTGGCCATATCCCATACTTTTATCTCATCACAGGCTTTTTCATAGCAATAGGGGTTTTTATGCATATAAATGCGCCCAACTTGCTGCAATTGACTCAGGTGCATAAAAGCCGGGTGGTCAGGTAAAGGAGAGTTATCTTCCATTACGAGTACTTTTTCCAGACTGCTCATTTCTTCCAAAGCATCATACACTTTTTCTGCCCCGGCCTGATCTTTTACGATTATTATCCGGGCGTTCGAATTATTGACAATATATTGCATTTCTTTACTGGAAAATGAGGGGTAGATGGTAACCGTTACTGCACCTGCCCCCAGAATGGCAAAATCCGACCATAACCACTGCGGGCAGTTATAAGCCATTATCGCGATGCGGTCCTGCTTTTTGATTCCCAGCGACAACAAGCCGGCAGATAAATCCCGTACTTTCATGCCAACCTCTGCATAGGTAAGGCTGGCAGTTTCAGGGGAGCCAGGGGCAACCCGGAACCATTGGCAGCGACTTTCACCAAATTTGATTACGGCATCATTCAATAATTCGGGCAGGGTACACATTCTAAGCTGTTCTCGGTTGATCAAGCTCCTACACTCCTTAAAGTTTTTTAATTTTGACACTATTCTGATTATACCCTGTGGGTGGGGAGATTTTAAGAATTTTCTGATGGTAATTAATACAATACGAAGATGAGTCAAGTAATTGAGAGATTTGCATAATTAACTTTTCTTTAATTATCATACTAACTTCTAAAATGTCATCCTGAGCGTTAGCGAAGGATCTACGGTATTTATGAGACTCCCCCTGAGGGACTACACCCCTGGGTACTACTGATACACCCTTTCGGGTGTGATTAATGTTGCTGATACATCCTACCGGATGTAATTAATGTTCTCAGAGTGACAGTATTGAAGGATTTATTTGAATTATGCAAAATTCTCAATTATTATTTTGCCCAAACCGAATTATACGGGATATTTTAGAACTTTTTCGGACAAACCTTATTCGCTATTTCAACACCTTTTTTACCAGACGGGGAATAAAATAGTTAATACAGGATAATAATAGAATATAGACTGCTCTGGTTGGAATCCTGAATATGGTATTAATTCCATTTATTTTAGCAAAAGGTTGACTTGTTAACCGGGTTTTGACTAAAATAAGAGCACCCTGAGCTATTAGTCTTATAAATAGCCGGGAAAAAAGGAGGAGAGTTATGGGTATTGTGTGGACCAGGAAAAGCACTTACCTGGTTGCCAGTATCGGTGTGCTGGCATTATTATTGGTAAGTCTGTTCTTTGCCCTCCAAAAACCAGTGACGCTTGCAGTTGACGGTAAAGAAATTCATACACGGGCTTTCTTTGCCAATTCAGTTGGGGAGGTTTTAGAAAAGAATCATATTACTCTGGGGGAAAAGGATAGCGTTGAACCATCTTTAAACAGCAGAGTAACCAAGAATATGAAGGTAAAAGTTAGCCGGGCTTTTCAAGTTAAAGTTATTGCCGATGGAAAAACTACAGAAATTATTACTACTGCAGTACCGGTTAAAGAGGCTATTAAATTGGCAGGCATTACACTCGGCAGTATGGATGTAGTAAAAACTTTGCCGGCAGAAAAAATTGTTCCTGATCAGGAAATAGAAGTAATCAGGGTATCACAAACCGAAGAAACAATCGAAGAGCCAATTCCTTTTGGCGAGGAATTGACGGTAGATCATTCGCTGGAGAAAGGTTTAACCCGTACGGTAAGCCAGGGAATTAGTGGATTGGCACGCAACACCGTAAAGATTACTTATCATAATGGTCAGGAAGTAAAACGGGAAGTTGTAAAAACTGAACAAATCAGAGAGCCAAAAAATAAAGTTGTAGCAATGGGAACTATTACTTCCGTATCACGCAGCGGTCAGAGCTTAAATTTTAGAGAAGCCAGATATATGAATACTTCTGCCTACACTTACACCGGCAATAGAACTGCTACTGGAAAAACCCCCACGGTAGGTATGGTAGCAGTTGACCCCCGAGTTATTCCGCTGGGAGCCAGATTGTATGTTGAAGGATATGGATATGCAGTTGCCTCTGACACTGGAGGTTCAATCAAAGGAGACCGGTTAGATCTGTTTATGGAACAACATTCGCAATGCGTTAGCTGGGGACGAAGAACCGTAAAGGTTTATGTCCTGAATTAAAAATTCTAAAATAACCCCAAAAGACCTCTTCAAATTATTTGAGGAGGTCTTTTTTTTGTATCAATTATGATATGCAACCGCATTAAATTTTACAAAACAGTCAGGTTAAGCTGGTCTAATTCAGATTAGTCAGGTTCTAAATTTTCTAAATTTGGGTTTATCCTTCAAGCTGATTAAAAAATTTCCGGCAGGTATTATCGCCTAAACAGTGGCATAAGCCTTGTTTTTAAATTTTCATCCAAATATTGCCTCGTTTGAAAAAATCAAAAAGTTAAAAACTAAACTTGGATTAGTTTGAAGGAGGTGAATTGAATGAAAAAACAAACCATAGTGGTGCTCTGCGTTAGTATCCTGTTACTCTCCATGATCGGTGGTTGTCAAACGGCTGCCAAGAAACCAATGACCAATAATCGAAATACCAATATTACTAACACTGGTGAAATGACGGCCAGCGAACGCAGGGTAATGGCCAGCAAGCTTTCCAATCTGGCTGAAAATGTGGATGGAGTTCAAAGAGCCGCAGTAGTTGTAACCAGTATTGCCATGACTAATAATGCGACCAACCGTACTACCACCACCAGGAATACAACTGCTGCCAAAAACAACATTAACCGGGTTGTTAATCCGGAGGGAGTCGGTAATGTAAATCCCAATACGGTAGGAAATGTTAATCCCACGCCCAATACAGCTGTCAAAGGAAACTATACCGGTTTGATTGTAATGGTCGGATTGAATCTGGACTCAAAGGCGACCAATAACCCTACCATGGCTAATAATATTAAAAAGAATGTAGCCAACAAACTTAAGAATAGTGACCAGAGAATATCTCAAGTTCTGGTTACAACTGACCCCACTCTAATCCAGCGGATTAATGATGTTGCTGCCGGGATTATACAGGGGAAACCTATACAGAACTTCCAATCAGATATTAAAGACTTAACTACGCAGATAAAACAGCAACAACCAGCTTTCTAAATAATTCATGCTAATAAACCTGAGTGCTATTCAGCCCACTCAGGTTTTTTTCTTGAACATAATGGTTCCATTAGTATATCAGCAGATATTGTATTGTATAATAGGCTTAAATACTTAATCGAGGTTAAAAATGATTAAAACATCCACCATATCCGGGCTAAAAGTCATTATGGATAAATATCAGCTATTCCCCAGGAAAAAATGGGGTCAAAATTTTCTGGTAGATGGCAACATTTTAACCAAAATTGCTGACCAGGCTGTCACCAGCGCAGTGTCTTATGTGCTGGAAATTGGACCGGGATTAGGGGCCTTAACTACAGAATTAGCAGCTCGTTTCGAGGGAGTATTGGCAGTGGATATTGACCATAGCCTGGAACCGGCCCTGAAGGATGTTTTACAGAGTTTTCCGCAGGTCCGGTTGTTATTTGCCGATATACTTGATATTGATGTGGAAGCAAACTTAAATGGTTATTTCCCTGCCACTGAATCCGGTTTTATTGTATGTGCCAACATTCCTTATAATATAACTACGCCCATAATATTCAAATTATTGGAAGAATGCCCCTCCATGAAGGGGGCAATTCTGATGATACAGAAGGAAGTTGCTGATCGTATCCTGGCAAATCCGGGCAGCAAAGATTACGGCCTGCTTACACTTATGACCCGTTACCGGGCTGATGTTCGCCTGATAACCAATGTCTCGCGTAATTGCTTTTATCCCCGCCCTGATGTAGATTCTGCGGTAATCAGTCTGACACCATTGTCATCCCCTCGTGTATCGGTAGTTGATGAGTCCGGGTTTAAAGGATTAATGAGAACGGCATTTCAGATGCGTCGTAAGACCATGCTGAATATTTGCCATTCTTATTATGCGGTTGATAAAAATACAGCTCAGACCAAACTGGAGAATGCTGGCATAAATCCGATGATCCGCCCGGAGCAATTATATCTGGAAGACTTCGCCCGCATAGCAGCAGGATTTAACGAAGGGTGAGGAGTCAGTAGTGAAGGAACTGGAGGAGAGGAGCAGTTAGGGTCAATACTTTAAAATTGAGATAAGCAGGGTGCAAATAGGCTTGATATCCATACAGTTATTCCAAAATGGCGTCCGACTGTCGTTAATTCGCGTTTTATTGACGAAGAATTATATTTTATTTGGTTGACACCAGGCACCTTTTTTTATATACTATTAAACCCTTGTTGACATCAATTCATATTCAGTGTAAACTTAATGGGATGAATGAATAGAAGAAGGTGGTTGCGTGAGTAATCCCAGACCAATAGCGGATATAAAAAAGGACCTGGAATCCTTCGTAGGAAGTAAAATCAGGCTGAAAGCGAATCGGGGCCGTAATCGCATCATTGAAAGGGAAGGCATCCTCGAATCGATTTATCCAAACATATTCGTAGTTAAGCTTGAAGAAAGAAAAGTGGAGCGACGGGTTTCCTACAGTTATGCGGATGTACTTACCGAAACTGTAGAGCTTTTTATATGCGATACCCAGGATTCTGAAATCAGGATTGCGGTTGGAGAAAGCTAATAAACAATACAAAATTAGCTGCATGGTAACATGCAGCTTTTCTTTTTTCTGAGAAGTGTTTTAGTAAATTCATAGTAAAAGACAATTCATAATATATATTGACTGTAATAAACTTCAGGGAGGAACAGGCGATGAGCGAATCTTTAGCAATATGGGCACCAGTAATTATTTCCCGCCTGGAAATGCCCAGGCGGCTTCAGGAACAATATCGGTGTATGTTTGAGCAGAAATACAAATCAATAGAAGACCTGAAAATAAAAGTCAGGCAGATGACGGTTCAACCCCGGGGACGTTCATTGGAAATTATCTTTAAGCTGGATGCTTTATGTCTGTTGGAAGACGACCGGGGTGAAATGAAATTGATAAGCCGGGAGATTACAGCTCGTCAGCGCCTTTCTGCGCAGGAGTTTGTTAATACGGATATAATGGATAAATCGCTGGTATTTGTCATTAATCTACTAAACATTGATTCCCGGGCAATGTTACAGCCGGGTGAACTGCGTATAGATTATTATATTGATTTTCTGGTACTGGCCACCAGGGATCAAATAGTAAGTTTATCTTCCGAAGAGCAAGGCCGGCCGGTCAGCAAGCCGGTCAGCGAACTGGTTGCCCGCCTGCAACAGGAGATTAATCAATTGCAGGGTGAAAACAGACAGTTGCGCCATAAGATCTATTTATATGAAAAAGATATTCTCAGTTTGAAAAAAGGAGTTTACAAAGCCGAGAAGCAAAGTCAGCAGTTAAATGGTGAACTTGATCGTTACCGGGAATTGACTGAACAGCTGCAGGAAGCAATAAAGGAAAAAGAAGACCGATTGATTGATTATGAAAACCCTTATTATCCTTCCGGAACGATGTCTGAGGAAGCGGCAACCGGGCTGGGTAAGCGGATAAAGCGTCTTTTTGCAGCCAGTTCCTGATATACAGGATTTTTTGTAACCAATAACCCCATTCGTTCATACAATAAAAAAGCCCCTGATCATAGCAGTTGTGGGGATAATCCTGGACGGAAAGTGGGTTGAGTTATTTGAGAATATTGTTTGCTAATACCGTTCCGCTGGTAACCAGGGGACTGGGACCAGCACTGGCTGAATTGGGACACCAGACCGAGTATGTTTTTTTAGATCAGGAAGAATCATTACTGCCGTTTATAGAAAAATTTCAACCCGACCTGGTTTTTAACGATGGCGGTACTAACCGCATGCATAAGTTGTTTCCCCTGCTGGACGATTTAAACATTCCCCATGTTTACTGGGCAATAGAAGACCCGGCAGCTTATGCGGAATTGTCCCTTCCCTATGCATTAAAATCACCGCTGGTATTTACTGCCTGCCAGGAGTCGCTGGCAAGCTATACCGAACAGGGCATTAATGCCCATCTGCTTATGTTTGCCTGTAATCCAGTTTATCATTGCCCTCAACCATTTGATTACCGGTTTAATCACGATCTGATTTTTGTAGGCAACAACTATAATTATCATCCTGCCCGTATACATGGAAATAACACGATCCTTAGTCCGCTTATAGCTGGCGGCTATGATCTGAAGGTTTATGGTAATGAATGGTGGCTGGATCCTGAACAGAGTTTTAATATTCCGGCTGCCTTTTATGGCGGCTATATGGCCAATGAAGACCTGCCGGCAGCTTGTTCTTCTGCCCGAATAATGCTGGGCCTGCATTCCGTAGATACTTCGCTGACTATGATGAGCATGAGGACTTTTGAGATTTTAGGAAGTCGGGGTTTTTATCTTACTCAGTGGACACCGGCTATTGAAAACTATTTTATTAATCACCATCATCTGGTCTGGACCAGAAGTGCGGAAGAAACTGTGGATTTAGTTAATTTTTATCTGGCCAGGCCTGATCTGCGCGAAAGAATTGCCCGACAGGGACAGGAAGAGGTCTATGCAAGACATACTTACCAGCAGCGGGCAGCAGAAATTAATACCTGGCTGAATATGTCTGCTGCACATTATAATTCTCTGACGATGCCGGATAATATCAGGATAGGACGCCGGGGAATTCGTATAAGCCTGTAGTTAAAAAAAGTGGAAGGTTTATCCGTGACACCCATCCATTTTTTTTAACATACGATATCTAAGCAGAAAAAATAACCTGATTGTTAGGGGGATATCCATGTCGAATTTGGGTCCAATTCTTTACCCGCCCACGCTTGATTTTAATTATTTGGTGCAAAGGCCTCAACAATTGATGAAAAGTTTTGCAGAATTAGGGTCGCCGGTTTACTGGGAAAACCGCCCCAGCCCCCATAATTCGCAAATTGCAGGTATTACTGAGGTCACACCTAACTTTTTCCTGTTTAATAATGTTGATTCCCGACCATTTCTGGAAAATATTCGACCGATAGTCTATTACAGTGCAACTGCCCAGGTAGAGGAGATTAATAAATATAATCCCAGTCTTATAGTATTTGACAGTGTGGATGAACCAAGTGATGAATTTGAATCCTGGCGCCCCTACTATCAGAAGGCAGTCAGCAGTGCAGACCTGGTAATAACTACTTCAGCAAAACTTCATTCCATGGCCCTGGCACTCAATCCATATAGTTACATGGTTCCTAACGGATGCGATTATGATTATTTCTCTCAGGCAAGGAGTGGAGCACTTCCTATACCGGAAGATATTGCAGCGATTCCTGGACCAATAATTGGTTATATCGGTGTAGTAGCTTCCTGGCTGGACTTTGAATTAATTGACCGCCTGGCGCAAACTTATCCTGATTATAATATTGTTATGATAGGTCCTTTGTATAATGTAACTGATGTACCCCGCCGTCCCAACATCCACTATCTGGAGTTTAAACCCTACGAACAATTAGCCGCCTATGCCCAGGTTTTTCGGGTTGGCATTATACCATTTAAATTATCCAGCATGGTGGAATCAGTAAATCCGATCAAGATGTGGGAATACATGGCCACTGGCATACCAATTGTTTCCACCAACCTTCCCGAAACAGAAAAATATGGAGATATAATACACGTTTCTGTAACCCACGAAGACTTTATCGCTAATATTCAGCGGGCATTATATGATGATACTGATGACCTTCGCACCAAACGTCTGGCTATAGCGGCTGAAAACTCCTGGCTTTCGCGCGCCCGTCAAATAATTGCTTTGATGGAAGAACGTCTGACTGCCAAAGGCGTAACCCGACCTGCTACACCTATTTCACCACCAACACTGGTTTCCCCCATATTTCATCAGCCCCCACCAGTAGAAATCTCATTATGGGATAGCTCTGGTATTAATGATGAACAGAACCTGTTACCGTATTCCGGGGGGCAACCTTTGCGGGTATTAGTAACAGGAAACAATCGGGTGTTAGTAGTTGTGCGGGGAGGGACTTTCCGGCTGCGGGTTAAGGATAATATAAACAGTGGTGCAGGATTTTCAGATAATTTCGGCATAGTCCAATCAGGGATAAGAGTGAGTAGAAAGTCATTTAATTATCGGACTGCCCGGGCTGTAATGTGAAGTTACCAGTGGAGGTAATGATTGGTTGTCCGGTACGTAATCGTGCCTGGATTTTACCCTTTTACCTTAAGGCTATGCAAGCACTGAATTATCCCCGCGTAAAACTGCAATACTGTTTTGTGCTTAATAATTCAACTGATCGCAGTCAGGAAATACTCGAAGCATTTGCCAGGCAAAATAATACTGCCATAGTTGTTTGTGACCAGGAAAAACCCCAAGGTGTAGAAAGGGGATATTATAGCTTAGCTAATCTGGCATCATTGCGAAATACTTTATTAAGTCAGTTTCTGGAATCAGGAGCTGACTATTTATTTTCGGTTGACAGTGACATTCTGGTACCGGCAGATAGCCTGTCACGCCTGGTTGCCAATAATCGCGATATTGTAGCTATGCTGGTATGTAATGGTCACCAGGTAGGCGACCCGGGGATTTACAATATTCTCAGGCAGGTCGATGACAGCTATGAATTTATTCGTGATTTTCCCCGGGACAGAATTTTTCCGGTTGATTGTACCGGAGCAGCCTATCTTATTAAACGCAGGGTTATTGCCCGGGGGGTAAGATATTCCGCGGATGGAGGGGGAGAGGATATCGGGTTTTGTCAGCAAGCCCGGAAAATGGGATTTCAGCTGTATTGTGACGGGGCCTTGGAGGCCGACCATATAATGCATGAAAATCAATTATTGTTACTAAAAAAATAAAAAATAAATAGAAAAATCAACCCAGGTCAATCACACTTTGTAGTCAGACTTCATAGAATATCCTAGAAATTTGGCTAAAAGAATTTCTAACCGGTCTGCTAACCGGCAGGTCAGACAGTAGAGAGAAAAAGGAGGGAAAAGATATCATGGCTGGACTAAAGTGTGAATTTCCTGAAGGTTGCAAGTTGGATTTATGGGCAAAAGTAATTAAAGCCAAGTACATTGCCAAACAAGTTAAAGTTCTGGACACCACCTTCTGCGTTCCTGATCAGCAGGTGGGAGGGAAAATTTCCTGTGTCGAAGATATCAAAGTAAAAGTTCTGCAGGTCTCCGAGGATTTACAATGTTTTAACCGGGTCAGGGTATTTGTCGACTACGAGGTAATCCTGTTTGTGCTGGTACAAGGGGAATATCAGATTATTACTGTTTCCGATCGTTTCGATCAGACCATTGAGCTGGATGAATTTGATCCACCGCTTACCATTGAAGAATTCCGCAGTGAAGTAGATCAATCCGAAGTCATTTTGAAAAACTGGTCTTTTGATTTTGAAATCAAAGGCAACTGTGAAGACCCAAGTAATCCGTGCAAGCTTACCAGTCCGATAAAAGGCACCTGCATAGGACTCCGGGTATACGTAGATATCATTGATAAACTGGGTAAAATGCATGATGTAATTGTTTATGGAGAACTCGATCCGGAAGTCGAGTTTTAGAATCCAGTGCTTACAAGGATGCTCGCCTTACCATAGTAAGTCGGGCATCCTTTTTACTTAGCAGCGGAGGTGAACGATTTGGAACCCAATATAAAATCTGTACGTGTTAGTCGTCAGGAAAAAAACTTGATGCGCGGGCAACTGGAAAAAGTATTGGAGTATCACCAAAGTTTGGATCGATGTCTGGATGATTTTCAGCAAACTGCCAGTCATCCTGAATATCAGAGGTTCTGGCAGGAATTACAGGAAAATAACCAGGAACGCATCCAGAAAGTATCACGCTATATGGTAACCAAGTGCAATCGTTGAATATAGAAAAGATCAGGCAGTTTGCCTGACTAAACTTCACAGGAGTTTAACTGCTAATTGGAAATATGATAAGGGCGTCAGGGTGATAATATGGACAAAAATGCAAAAAGTTTGGGTCTGGCCCTGGGCGGAGGCGGATTAAAAGGCTTTGCCCATATTGGCGTGTTACAGGTGCTGGAGCAACGGGGCATACCGATAAGTTTTATTGCCGGAACCAGTGCCGGCAGTATTATCGCGGCACTTTATGCCAGCGGCATATCACCCTTTCATATGGAAACCCTGGCACTTCGTTTAAAGCCGGAAGACTACCTGGATTATAATTATTGGGGGATGGTTAAACATTTATTTGGCTTGTTAAAGCCGGGTTATGAGTCCCCGCTGGAGGGAATTTTTAAAGGTGACAAAATAGAACAACTGGTAGAAAAATTAACCCGGGGCAAAACCCTTCAGGACTGCAAGCTGCCCATTGCCATCGTAGCCTGCGATATTGATTCCGGACAGGAAATAATCTTTACCAATATCCATATGGAAGCCGACCAGGAAGACCTGGTCATAATAAGGGAGGCCCGTTTAAGCCAGGCGGTAAGAGCCAGCCTTTCCATTCCGGTCACTTTTATACCGGCCAGATTTTATAATATGCAACTGGTAGATGGAGGGCTAAAAAGTATGGTACCGGTAGTTCCGCTAAAAATAATGGGTGCACCCTATATTATGGCAGTGAATCTGGGAAGTCCCCGTTACCGGTATCCGGTACGGGGTATTTTCCAGATAATTTCTCGCAGTATAGATATACTTGCCTTTGAAACCTCCAAAACTGAACAGCAATGGCTGGCGGACCAGGTTATTTATCCCCGTGTGCCGGCTATCAAACTGGATGACCTTTCCCAGGTAGAGCCTGCTATTCGCGCCGGCCGTAAAGCCATGCGCCACCAGATTGATTTGCTGGAGTCAGAGCTGGGTATTTTATAAGTTGAATGTAACCGAACTGCTGAAACTTTCATATACTATCCACAAAGAGGAAATATGGCTCCAGTACTTGCGACCTGCGGGGAGGAGGTTAAAATGGCTACCGATAAATTTGAACACGCGACTTTTTACCTTACACTTGCACAGGTGGAAGCAATAAAAAAACTGGCCAGAGAGCAGCAAATATCCAGAAGTGCATTGGTTAGAATGATAATCCGCGAGTACCTGGCCCGTGAAGAGGGGAAAAGTGAATAATGACTGATAAACAAAGGGGGTGCAGCCAGTCTTAAATCCACGGCAGCATCCCCGTAAAACCTGGCTAAACCTGCTCAGTATCCGCTATGGATTCCTTTTGCTGAACAGCATTTCTTAATAAGATATAGAGAATGGTGCCTATAGGCACGCCCAACAAAATGCCAAGCGGTCCGGCTACGCCTCCACCGATAATTGCAGATAACAGCACCCAGATTCCCGGCATTCCCAAACTACTTCCCACCACCCGCGGATAAATCACATTGCCTTCAAATTGTTGCAATATGATCAGGAAGACTAAGAACCAGATCGCTTCCATGGGGGAAATCATCAACAACAGCAAAGAAGAAATAAATCCGCCAATAAGCGCACCGATTAAAGGTACCAGAGCGGTAACCCCGATCAAGGTACTGATCATTAATGGGTAGTGAAAACCGAAAATCATCATACCGGTAAAACATAATATACCCAGAATAAAAGCCTCGGTTAACTGTCCATAAATATAGCGATTAAAAGTTTCAATCGTAATCCGGTTCACATAAGCAGCCGTTTGATAAATTTTATCCGGCAGATAAGCTCTGAATACCCGGTCACAATTATGCAGAATAGTTTCTTTACCGGCCAAAAGGAATATGGAGAAAATAATAGCAATAAACATGGTGACAATAAAGCTGATGACGCTGGTAGTGATAATAATTATCTGTGATAAAAGACCCACCATATTGGCAGAGATACTATCCAGTGCTCCAAAAGCTTTGTCAGTTAATTCCGATAGATCAATACTTTCCAGCCGGAAATGACTCATGAGCTGATTAATCCAAGCCTGAGTATTACTCAGGTATGCACCGGCATTGCTGGCAAACGTACGGATATTCTCAATTAATGGCGGGATAATGAACATGACCAACAGAAATAACAGCAAAATGACTATTATATGGGCCATAAGAATAGCCAGTGCTCTGGTCAACGTGTTACGGTTCTTTTTAAAAACCTTGTCAGCTAAAAATTTATCAAAGAACATAGTAGGCTCATTTAAAATAAAAGCAATGACGATACCAATAAAAAATGGCGTAAAAAAGGAAATAAACACCCCCAGGCCGTTAATAATCGAGGTAAAATTGAGCACAATCAGCAGTAGAATGGCTGCGTAAGTAAACAGCAGCATCAAGCTTTTTGTCATGTTATGATTAATTGCTACCATCCCCTTTTTATCTTTCTTTCTACCATATAATGTTAACACAGGCAGTCATATATGGGCAGAAAAAAGCACACATGAAGTGTGCTTTTTTAAGATTAACGGCCACCATAACTTCCGCCGCCGGAACCTCCGCCCCCGCCGCCGGAAAATCCGCCGCCGCCTCCGGACCCGGATGATGATTTGCTTTCAGCTGCCCGTACGGTTTTTTCGGCTACCTGAATTGATCGTTGCAGACTTTCGCCTATGTTGTCAAAGTGATTGCTGAAACCGGCCATGCCAAATCCAGCTGCACCATAGTACCAGTGCTGTCCGAAACGGTAATTATTATCTTCCAGGTTGGGGAAAACAACTTCCAGTTGTTTCATAACTTCTTTGGCTACCCCCAGACTTACTGCATAGACCAGATAATGCTCCCAGATAATCAGACTGGGGATTTCATGCCGTTGCATATCGGAGAAATGCAGCAAAAACTTTCGAAATGCCTGCCATTTGGTTAAATCCTCGTTGGCAGGTTGGGAACGACGTTGAAAAATTTGCGGAACGATGGAAATTAAAAAGGCGCTGACCAGAAAACTAACCCCGGGGATTACTATTTCCTTATTAATCAAAAGTACACTAATGATAAAAAACAGCACCCCGGTTCCGGCTACTATCCAACGGGTTTTGGAATCTGTTTTCTCGAACCATTGGTTGGATTCTCCTTTGGCGAATAGACCATCTTTCCAGGGCACCCATAAGTTATAATAAAATTCCCGGCTGCGTTTTTTGGAAAATTGTTCAATGTCGTATAAATACAAGGTGGAGTTATCCTCGGAAATAGTTGTAAACAAATAATCGATTAGTTTACGTTCATGAGGACGCAAATTTTTTCTGTCTTTTTGGTACTGCTCTTTTTGCAGAGTTAATAAATAGGTAGTAACATCTTTGCTTCCCAGTAGCCGTTTTTGCTCAAATAGCTGTTGTTCAATGGTTATATATCCGCGCCTGGCCATGTCCATAAGGGTAGCAGTAATATCATGGGTCTTCACTTCTCCCCAGTTCCATAAAACCGACATCTCGGCTGGTGAATAATCAGCCGGCAGATCGCGGTAATAATCTCCTTGAAACTCGGGTTTAAATTCTTTGCCATACATACGCCATAATATATATAAAGCAATTAAGGTACCCAGTAAGACCAATATGGCGAATAGAATTTGCAGACGTGCCATGGTACGCTCCCGGTTAGCTTTATCCGCCCATTGACCTTCCTCAGCAAGAATGGCCGGTAAAGCATTTTGACCAGTTTTCACTTCAGCAGGGGCAGCCGGGAAAAGTTGTGCCGGCATGGTCATACGCCCCTCCAGGAACTCATTGGCGGGCATATCGGTAATCTGCCACACTACTTCACGGGGGCCGGCAAAATTTACTTCCCCGTGCAGGGGGCCATGACCCCAGATGCGTATATCACTGCCCGGCTGATAATTTTCT